>Ga0207674_10002590_pt1 | contig 22781 bp, 13 predicted proteins | sample KBSCornC72_FD_184303 | JGI IMG/M metagenome (GOLD analysis project Ga0207674, IMG submission 184303) | Corn rhizosphere microbial communities from Kellogg Biological Station, Michigan, USA - KBS Corn C7-2 (SPAdes) (version 2) | ecosystem: Host-associated > Plants > Roots > Rhizosphere > Soil ...
CAACGCGCGCGGCTACAACAACCTCGGCAATGCGCTGCGCACGCTCGGCCGGAACGGCGAGGCACGGGCGGCATTCGAGCGCGCGGTCACGTTGAAGCCCGATTACGAGCTTGCCATCGCCAACCTCGCCGTCATGTGGCGCGATGCGGGCGACGTCGAGCGCGCGCAGGCGCTGCTCGAGGCGGCGCTCGCCCGCAAGACGGGAAAGCCGCCGCTGCGCGCGCTCGTCGTCGCGCTCGCCGGCTTGTTGCGCGAGCGCGGCGAGCTCGACCGGGCGCTGCCGTTGTACGAGCAGGCGATCGCGATGGCGCCACGCGACAGCGCCGGCGAATGGTTCAACCTGGGGCGCGTGCATGCCGAGCGGGGCGAGCCGGTGCGCGAGCGGGAAGCGTACCGGCGCGCGTTCGCCCGGAACCGCAAGGACCTGCGCGGCGCGATCGCCTCGCGGCTGTCACTGCCGATGATCTATGCGGACGCGGGCGACGTCGAACGCGCGCGCAATCGCTACGCCGAAGGACTCGCGGAACTGCATCGCGACGTCGCCCGCCTCGCCGCCGGTCTCACACCCTCCGAGGTACTCGACGGCGTGCGCTGGTCGAATTTCTTCCTCGCCTATCAGGGGCGCAACGATCGCGACCTGCAGGCGTCGTACGCTTCGTTCGTGTCGCGCGCGATCGAACTCGGCGCACCCGGATGGCGTGCGCCGGTTCCCGTGCGGCAACGCGCTTCCAGCGACCGCTTGCGCGTCGGCTTCGCGTCGGCGTTCTTCCATGTCGGCACCGCCGGGCGCTATTTTCGCAGCTGGCTGACCGGTCTCGATCGCGGCCGCTTCGAAGTGTTCGTCTACCACCTCCACCCCGGCATGGACGACATCGCGACCGAGATCGCGGCACGCGCCGATCGCTTCGTGGAATTCGGCGGCAGCCGGGCGCGGCCGTCGCAAATCGCGCCCGTGATCCGCGGCGATGCGCTCGACGTGCTCGTTTATCCCGAGCTCGGGATGGACCATACGACGTTCGCGCTCGCCGCGTTGCGCCTCGCCCCGCGTCAGCTCGCCGGCTGGGGTCACCCGGTGACGAGCGGCCACGCGACCATCGACGGGTTCGTTAGTTGTGCCGAGATGGAGCCGGACGATGCCGACCTGCACTATGTCGAGCGACTGCTGCGCTTGCCAGGCATCGGGACATCGTACCGGCGCCTCGCGGTACCGGAGCGCGCGGACCGCGCGCGTTTCAACCTCCCCGGCGACCGCGCGCTGCTGCTGTGTCCGCAGTCGCTGTTCAAGGTGCATCCCGACAACGACGCACTGTTTGCACGCGTGCTCGCCGCCAATCCCCGCGCATCGCTCGTGATGTTCGACGGGCGTCATCCGCGCGTCACGCAGCAGTTCGTGGAGCGGGTAACGCGTGTGTTCGACGCGCACGGCGTTGCAGCGAACCAGCGCTTGATCCTGCTGCCGCCGCTTCCGCACGACGACTACCTGCGCGTCAATCTCGCATGCGACGCGATGGTGGATACGCTGCACTGGTCGGGAGGCAACACGAGCCTCGACGCCCTCGCGTGTGCGCTGCCGGTCGTCACGCTGCCCGGCGATTTCATGCGCGGGCGGCAGAGTGCAGCGATGCTGCGGCTTGCAGGTGCGGCGGAATTGATTGCGCGCGATGCCGACGACTACGTCCGGATCGCGAGCGGTCTCGTCGACGATCCGGCATGGCGCGCGTCACTGGCAGCGACGATCCGCGACGGCCTCGGCGCGCTCTTCGAGACGCCCGTGCCAGTGCAGGCGTTCGCGCAGATGCTTTTGCATCAGAGCCTTCCCGGCGAGCCGCTTATTGAGCATCACGGAACTGCATGACAATTTGCGGAGCACCGTCGTTCCCGGTAGTGGTTCCCCGCTACCGTCGTTCCCGCGGAAGCGGGAACCGAGCGTCTTTCGCGCGAACGCGCCACTGGGTCCCCGCCTTCGCGGGGACGACGAAGTAGCGTCTTTCGCGCGAACGCGCCACTGGGTCCCCGCCTTCGCGGGGACGACGAAGTAGCGTCTTTCGCTCGAACGCGCCGCTGGGTCCCCGCCTTCGCGGGGACGACGAAGCTTCGGAGCCCCACGGCACGCAATTATGTAAAGCTCAGTAGCGAGTCGGGGCGTCGGCAAATGCGTCTCTGGCCGCAAGCGCTTCCCGCAGCGATGCGATGACGCTGCGCCAATCGCCGACGGCGGGCTGGCGGAAGAGCCGCGCGCTCGGATACCACGGCGTGCGATCGCCGGCGATCCCCCAGCGCCAGTCGGGCGCGTAGGGCAGCAGCACGAAGACGGGCTTGCCGAGTGCGCCGGCGAGATGCGCGATGCTGGTGTCGACGGTGACGACGGCATCGAGCGCGTCGACCAGCGCGGCCGTGTCGGCGAAATGGCAGTCGACGTCGAGCGGGACCACGGCGTGCGCCTCCCGAACCTGTGCGAGTTGCGCCGAAGCCGCGCCCTTCTGCAGCGAGTACCAGTCGATGCCGGGCAGCGCGAACAGCGGTGCGAGCGCTGCAAGCGGAATCGAGCGGCGCCGGTCGTTGCCGTGGTGAGGAGAACCCGCCCACGCTATGCCGAGCCTGCGCGTGCCGGGCCCGCGGATCGTCACGTGGGATTCGATGGCTTCGCGCCGTGCGGCATCGCTTTCAAGATACCGCCCCGGTTCACGCAACCCGGGCGCATCGATGCCCAGCCGAAAAGGCAGGGAAAGCAGCGGGAGCTCGGCGTCGCAGGCGGGTAGCGGCGCGTCGGTCGCGATGCTCGTCGCAACCCCCGGCGCCGTAGCGAGCAGCGGGCAAAGCTCGCGTGGCGCCTGCACGACGACGTGCACGCCGCGCTCGGCGAGGTGCGCGGCGAAGCGCACGAACTGCAGCGCATCGCCGATGCCCTGCTCGAACGTTAGAAGGAGCGACTTCCCGCGCAGGTCCTGTCCCTGCCAGCGCGCAATCGGCAGCGCCGCGGCCTTGCCGCCGAGCTCGGGCAGCCGCAGGCGCCACTCGTATTCGCGAAAGCCTTCCGCATATTCGCCCTGAGCGAGCAAGGCGAGCGCCAGGTTCCAGTGCGCATGTGCAAACGTCGGAGCAAGCGTCAACGCGTGGCGGAACGCGTCGACCGCCGGCGCCAATGCATTCATCGCCTGGTACGCGAGACCGAGGTTGTTCCAGGCGGTCGCATGCCCGGGCTTCCGCTCGAGCGCACGCCGATATGCCGCCACGGCGTCCTCGTTGCGGTCGAGCGAGGCCAGCGCGAGTCCGAGATTGTTGTGGAATTCGGGCTCCTGCGGCACGAGCACGGCGGCGCGCTCGAGCAGCGGCAGCGCTTCCATGTCGCGCCCGCGCTGATGCTGGACGACGCCGAGGTAATGCAGCGCCAGCGGATGCTCGCGTTCGAGCGCGAGCGCGGCGCGATACGCACGCTCGGCGCCGTCGAGGTCGCCACGCTGGTGGAGGACGAGGCCTTGCTGTGCAAGCACGGGCGCCGACGCGCGTGGCGCGAGCGTCGTTGCGGATCCATTGGGGGACGACTGCGCGACTGGCGTCGCGGTGACGGTTGCGCGCGGGGACGGCGGCGCCACCGGCGTCGTGGTGCCCGTTGCACCGAGGGGCGGCTGCGCGAGGCGGGTCGCGCTGCCGATCGCGCCGTGGCATTGCTTGTAGCGCTTTCCGCTGCCGCAGGGGCAGGGTTCGTTACGCCCGACGGCGGGGCCGTTCGCAATCGCCGCTTCGGCGCGTGCGAGCAGCGCACCGGCCTCGGGGTCGGCGGGCATCGCGAGAAGCCTGCGACGGGCGAGGGCGGCGGCCGCGTCCCATTGCCCGAGCGCAACGCAGTTTCTCAAGAGCTGGCCGAGCTGGATCGAGCGGGCGATCGCGTCGGTGAACCGGGGCGCGAGTTCGGCGAGCTCCGCGGGCGGCACGACGCGGCAGAAGTTGTAGAGACCGTGGAAGCCGAACGGCATGCCGGTGGGATAGGCCGCCTCGAACGCGAAACGGTCGGCGATCGCCTCGCTCGCGTACCGGATGCCGAATTCGCGCTCGAGCAGCGGCCGGTACACCCGGCCGATCGTGATGTCCTCCGCTTCCGCGAGCTCGATCCGCGGGTCCTGCAGCGCGGTGAGGAGCCTTCGCGAACGAAGCGAAAATCCGCCGTTGCCGACGCGCATCGAATCGTCGAACCAGTACCACTTGGCGCCGATGTAATCGCAATCGACGAATGCAGGATCGAACGCATCCGGATTGACGACGTAGCCATCCCACTGGATCAGCAGCACGTGGGGCGTCTGCACGTAGTGCAGCAGCGATTTCAGCACGAACTGCGAATACGCATCGCGCGATCCGAGCGGCGCGATGCGCGCCACCTCGATGTCGGCCGGCACGTCGACGCCCGCGGGAATCGCATCGGTGACGAACAACGTGCGCCCGAAGCGAATACCTTGCCGTGAGTGCGCGATCGCCCGCAATGCCAGCGCATGATTGAGCGTGTCGACGCAGACCAGCGTCACCCCGGGCAGGTCCAGCATGAAAGGTCAGCGGTGCCGGCGCTTCAATGGAAGACAGCTCGCGCATCGTACGGCGCGTGCATGGTCGCTTCGCCGCTGCGCTGCCCCCCGGGGGCCGCAATTCGCGCCTTGAGACGGGTCTTCGCCGCTCATGCCTCGGCGGCACGCGGCGGTGCGTACGCCGCGTCGCCAGGCGCGCGCACGGCGGCCCAGGCACGAAAGGCGAGCACCATCCAGATCGCGATCAGCGGGGCCAGGTGCAGCGTCGCACGGTTGACCGTGGACTGATCCTCCACCCATTGCCGCGCGTTGGTGAATGCAAAGCCGAACACCAGGAATGCGAGGCCCGCCGCGACGATCAGCGTGAGCGGCGCGAGTTCGGGCGACAGGAGCCGCCGCCATGCGAGCACCGCGACGGCCAGCGCGCCGTAGAACAGGAGATGCCAGTTCGCGAACATGAAGTACGCCTGCGTGAGTCCGCTCCATGGCATGTCGAATTCGAGCTGCAGCCGATAGCCGAGGATCGTGAGTCCCGTTCGCGTCAGCACGAGCGCCGCGATTGCGGCAAGCGCGAATGCCGCTGCCGCGATGCGCAGGCCATGGCGCGGCAGCAGCGCCGCCGCGAGTCCGGGAAGCAGCATGAGCACCCAGAGCTTTCCGGGATTCTTGATCGTGATGCAGGCGGCCGCCAATACGAGCGCGAGTGCGAGATCGAACGCCGTCCGCGAACGCACGAAGCGCAAGGCGGCGAGCGCCGTCAGCGTGAAGTACGCCGACATGGCGAGATCGGCATAGCCCGCGAGGGCGACGTGCGTGTCGAGGATGGGCAGCGACAGTATCAGCCAGCAGCCGACGAGTGCGCCGAGCGGACCGAGGTCGCGCTGGCGCAGGTATCCATACACGGCGAAGCCGAATGCCACCGCAGTCAGCCACCATGGGACATTGACGAGCGCATCGTCGAAGCGCCCGAGCAGCGTCGCCGACCACACCTGCGTCAGCGGCACCGTGGCGGGGTAGTGCGGCGCCGCGTCGAACCAGACGTTGCTGCCGGGCTCGGTCAGCCATTGTGACGCGGTCACGAACGGCACCATCGTTCGCTCCGCGTACCATACGCGCGCCTTGGTCGCCCATTGCGTCCACGCATCCCACGGGTAGAGCGGCCGGCGCAGCACCTCCACGAGCAGGAGCGCCGCGCGCAGGACGAGCCAGCCGAGGATCGCCTGGCGCAGGATGCGCTGCGCTTTCGGAAGATCGGCGGCGGCGAAGGCGCGAAGTGCCGCGCGCGTTGCGTCAAGCAGGCCGCCACCGTGCCGGCGCCACGCGATCCACAGCGTGAATGCCGCGATGGCGGCGAGTGCCGCACCGATTGCGATCCTGCCGAACGGAACGCCGGCGACGGAGAGCACGCGCATCCAGAGGGTCAGCAGGAATTGCCCGACCAGGAAGCCGGTGCCCGATACGAACGCAACCTCGCCGTCGCGCATTAGCGCACTGCGCGGCTCGAGCGCGAGCAGCACGCCAACGCCCGACACCCAGACCAGCAGCCATCCGCTCCAGAGCAGCACGATGTCCATGTGTCGTCAGCGAATCAGGAACAGAGCGCCACCTGGCCCGACGAGCTTCAACTCGGCGCCGACGATCTGATTGTCCCCCCAGCGTACCTTGCCCTGGCTGCGATCGAACTGGATGCCGCGCTGCCGGTAGACCAGGAGCCAGTCGCCCGCGTGCATGTCGCTTGCCGGCGGCAGCGCATTGCTGCGCGGATCGAAATACACGCGGTGCGGGTAGAGGTGATACGCGGCGCGGCCGCGGAAATAATCGGCGTCGGATGCAACGAAGATGCGCACCGGCGAGCGCGGCATCAGCGCCAGCGACTTTTCAATGAACGCGAAAAGCTCGCCGTCTTCATTGGCGAGGCGCTTGTCGTGCGCGTCCTTGCCCGCGTAACGGACCGCCGTCTCGCGCTCCTGCCGGATCAGGTTGAAGCCCCAGCGCATGTCGAGCAGCAGCCAGCCGGCGAGGAAGAACGCCGCCATGATCGCGGGGAGTGGAAGCGTGAGTGCGCCGGGTCTCACGCGGCGTATCGCAACGACCGCGAGACCGCTGAGACCGACGACGAGCGCGAGCAGCATCGGCAGCGGCAGCGGCTGGTAGTCGACGCCGCCGGCAATCGTGTTGATCGACGCGCCATTCCAGCGCTCGAAGGCGAGCCAGTCGTGCAGCCGGTCACGCGCGATGCCGATGACGCCCATCGGCTTGGCCGTCACGGCGTCGATGACGACCGGCTGCGCGAGCGTGCCGTGAATGGCGAGTGCCAGCCCCGTGACATGTCCGATCCACGCCGGATTGCCTGCGATCACGGTCGTGATCGTGCGCCCCGCCTCGACGCGGATGGGCACATTGTTCACCCGGTCGGGCTGGAACTCGTTGCGCCACAACAGGCGCACATCGGCATCTTCCGCGAGCCCGGTCGCGCGCCATTCGATGCCCGGATAGTCGAGCGACGCGATATCGGTGACGACGTTGACGAGGGCCACGCCGCTGGCATCGGTGCCCGTGATCACCAGCTGGCCGGCGACGAGTTCACCGGCACCGCGGACGATACCGAGCTCGTTTGCGCTCCACGTCCTGGGAGGTGCGCGCGGGAACCACCGCCCGGGCGCCGCAGCGGCGAGGTAGGCGAGGACACATGCGAGCAGGACAGCCGCGAGGATCAGCGCAATGCGAAGCGCGTCGCGCCGGGGGCGCGGTGCGTCGGGCGCCGACGGCGACGCGGGCGCTTCCGCGGTCACCTGCGGGGGAGCCGGCGCGGGCGGGCCGCTGGCGGGAGCCGTCATCGGAAGCATTATCGTCTGTCAGTGCGCGTTTCGGCTGCGCAACACGTGCACGAGTGTGAGCGCGATGATGCGCAGGTCGAACCACAGCGACCAGTTTTCGATGTAGTAGAGGTCGCACTGGATGCGTTCCTGCACATCGGTGTCGCCGCGAAAGTCGTTCACCTGCGCCCAGCCGGTGATGCCCGCCTTCACCAGATGCTTCTGCATGTAGCCCGGTATCTCCTTCTTGAAGCGCTCGACGAACTCGGGCCGTTCCGGACGAGGCCCGACGACCGACATTTCACCGCGAAGCGCATTGAAGAACTGCGGCAGCTCGTCGAGACTCGTACGGCGCAGGAATGCGCCGAAGGGTGTGGCACGGCGCTCGTCGCGCGACGACCAGACGGGGCCGGAACCGGCCTCGGCGCCGATCGGCATGGTGCGGAACTTGAGGATATGAAAGCGCTCGCCGTTCCATGTCACGCGCTCCTGCCGATAGAAGACCGGGCCCGGCGACGACAGTTTCACGCCGATCGCAATCAGCAGCATCAGCGGCGAGGCGACGAGCAGGATCACAAGCGAAACCACGACATCCTCGAGCTTCTTCAGGAACACGTTCCCGCCTTCCAGCGGCGATTCGGTCAGGTTGATCACCGGCAGCCCGGCGATCTCGGTCATCGAATGGTGGAGCAGCGTGAAGTTGAAGATATCGGGCACGAAGCGAACCTGCACCGAATGGCGGCGCAAGCCTTCGAGCAGATCGCGGATGCGTGCTTCGGCGCGTAGCGGCAGCGCGATCCAGATCTGGTCGACGCCGCCGGCGTCGAGATCGCGCAACAGCCGATCGACCGGTCCGGCGACGTTCACGCCGACCACCGACGTTCCTGCCAGCGCGGGGTCGTCGTCGTAGAAGCAGCGGATCTCGAGACCGCTCCAGGGCAATCGGCGAATGCGCTGCGCGATTTCGCGGCCGAGCGCGCCGGCGCCGACGATTGCGATGCGGCGCAGGTTGTAGCCGCGCCTGCGCAACGTTCGCAGCATCACGCGAATGCCTCCGCGCGCGGCGAGGTGAACGGCGAAGCCGGCGCTGATCCAGTAGATCGACCACGCGCGCGAAAAATCGCTGCCCGTCTTCGACAGGAACAGGAACGTGAACCATGTCGTGGCGAGGAGCAGCCAGCCGTTGAAAAGTCGGCGTACCTCCTCGAACAGCGTGACGCCGCGCTGCGGTGAATAGAGCCCGGCAAACGGAAAGAAGGCGCTGCATACGAAGCTCATCCCGAAGATCGCCAGCGCGTAGCGCTCGGGCAGCACCCAGTCGTCGAGATAGAACCGGTAAGCGAGCAGGCCGACGATCGCGACGAGCAGCGGATCGAGAAGGCGCATCGCCCATTCGAAGAACTGCGCGTTGTCCCTGAGCAGGCTGCGGTTCATCGCGTGGCGCTGCCGTCGACGTGCGCGTGCGTGGCGACGAAATTCGCGAATTCGTTGCGAAAGCGCTCGACGCCGAAGCGCCGTGCATTCGTGCGGCAGGCATCGGCGGTGAAGCGCCCGGGATCGCGTTCGAACTCACCCACCGCGTCGACGATGGCGGGCACCGACTGGTCGCGGAACAGCAGGCCGGCCGGCGCATCGGCGTCGAGCCCGGCGATCGTCTCGCGTGCGGCGCCACCCGCGTAGGCGATCACCGGCGTGCCGAAGGCCTGCGCTTCGAGTGGCGCGATGCCGAAGTCCTCCTCGGCGGCGAAAACGAACGCCCGGGCGCGCGCGAGCCACGCGTCGCGCTCGGCCTCCGGCAGCCACCCGAGCATGCGCACGTTTGCCGGCGCACGCGCTTGCAGATTCCGCCGCAACGGCCCGTCGCCGATGACGACGAGCTCGCGCTCGGGCATGCGCCGGAAGGCCTCGATCAGCAGGTCGACCCGCTTGTAAGGCACGAGCTGCGACACAGTCAGATAAGACGACTCGCGCCTGGGCGCAGTGTCTCGATGAGACACGGTGACCGGAGGATAGATGACCGTGGCATCGCGTCCGTAGCAGCGCCGGATGCGCGCTGCGATGTGCGCCGAGATGGCGACGAAATGATCGACGCGTTCGCTGGCGGCGCGATCCCAGCGGCGAAGCCGCGCAAGCAGCGCGTTCGCCGCGAGCGAGCGGATCCCATGGTCGAGGCCGCTCTGCGACAGGTACTGCTCGCGCAGGTCCCACGCGTAGCGCATCGGTGTGTAGCAGTAGCAGACGTGCACCTGGCGCCGGTGCGTGCGCACGCCCTTCGCAACGGCATGCGAGCTCGATATCACGAGGTCGTACGCTGCCACGTCGAGCGATTCGACGGCGCGCGGGAACAGCGGCAGCAGCAGTCGAAACCCGGCCTTCGCGAACGGCACGCGTTGCAGGAACGACGTACGCGCGCGCCTGCCGTCGAGTGCTCGGCGATCGGCCGGCGACAGGAAATCGACGAGCGCGAACAGATCGGCCTCCGGATAGATCCGCAGGATTTGCGCGAGCACTCGTTCTCCGCCTCGCCAGGTGTCGAGCCAGTCATGGACGACGGCAATCTTCACGACAAGGACGATGAGCGACAGCGTGCAAACGGCGCGTGCGGAGAGGCGATTTTCATGGCTGCGCGAATTTTACGCGCCCGCACGCGAATCGGTGCTGTCCCGCGCAGCCGGAGTGATACCATCGGGCGCCTCTGCGTGCATCGGAACCCGGTCCATGGCGCTCCGCGTCGGCTTCAATGCGACACCGCTGCTGTCGCCGCTGACCGGAATCGGGCAATACATCGTCAACCTGGGGCGCGCGCTCGCCGAGACAGGCGAGGTCGATGCCTATTCGTTCTACGGTTACAAGTGGAGGCATGAAGCGCCTGCGCCGCCGCGCGTCCTCGGGCGGGGCGACGGTTCGTGGCGCGTGCTCCCGCTCATCAAGCCGCTGATCCCGTTCAAGCGCGAGTTGCGCCACGCGCAGCAGCGCATTCAGTTCGGACGCGGCCTGCGGCGCCTGCGGCTCCAGCTCTATCACGAGCCCAATTACGTGCCCATCCGCTACGACGTGCCCGTTGTCATCACCGTGCACGATCTTTCGTGGATGCGTTATCCCGAGACGCATCCGGCCGACCGCATCCGATGGCTCGAACGGTCGATGCCGTCCGCGTTGTCGCATGCGGCGGCCATTCTCGTCGATTCGGATTACGTGCGCGAGGAGGTGCTGGCGAGTTTCGCTGTCGAACCGGAGCGCGTCCATACGGCGCATCTTGGCGTATCGAGCGCGTTCCGGCCACGCGGCGCCGAAGAGACCCGCGCAGCGCTCGGCGCGCGCAATCTCGTGCACGGCCAGTACGTTCTCGCCGTCGGGACGATCGAGCCGCGCAAGAACCTCGAACACGTGCTGGCGGCGTACGTGCTTCTGCCCGAAGCGGTGCGCCAGCGCTACCCGCTCGTCATTGCCGGCGCGAAAGGTTGGCGTGCGACCAATCTCGAGCGGGACCTGCGTGCGCTGGTGGCTCGGGGCGGCGTCCGGTTCCTCGGCTATGTACCGGACGACGACCTGCCGATGATCTACGCGGGCGCACGCGCATTCGTGTTTGCGTCCGTGTACGAAGGTTTCGGGCTGCCGCCGCTCGAGGCGATGGCGTCCGGTGTGCCGGTCCTCGTCGCGGACCGGGCTGCGCTGCCCGAAGTCACCGCGGAAGCCGCGTTGAAGCTCAACCCCGACCGGCCCGACGATACGGCGCTGAAGCTCGCGGCGCTGCTCGACGATGAAGTCATGCACGCCGATTTCGCGCAGCGAGGCCTTCGTCGCGCGGCCGTCTTCACGTGGGATGCGTGCGCGCGCCGGACGCTGCGGGTGTACCGCCGCGTCGATGGCGCCGCGTAAGCGATGCTCCTGCCGGCCGAACCAGCGCCGGTCCTCTATACTTGCGCTCTTTTCGGTGGCTTCGAACGGCCGACGCGCCCTCGTGAAACGATTGCTGGTGACCGGGCGACTGGGATTTGTCGGCGCCACGCTGTCCCGCATGGTTGGCGCGGAACGTGAGGTCGCAGGCTGGAGCGTGATCGATACGCCGGGCAACGTCGATCTGCGGGACGCGGCGGCGACGTCGGCGATGGTCGAAAGCGCCAGGCCCGATGCCGTCCTGCATCTCGCGGCACAGAGCTCGGTGCCCGATGCCGTTCGCGACCCCGCGGGCACGCTGGAAATCAATCTCCTCGGCACGCTCAACCTGCTGCAGGCGTTGAAGCGTTGCGCGTTCCGCGGTCGGATGATCTACGTCGGTACGGGCGATGTCTACGGCGTGGTGCCCGAGGAAGCGTTGCCGGTTGCCGAGACGCGTTTGCCCGCGCCGCGCAATCCGTATTCCGTCAGCAAGCTCGCCGCCGAAGCGCTTTGCTACCAATGGACCGCAACCGAGGAAATGGACATAGTGCTTGCGCGGCCGTTCAACCATATCGGCTGGGGACAAAGCGACAGATTCGTTCTGTCGGGATTCGCCCGCCAGATCGTCGAGATCGGGCAGGGGCGACGCGAGCCGATGGTGGCGGTCGGCGACCTCGACGTGACGCGCGATTTCACCGATGTGCGCGACGTCGTGCACGCCTACTTCGCGCTGTTCGCGTCGGGCGCGTCGGGCGAGGTCTACAACGTGTGTTCGGGACGCGATCGTTCGATCCGCTCGCTCCTCGATCGCCTCGCGGAACTGGCCGGCACGGCGATCACGATCGAGCAGGATCCATCGAGGCTCAGGAAGGCCGAGCAGCGGCGGGTGTGCGGAGATCCGGCAAAAATCAGGCGCGACACCGGCTGGGTGGCCGGGACGCCGCTCGATGAATCGCTCGCGGCGATGCTGCGCTACTGGGAGAGCGGGGGAGACGAATGTCCAGATCGGCATTGATCACCGGCATTACCGGCCAGGACGGCGCGTACCTGGCGAAGCTGTTGCTCGGCAAGGGTTACCGCGTGTTCGGCGTGCTGGCACGGCGCAGCTCCGACACGCGCTGGCGCCTGCGGCACCTCGGCATTGCCGACGACGTCACGCTCATCGATGGTGACCTCGTCGACATGACATCGATCCTGCGTGCCCTCGAGATCAGCGCAGCCGACGAGCTGTACAACCTCGGCGCGCAAAGCTTCGTGGCCACGTCGTGGCGCCAGCCGCTGCTGACGGCCGGTGTCACGGGCATCGGCGCACTGCATGCGCTCGAGGCGATCCGCATTCATGATTCGAAGGTGCGGTTCTACCAGGCGTCGACGAGCGAAATGTTCGGACTGATCCAGGCCGAATGGCAGGACGAGTCGACGCCTTTCTACCCGCGCAGTCCCTACGGCGTCGCCAAGCTGTTCGCGCACTGGTCGACGGTGAATTATCGCGAAAGCTTCGGGCTGCACGCGTCGAGCGGCATCCTGTTCAACCATGAATCGCCGTTGCGCGGCATCGAGTTCGTCACGCGCAAGGTGACCGACGGCGTGGCGCGCATCAAGCTCGGCAAGGCCACGGAGTTGAGGCTGGGCAATATCGACGCGAAGCGCGACTGGGGATTCGCCGGCGACTATGTCGAGGCCATGTGGCTGATGCTGCAGCAGGAGCGGCCCGACGACTATGTCATTGCCACGGGAGTGACGACGACGGTCCGCGACATGTGCCGCATTGCGTTCGAGCATGTAGGACTCGACGCGGCGAGGCACGTCGTCGTCGATCCGCAATTCTTTCGCCCCGCGGAAGTCGACGTGTTGCGCGGCAACCCGACGAAAGCGCGCGAACGGCTCGGCTGGTCGACGAAGACGTCGCTGCAGGAGCTGATCGCGATGATGGTCGATGCCGACATGCGGCGGGTCGAGCGCGAGTAGCGATCCTGCGGCGCTGCCGCAAAGGTACGAAGGGATGATGGCGACGACGAGGCTCTTTCGGCCGGGGATGCTGCGCGAATGCTGGCATTTTCGCGGCTTCATCATCGCGAGTGTCAAGCGCGACTTCGTATCGCGCTATCTCGGCACGCAGCTCGGCTTCTTCTGGGCGATCGCGCAACCGCTCGCGATGATCGTCATCTATACGGTCGTCTTTTCGGGGATCATGAAGCCGGCGCTCGCCGGATACGATTCGCCGTTCGCGTACAGCATCTACCTGTGCAGCGGGATCGTGCTCTGGCAGCTCTTCAGCGATCTGCTGAACCGTTCCGTCGGTGTGTTCGTGCACAACGCGGGATTGCTGAAGAAGGTCAACCTGCCGAAGCTCGCCTTGCCGATCGTCGTCGCATTGTCGGGCCTCGCCAACTTCGCGATCCTGCTGGTGCTGTTTCTCGCGTTCATGCTGGCGATCGGGGCGTTTCCTTTCGCCGCAGCCCTGGCGCTGGTGCCCGTCATCGTGCTCGTCGTCGGATTCGCGATCGGTCTCGGCGTGCTCCTCGGCACGATCAACGTGTTCTACCGCGACGTCGAGCAGAGCACCACGATGCTGCTGCAGTTCTGGTTCTGGCTCACGCCGATCGTCTATCCGAGCCGTACGCTGCCGGGCATCCTCGCCGATCTGCTTGCGTGGAATCCGATGTGGTCCGTCGTGCGATTCGCGCAGACGATCTTCCTCGAGGATCGTGTGCCGGCATGGTCGACGCTCGCCTATCCTGCGCTTGTCGCCGGCACGTTGCTGGTGTTCGCCATGTTTGCCTTCCGCAAGCTGAGCGGCGAGATCGTGGACGAGCTGTAATGGGTCATCTGCGCGTACGGAAGCTGGGGAAGGCATTCAAGCGGTACGCGAGAAAATCCGGACGGCTCGCCGAGTGGTTGGGACTGGGATTGCGGCACGAGTTGAACTGGGTGTTGCGCGACGTAAGCTTCGACGTCGAGGCGGGCGAGGCGGTTGGAATCGTGGGCTCGAATGGAGCGGGGAAGAGCACGCTGCTGAAGCTCATCAGCGGCACCATCCGACCCACGAGCGGGACGTTCGAGATCGGCGGTCGCATCGCGGCACTGCTCGAACTCGGCATCGGATTTCATCCCGAATTCACCGGACGGCAGAACGTGTACATGGCCGCGCACATTCTCGGCTTGTCCACGACGCAGATCGACTCGCTGTTCGGCGCAATCGTCGATTTCGCCGAAATCGGCAGCTATATCGACGAACCGGTGCGCACGTACTCGAGCGGCATGCAGGTCCGCCTTGCTTTCAGCGTCGCCACCGCGGTGCGACCGGACATTCTCATCGTCGACGAGGCGCTGTCGGTCGGCGATACCTACTTCCAGCACAAGAGCTTCGATCGCATCCGCCGCTTTCGCGACGACGGGACGACGCTGTTGTTCGTGTCGCACAGCGCGGGCGCCATCAAAACGCTTTGCGACCGGGCGCTGCTGCTCGATCGCGGCTTGCTGTTGCGCGACGACGCGCCGGATGCCGTTCTCGACTACTACAACGCGATGATCGCGGCGCAAAGAGCGAGTTACGAGATTCGCCAGAGCGGCGCGGGTTCGATGCGGGCGACGCGGTCGGGTAGCGCGGAAGCCTCGATCGAGACAGTAGCATTGCAAGTCAACGGACAACCGGCGCAAGCGCTTTGCAGCGGGGACGCCGCCTCGATTCGTGTCGATATTGCCGTGCGCGAGGCGCTGCCCGAGCTCACTGCCGGCATCCTGATCCGCGATCGACTCGGCAACGACGTTTTCGGGACGAACACGTATCACCTCGGTGTCGCCGCCGCCGGCATTGCGGCCGGACATCGGATGGCGCTCGAGTTCGAGTTCCCGGCGATGAATCTCGGTGTCGGCAGTTACAGCGTCAGTACGGCTTTGCACACGGGTGACAGCCACATCGCCATGAACTTCGACTGGTGGGACCATGCGCTGGTGTTCCAGGTCGTGCCGGGCAGGCGCCCGACCAGCGTGGGTACCGCGGCGCTCGACGTAACGGCGCGTTGGCTGGACCCGGCGAGGACCGACGCCGTCGAGATCGGCGCGAGCGTCGAATCGACATCGAACACGGACTTGCGCGATGCGCATGCGCGCTAAACATGCCGCGACGGGATCCTGGCGACTGGACGATTTGATGCGACTGCAGCACGCGGCGTTCGTGGAAGCGGCGTACCAGGCGGTCCTGGCACGCCCGCCCGATCCGGAAGGCCGGCATCGGGCGATGCAATGGCTTGCCTCGGGTGGCAGCAAGATCCGCCTCCTCGGGACATTGCGCTATTCCGATGAAGGACGCGCGCGCGGCGTCACGGTGCAGGGACTCGCCTGGCGCTATGCAGTGGAACGAGCGCTGGGCGTATCGCTGGTCGGCAACCTGCTGCAGATCGTGATAGCAATCGTTCGGCTTCCGGCAGCCGTCAGGCATCACCGCGCCCTTGAATTTGCGGTGGCCGCGCAGGCGGCCGAGGCCGCGCACGCCCCGCCGGCAGCGCAGGCGGCGCAGGCAGCGCAGGCAGCGCAGGCAGCACAGGCAGCACAGGCAGCACAGGCAGCACAGGCGCAGCGCGCCATCGAGACGATTTTGTCGGCCCAGCACGCGATGCAGGAGCGCTTGACGCGACTTGAACGCACCGTTGATTCGCACATCGCTTCATTGACTTCGCAGCTCAAGCGAGTCGACGCCTGGATCGGGGAGCGCGCCGCGCGCGAAGAGGCGAACGCGCAGGTGGACGCGCAGCAGGTAGCGCGCGCCGAAGCGACCGCACGCACGATGGACGAGTTCTATGCGGAGTTGGAGCAGGCGTTTCGCGGCTCGCGCGACGAAATCAAAAGCCGCGTTGCCGTTTATTTGCCGTTGCTCGAAGAGGCTGCGGCGGGTAACGCGGCCTGGCCGGTGCTCGATCTTGGATGTGGCAGGGGCGAATGGCTCGAGGTGCTGCGAGAACACGGTCTGCAGGCCACGGGAATCGACACGAGCGACGCCTCTTGCGCCGAATGCCGGGAGCGCGGACTCGATGTGGTGCAAGCCGACGCGCTTGCATACATCAGCGCATTGCCCGATGCCTGCCTGGGCGCCGTTAGCGGAATGCACATTGCCGAACACCTGCCCTTCGAGCAGCTGCTGGAGCTGACACGACAGTGCGTCCGCGTGCTACTTCCTGGCGGCGTGCTGATCCTCGAAACCCCGAACCCCGGCAACGTGCTCGTCGCGACCAACAGCTTCTACCTCGATCCGACGCATCGCAATCCCATCCCGGCCGCGCTGCTCAAGCTCCTTCTGGAATCGCAAGGACTGGATCGCGTCGAGATCCTCGAACTCACGCGTTATCCGCGGCAATGGAGCAGCGTCGAGTCCGAAGTGGACCGCTACCTCGTCGCCAATCTCTTCGGCGCTGAGGACTACGCCGCCATCGGTCGCAAACCGTTCGCCGGGCAGGACGCGAGTCACCGCGCCGGGCCAATGAAAATCCAGGGCGGGCCGTGAACCCTTCGACGATCGTCTTCACCATCGTATCGGGCAATTATCTTCATTTCGCTCGGACGTTGATGGAGTCCGTCGCGGTCGCTCACCCCGACTGGCGGCGATTCGTGTTGCTCGTGGATGCGAAAGTGGGCAATGGCGATTCCGGGAACGCGTTGTTCGAGCTCGTGCCGGTCGCCACGTTGCCCCTGCCCGATCGACTCAAATTCTATTTCCGCTACACGATTCTCGAGCTGAACACCGCGGTGAAGCCGTGGATGTTCGAATGGTTGTTCAGGCAGCAGGGTGGCGAGCGCGTTGTTTATCTGGATCCGGACATTTACGTTTATCGCCCGCTCGCCGAAGTGGAAGCAGCGCTGGGGTCCGGATCGACGATGGTGCTCACGCCGCATCTCACCGGGCCGCTCGACGACGAGCATCATCCGAATGAACTCGATATCGTCATGGCCGGAGCCTACAACCTGGGATTCCTGGCGCTTGCCAAGCACGAATCAACGCTGGATTTTCTCGCCTGGTGGCAATCCAAGCTCGAGTTCCATTGCGTTGTCGATCATGCAAAGGGCACCTTCGTCGATCAAAAGTGGCTCGATCTTGCGCCCGGCATGTTCGAAAACGTCACGATCCTTCGTCACGAGGGGTACAACGTCGCGTACTGGAATCTCGCGCATCGCGAGGTTGCGAAAGCCGGGAACGAATACCTCGTCAACGGACGGCCGCTCGTTTTCTATCACTTCAGCGGGCTCAATCCCAAATCACCGGAGGGACTTTCGAAGCATCAGGACCGGTTCAGGCTGTCCCGGCTCGACGCGGTACGCGCGCTGGCAGACGCCTACATCGAGCGTTTGCGAAAGAACGGCGCGGATGCGGCCTCGCAATATCGCTATGCCTTCGGCTATTTCACGAACGGCCAGCCGATTCCCGATTCCATCCGCGAGCTCTATCGACAAGACGATGAATTTCAGCGCAGCGCCGGGGAGAACCCGTTCGAGCTCGATGTTGCCTACCTCAATCGTCCATTGGACAGCGTCGGAGAAGGCGCGTGTCCGATCACCGTCGTGATGCGCCACGTATGGAACAAGCGACCCGACGTTCAGCAGGCTTATCCCAAAATCTTCACGGAAGATCGACTGGCGTTCGCGCAATGGTTCGTCCGCACCGGCGCGCATGAAAGCGGCATTCCGGAAGCATGCATATCGCCGGTCGCTTCGGCCCTGAGACCACCGGTGCAGCCGACACCGGTTCCTTCCCCGGTTGCGCTTGCCGACAGTGCCGCGCCATCCTCCCTCGATGAGCTCCTCACGCTCAGTGACCGTGACTTCGTGATGGAAGCTTATCGAACAGTGCTGCGGCGTCCACCGGACGCAGGAGGCTTCCAGCATTTTCTGTCCGCATTGCACGCCGGTGCGTCCCGCGTCGACGTGATATGGCGTTTGCGCTACTCGCGCGAGGGCCGCCGCGGGCGCACGCAGCTCAAGGGTCTGCTGCTCCAATATGCCGGGGATCGGTTACGTCGCCTCTGGGCCCGACCGGTACGCCGGCCCGCTGTTCCACTGCAGATAGCGCCTGCTGAGCGATCAAGCCAGGGGCCGGCAGGATCGAGCGGGAGATCATCCGGACCAGCGGATAGTTCCGGTGAGCGTTGGGCTGATCTTGCGCGGCGCCGCTTCGGTCGCGCCGACTATGCCGGGTTCTACGATAGCGCCGACGAGCAGGCCGGGCCCGTGTGGATGGGCAAAAGCGCATCGGTACGGTTGCGGGACTACCGGTCCGGCGCGCCACTTCGTGTCATCGGGTCCTACGACGCGGGATATCAGCGGCAGGCAAACGGTTCGGCCGAGACGACCATCGACATCCTGTTGAACGACGAGCGGATCGGCGGATTCGTGCTTGCGAGATCAGGAGACTTCGATGTATCCGTGGACCTGCCCATCGAGGTGCCCAGCACACCGGTCTACGTCACGCTGCTCGCTGCGACGACATTCAGTCCCGCGAAAATCGGCCTGAATGCTGATTCGAGAGACCTGTCGATGCGCATCGCACGCATCGAGGTGAACGGGCGTCCGGTGCTCGATTTCGCCCAATCAGGATCACCGTACGTTGCGGCGACGGCAGCTTCCGCCGCGCCGGGAGTAAACATCGTCGGGTATATCCGCTCGGAGACCGGAGTAGGCGAGTCGGCGCGCTTGTGTGCCGGTTCCGCGCGTGCGATCGGCCTTCCCTTCGTGCTGTGCGACTTCAATGCGGGCAATTCCGCGCGCGCGCAAGACTTGAGCTGGCGAGACAGCATCGCTACGAACAACCCCTATCCGGTCAATGTCTTCCATATCAACGCCGATCAGATGACGCTGGCTCGTGAAACTCTCGGCGCAGAGTTTTTCCACGATCGCTACAACATCGGATTTTGGCATTGGGAACTGCCGGAATTTCCGGCTCGCTTCCTGTCGGGATTCGCTTTCCTTGACGAGATCTGGGTACCGTCGCACTTCGTCATGGATGCGGTGAGCGCGAAGTCGCCGATCCCTGTCGTGCGGATGCCACACGCGGTCGATTTCGAAGTCGATCCGGCGGTCCGGCGCGCAAGGTTCGGACTGCCCGATGACGCATTCCTTTTTCTCGCGATGTACGACATGCACTCGGCGCAGGGGCGCAAGAATCCGCACGCGGTCATCGCCGCGTACCGGAAAGCGTTTCCCGACCCGAAGCGCGTCGGGCTCGTCCTGAAGGTGCAGAACACGCACTCGCATCGCGAGGAGTTCGAGCAGCTGATGCAGGAGCTGTCAGATTATCCGGGCATCGTCGTGATCGATCGCACGTTGTCGCGCACCGAGGTCTACGAGCTCGAGTCGGTTTGCGACAGTTTCATCTCATTGCATCGCTCGGAAGGCTTCGGGCTGGGGCTCGCCGAGAGCATGTACCTGGGCAAGCCGGTCATTGGAACGAACTGGTCCGGTAACGTCGATTTCATGACCGCGCGCAATTCGTGCCCCGTGAACTATGAGCTCGTGGAGCTCGAGCGTGATTTCGGGCCCTACTACAGGAAGGGCAACACGTGGGCCGAGCCGGATATCGAGCACGCGGCTTCGTACATGGCCAGGCTGGTCGACGATGCGCCATGGCGGCGGCGCATCGCATTGGAGGGACAGCGCACGATACGTACGGACTTCGCGCCGCGACGTGTCGGGACGCTTTACAGAAACCGTCTGAAGCAGCTGCTTGCGGCGGGAGCGATCAGTAGCCACGCGGCGATTGCTGCGCAGGGCGCCCCCGTCGACGCAAGCATGGAGAGCACAGGGTAATGCTTGCTACCAATCTCGCGCTTGCCCTGGTTCGCGGCCGGCCGTGGCACCACGCGTTCGAAATCCTGCCAGGCGTACGCACCGAGGGAACGTACGACCCGTCACCGCTCTGGAATGCGCTGGGGTTGCCGAACGACATGGCGACCATGTCCCTCGCTGACGTCGGCGCTTCGAATGGCTTCTTCAGCTTCGAGGCCCGCAAGCGCGGCGCGCACGTCGTCGCATTCGACTTCCGGCACAAGGACAACTCCGGATTCGGCATGGCGCAGTACATCAACGGCATGGCCGACATCGAGCATCATCAGGTCAATGTGCTCGACATGACGCGCGAAGAGTTCGGGGAATTCGACGTGGTCCTCGCGTTGGGGCTTCTCTACCATGTCGCTGATCCGTATCGGGCGCTTGCCAACTGCGCGGCCCTGTCGAAGGATCGGCTGTACGTCGAATCGTACTGCATCGACTCGCTGCTCGATCCTGCGTTGCGGGAGCAGCCGATCATGCGCTTCATCCCCGATCCGGTCCGCTTTCCGGAACTCGGCAGCATTGGCAACGACCGAAGCAACTTCTGGGGATTGACGTCGATCTGTCTTCGCCGAATCGTCGAGGACCTGGGATTCGAAGCGAGGCGGCTGACGGTCCGGCATGATCGCGTCCTCCTCGAAGCGAGGCGTCGACCGGCCGAGTCGCAGAACACGCGGTTATGGCTGGCATACGCAAAGATGCCGTCAATACCCGTGACCGGTGACAAGAACGATCCCGAAGCCTGGACATTGTTTTGAGACCGAACTGGCGCCGCCGATGATGAGGCGTTGCGCGCTTGATGCTCCGGCCAGCCGAACAGCAGGCAACTTCCAGCGTCCTGGTGCCGAAAGCTTGCGAAGATCGTTCGGCTTTTTCCAACGGAACCGATGGCTGCTCGTCGCGCTTTGCATGTGCGCTATGGTGGCTGCGGTTGCGTCGATGGGAGGGGTGCACACCACCGGCTTGATCGAAGACTGGACCTTCTACAGGGGCTTCGACAATTCGGCAGGTATCCTTGTCCCCGGCCAGCCGAATCGCCCGTTCCTCGCGCTGATCTACAAGCTCGGTTACACGATCACGCCCGACTCGTTCATCGGACTCAACATCCTGCATGGCCTGGTGCTCATTGCGAAGGGATTGTTGTTCTATGCCGTGCTGCGTCGTTGCCTGCCCGGTGTGGCCAGCCTGTCCGTTTGTGCGGCATCGGCCATTCTTCTGATGCTCTATCCGGCCGATACCGGATTGGTCAATTCGCGGTATGCGAGCTATCAGGTCGCGGTAACGGCGTACCTGGCGGCCGTGCTCGCGTTGCAATGCTATTGGACGAGGCCGAGCGCCACGTCGCTGCTGGCGATGCAAGGCGCGTTGCTGCTTTCGTTGGGCACGTACGAGGCGGGCTTGCCGCTCATTGTCGCAACTCCGTTTGTCATTGCATGGGCCAAAGGCGCGCAGGGTATGCGCTTTCGGCGTATCGCCGTAATCTGGTATCCGATTCCCGTCCTCGCGGCATGCGCCCTGCTGTTCACGCTGACGCTGCACAACACTTATGTAAGCGGCTTGACGCGGCTACAGCCGGAGCATGGAGTAGCCCGTTGGATCGTGTACGCCAAGAGCGTTGTTCACGCGTTCTGGCGCACGATATGCGGCGGATGGGTCGAAGCGTGGGGAAACGCGGCGGGGTTTTGGGACTGGCCCTATCTCACCGATTTCGCCATCGGCATCGCAGCTTTTCTGGCACTCGTCGCCTGCCTGGCATGGAGCCGCGCATCCGGAAGTGCAAGCAGCTCGGAGCAGACGCGCCGCGTCGTCGGCGCGGCCATTGTGGGCCTTCTGATGCTCGGCCTCGGCTTTCTTCCTTTCGTGCCGACACCGCATCGATGGATCTTCGAGCGCACGATGATGTTCGCCTCGCTCGGTGGCGTGCTCGCGATCGTTTGTCTGGCATGGCTGGTCATTGCCATCGTCGCGCGCTCACCGCGACTGTTCGCAATCGTGGTCGCCGTGGCGACAGGAGTCAGCGTTGCAAGCGCGGTGGCTCAACGCGACGAGATCGCGCGCTACTCGTTCAAGGAGCAGCGGATCCTGTCGGCTCTCGCACAACAGGTACCTGTATGGACGCCGAACCTGCCGTTGCTGGTGCTCGACCCGGAACGCCAGTTCACCGTCGAGAAGATGTTCGCGGGTTCCACCGGCCATTTCGGAGACGCCGTCCGTTATCTCTACCGGCAGGACGCGATTCCGGTGTATCTCTGCTATCCGGACGGGCGCGCGCTCGGTACCTATTTCGAGGGATGCGTGTTCGACACGCGGGGCGTGACGACGCTCGTGCAGGGACGACCCGCAACCTGGCTCCCACTTGATCGACTGCTCGTTTTCGAGTACACGCCAACCGGTGATCTTCGTCTGTTGCGACAGGTGCCCGAAAGTTACCTGACCACCGGTGGCGAGACATACCGGCCCGAGCGATGGCTCAAGCCGGGACCACCGCCGGCGCGCGTGCACACGCTTTTCGCGTCCTGGCCGGTTGGCGACGAAATGCGCGACCGGAAGGTGCGTGCGAGCTTCAGCACTGATTTCGACCGCCAGATCGATGGAAACGGATGGTCGCCACCCGAGGGATCGCGAACATGGATGACCTCGCCGTCGGCGTCGATCAGGACCCGATTGAGAGCGGGTAACGATTACGAAGTCACATTCCGCGTGACGATGGGCATCGCCCCCGACGTGCTTGCCAGCTTGCATCTCGATGTAAACGGGC
>Ga0207674_10002591_pt1 | contig 22780 bp, 17 predicted proteins | sample KBSCornC72_FD_184303 | JGI IMG/M metagenome (GOLD analysis project Ga0207674, IMG submission 184303) | Corn rhizosphere microbial communities from Kellogg Biological Station, Michigan, USA - KBS Corn C7-2 (SPAdes) (version 2) | ecosystem: Host-associated > Plants > Roots > Rhizosphere > Soil ...
ATTGCAAGACGCGCGGGATCGCGCTGGAGGATGCGATCAACATGATCGTCAGCGGGTTCTGCAAGGAAGTGTTCAAAGAACTGCCGATGGAGTTCGCGGTGGAGGCGCAGAAGTTGCTGGGCGTGAGTTTGGAAGGCAGTGTTGGATAAGGGGGTGTAGGTGCCGAAGAAGGTTCGCGAGCTGAAGGCGATGTTGCGAAAGGCAGGTTTCCGATGGCGTCCGGGAAAGGGAAGTCACACGATTTGGGAACACCCGTTGGCGGAAAAATCGGTCACGCTCGCCGGCCAGGACGGACAGGACGCCAAGCGATACATGGAAGCTCAGGTCGCAGAGCAGATCGCGATCGTGGAAAGTCGGCAGTGACGTCGACGCAATACAGTATGTTGATTCAGTGGTCGGACGAGGACGCTTGCTACGTCGTGACTTTGCCCGAGTTTCAAAACGCACACACGCACGGCGAGACGTACGAGAAAGCGGCGAAACAAGGGCGGCTGCTGATCGAGTCGTTTATCTTGTGGTACCGGCAGGACGGGATGTCACTGCCGGAGCCGAGCAGGTTTGACCTTGAAGTGCCCGCGTGAGGTCGGTTGTTGTCAAAGCACGGGCGGCGCGCCCGTGATACGAAGGATTTGCGAAATGGCTCTGTTGGAAATTAAGAATTTGCACGCCAAGGTCGCCGTTGCGGGCGGGCGGGAGATTTTGAAGGGTGTGAACCTGACGGTGAACGCCGGCGAGGTGCACGCGCTGATGGGGCGGAACGGGTGCGGGAAGTCTACGCTGTTCCAGGTGATCGCGGGGCGCGAGACGTACGAGGTGACGGAGGGGTCGATTACTTATGAGGGGAAGGATCTGCTGGAGATGTCGGCGGAGGAGCGGGCGCGGGAGGGCGTGTTCCTGGCGTTCCAGTCGCCGGTGGAGATCCCGGGCGTGAGCACGGACTACTTCCTGAAGGCGGCGGTGAACGAGGTGCGGAAGCACCATGGTGAGCCGGAGCTGGACGCGATGCAGTTCCTGAAGCTGTTCAAGGAGAAGCGCGAGCTGCTGGAGATCGACCAGTCGTTTACCCGGCGGGCGGTGAACGAGGGGTTCAGCGGCGGGGAGAAGAAGCGGAACGAAGTTTTCCAGATGGCGGTGATGAACCCGAAGCTGGGGCTTCTGGACGAGACGGATTCGGGCCTGGACGTGGACGCGCTCAAGACGGTGGCGAAGGGGATCAATACCCTTCACCAGCAGGACGCGCACCGGGCGCTGATGGTGGTAACGCACCAGGAGCGGTTACTGAAGTCGATCGTGCCGGATTTCGTGCACGTGATGGTGGACGGGCGGATCATCGAGTCGGGCGGGAAGGAGTTGGCGTTGCGCGTCGAGCAGCGCGGGTACGCCGGGATCGAGGAAGAGGTGCGGCAGGGGGTATAGGTCTCGTGAATCGGGAGGCGCGAAGCCGCAAGCGGCAAGGTGACAGTGGTAAGGATTGGGTCGGTGTGCGAGGGAACTTGGAGTTTGTGAGATGACGCAGGTGGCAGCAGAAAAGAAGAGCTCTCCCTTGATCCACTTCACGCGGCTGGAGAAGGAATTGAACGTGAACTCGTCACCGGCGTGGTTGGAAGAGGTGCGGGCGGGCGCGATGGCGCGGTTTGCGGCGGTCGGGTTTCCGGCACAGAAGTCGGAGGCGTGGCGGCATACGAACATCGGGGCGATCGTCAGGACGGAATGGGAACTGGCGGGCGCGGGGGAGATCGCGGGGGTGGCGGCGCTGGTGGAGAAGTTCACCTTCGGCGACGACGCGGCGGTCGAGCTGGTGTTCGTGAATGGGCATTATCACGGCGAGCTTTCGCGGACCGGAAAACTGCCGCGCGGGACGAAGGTGGGGAGCTTGGCGGAGGCGCTGGCCGGCGGGGACGCGGACGTCGTTCGGCGGCATCTGGGCAAGCAGGCGTCGATCGAGGCGAATCCGTTCGTGGCGTTGAACACCGGTTTAATCGCCGACGGCGCGTTCGTGCACCTGCCGGCGGGGACGACGATCGATCGGCCGATCCACCTGCTGGTGATCTCGACGGGCGGGCCCAAGCCGGCGGCGTCGCACCCGCGGGTGCTCGTGGTGGCGGAGGAGCGGGTGAACGCGACGGTCGTGGAGAGCTACGTCGGCGCGGAGGGGCAGCTTTACTTCACGAACGCGGTGACGGAGATCGTTTGCGGCGCGGAGAGTCACATCGACCACTGCCGGCTGCAGCAGGAATCGACGTCGGCGTACCACGTCTCGACGATGCAGGTGGACTTGGAGCGGTCGGCGACGTTCGTGTCGCACGCGTGCACGATCGGCGGGCGGCTGACGCGGAACGATCTGAACTGCGTGATGAACGGCGAGCACGCGTACGCGACGCTCAACGGCCTGGTGATGATCGGCGGGGAGCAGCACTGCGACAACCACACGCTGCTGCGGCACGAACGGGCGAATTGCCCGAGCCACGAGCTGTACAAGCACGTGCTGGACGGCAAGGCGACGGCGGTGTTCAAGGGGCAGATCTTCGTGCAGCGGGACGCGCAGAAGACCGACAGCAAGCAGACGAGCAAGACGCTGTTGTTGTCGGACGACGCGTACATGAACAGCCAGCCGGCGCTGGAGATTTACGCCGACGACGTGAAGTGTACGCACGGGAGCACGACCGGGCCGGTGGACGAGGACATGGTGTTTTACCTTCGGACGCGCGGGGTGGGACTGGAGGCGGCGCGGCACCTGTTGACGTACGCGTTCGCGGCGGACGTGACGCGTCGGATCAAGGTGGAACCGGTGCGGCGGCGGATCGAAGATTACATGGCGGCCCGGCATGGGTTGCCGCAGGATCTGCGGATTACGGATGTGACGAGTCATGATCGAGCGGCGCTGTAGGCCGTGGACTGGCGAGGGGAGGTCGCATGCCGTCGAACGCACTTCGTAACTGGCGGCAGCGAGGCGGACGGGCGCTGGACGAACTGGAAGCGGCGCACGCGGCGCTGGGTGGAACTGGTCCCGGCCGGCGTTACGCGACGCTGCAGATCAATCAGGCGTACGCGGTGATGCTATCTTCACAATTCCAGTTGTTCTGCCGCGACTTGCACACGGAAGTGGTCGATTTGCTGACGCGGCCGGGCGCCGTAACGGACGTGCGTTATACGATTCTGCGAACGGCGTTGACTGAGGGGCGCAAGCTCGACGTGGGGAATCCGAATCCGGGCAATATCGGATCGGATTTCGATCGGTTGGGACTGGATTTCTGGGGAGAGGTGAGGCTGGCGTTCCCTGGGGTGGGGAAGTGGCGACTCCGGCTTGAGGAGCTCAACCGCTGGCGAAACGCGATCGCTCATCAGGACTTCGATCCGGCCCGTCTTGGCGGGCGGACGACATTGCGGCTGGAACGGGTTCGGGGGTGGCGCGGTGCCTGCGACGTTTTGGCAATTCGGTTCGATCGTGTCATCGGGCGGCATTTGTCGCGTATAATTGGTCGAAAGGCGTGGTAGGAGTTGCCGATGGTCGCCAAGAACACTCATAAAGGTCGAAACGGCTCGTCGCGAATTGAGGTCGGGGATCGCGTCAGCTTCATGCACGGGTTTCGGCGGGCGCGGGCGGAAGTGGTCGAGGACCGGGGGTTCGTGGGCGCCGGCGGGCGGCGGATCCTGCGCGTCCGGATGATCACGACGTCGCCCGGGGGCGAGCGAACCTTTGAGATTCCACAGGACGAAGTAACGGCGGTGAAGTGACATGATTCAGAGAGTGTCGACTCTCCGGGATGCCGAGCGCCGAGATTCGGTTGGTGGACCGGCAGGGTCCAATGGCACTTTTGACGTTGCAGCCGTGCGCGCGCAGTTTCCGATCTTGTCGACGACGACATCGGGGGGGAAGCCGCTGGTTTACCTGGACAACGGCGCGACGACGCAGAAGCCGTTGGCGGTGATCGAGGCGCTGGATCGGTACTATCGGGCGCAGAACGCGAACATTCACCGCGGGGTTTACGAGTTGTCGCAGACGGCGACGACGCTGTACGAGCGGGCGCGGCTGACGGTGCAGCGGTTTATCAACGCCGCACATTCGGAGGAAGTGATCTTCACGCGGGGGACGACCGAATCGATCAACCTGGTGGCGCACTCGTGGGCGCGGGCGTTTCTCAAGGCGGGGGACGAGGTCGTCGTGTCGGCGATGGAGCACCACTCGAACATCGTGCCGTGGCAGATCGCGTGCGAGATGACCGGGGCGACGCTGCGCGTCATTCCGATCGACGATCGTGGCGAGCTGTTGATGACGGAGTATGTGCGCCTGCTCGCTTCGGGGAAGGTGAAGCTGGTGGCGGTGAACCACGTGTCGAACAGCCTGGGGACGATCAATCCGGTGACGGAAATGACAGCCCTGGCGCACCGGGCCGGCGCGACCGTGCTGGTGGACGGGGCGCAGTGGGTGGCGCACGCGGCGACGGACGTGCGGGCGATCGAGTGCGACTTTTATGCGTTCAGCGGGCACAAGCTGTTCGGGCCGACGGGGACGGGCGTGTTGTACGGGCGGCGGGAGCTTTTGGAGAAGATGCCGCCGTACATGGGGGGCGGGGACATGATCAAGAGCGTGACGTTCGCGAAGACGGAGTACGCGGATTTGCCGAACAAGTTTGAGGCGGGGACGCCGCACATCGCGGGGGCGGTGGGACTGGCGGCGGCGATCGATTTCGTGACGTCGATCGGGTTTGAGACATTTGCAGGGCACGAGGCGGAATTGCTGGCGTACGCGACGCAGCGGCTGGGCGAGATTCCGGGGCTGCGGATCGTTGGAACGGCGCGGCAGAAGGCGAGCGTGATCTCGTTCGTGATGGACGAGCCGGCGATCTCGTCGCTGGACCTGGGGTTGGGACTGGACGCCGAAGGGGTGGCGGTGCGGACGGGGCACCATTGCTGCCAGCCGGTGATGGATCGGTTCGGGATTCCGTCGACGACGCGGATTTCGCTGGCGATGTACAACACGCGGGCGGACGTGGACGCGGCGGTGGCGGCGATTGGGAAGGTGAGGGAGCGGGCGACGAAGCGACGGAGCGACGGAGCGACGAAGGGGGCGGTAGGGGATGGGAATTTGGGCGCGCTGAAATGGCCGTCAGCGGTGGCGGGGTCGCCGGGGGAGGCGGCGGACGAGCTGGCGGAGTTGTTCGAGGCGCTGGGGGAGCGGGACGCGCGGAACCTGTACATCCTGGAGCTGGGGGAGAAGCTGCTGCCGATGCCGGCGGAGTTCAAGACCGAGGAGTCGCGGGTGCACGGGTGCATGAGCACGGTGCATCTGCACGGACGACGCGCGCCCGGGTCGGCGGATCGGCTGGAGTTTCTGGCGGATTCGGACGCGCACATCGTGCGGGGGCTGATCGGGGTGTTGCAGCGCCTGTTCTCGGGGCAGCGGGCGGGAGAGATCCTGGCGTTCGACGTGGAGGGGTTCTTCGGGCGGATCGGGCTCGAGCAGTTCGTGACCGTGCAGCGGCGGAACGGGCTGGCGGGGATGGTGAAACGGATCCGGGGGTTGGCGAACGAGATGCTGGCGTGAATAGAATTGTCATGAGCGAAGAAACAATCAAATCCGAGCGCACTCATCTTCCGGTGCTTCCGCATTCGGGGAAGGTGGAGCAGTTGAGGCAGGAGGCGGCGATGTCGGGACAAACTCCACAGAAGGAGAAGGACGGGGTTGCGGAAGCAACGCAGCCAACCGCGACGGCGTCCGCGCCGAATCCGGCGCCGGACGCACCGAAGTCGATCGAATACAAGCTGCTCGAGGGGAAGGTGATCGCGGCGCTGTCGAGCGTGTACGATCCGGAGATTCCCGTGAACATTTACGAGTTGGGGTTGATCTACAAGATCGACATTGACGCGGAGCGGAACGTCAACATTCGGATGACGCTGACGGCGCCGGCGTGTCCGGTGGCGGGGACGCTGCCCGGGGAGGTGGAAAAGAAGGTGGAGGAGATCGAGGAAGTGACGAAGGCGACGGTGGAGCTGGTGTGGGATCCGCCGTGGTCGCGGGACATGATGAGTGAGACGGCGTTGCTGACGCTGGGGATGTATTGAAGTGGAGTAGGCGGTAGGCGGTAGGCAGTAGTAGAAAAGAGAGAGGGCACGCTTTTGGGCGTGCCCTCGTTCAATTGAAAACTGAAGGGAAGTCGAGCCGGTTACTTCTTCATTTTCTTGTTTTCGTCTTCTTTGAAGGTCAGGCCACCGGCGCCGGGGTTTTTGGCGTGTTCGGCGAGCCAGTCGGCGAGTTCGCCCATGTAGCGGTCCTGGTCGATGGTGCCCTGGCCCTGCCAGCGGAGGCCCTTGAAGTTGTCTTCCTTGATCCACATGACGCGGTAGTAGGGCTTGTTCTTGTCGTCCTTCACGATGGCGTGGAGCTTGGTGAGGGCGGCGGACATGTCGCGCATGTGGGCGGAGTCGGTGGACGCCAGCGCCCAGGCGCGGATGTCGCCCATGACGCCTTTCCAGAACTCGGTGGTGGGCGCGCCGTGGCTGGCGCGGTCGTAGACGTCGGAGACCCCGGCGGCGAGCTTGTCGAAGCCGGACGGCATGCGGGAGTAGAGCTCGTCGCGGTAGGCGAGGATCGGCTCGATCTGCTCGCGGTATTTTTTGATGGCTTCGGCGAGTTCCTTGTTGACGGGGACTTCGGCGTCGGCGTTGTTAATGCCGATGGTGCGACGGAGCTCGCGGTCGAGGCGCTGGTGGTCGCCGCCCGGGTGGTTGGGCGGCACCGGTGCGTTGCGGTAGACCCGGACGACGCGGGCTTTGAGTTCTTCGGGGAAGGCGGCCTCGACCCCGGAGAGGAGTTGCCACTTCACGTAGGCTTCGGTGCGGGCGTCGGTGCTGACGGGTTTTTCGAGGGCGGCGACGATGACCTCGGGGGTGATGCCTTCGGTCTTGTTCTCCTGGAAGTAATTGGATTTCTCGCGGAGGCCTTCGCCTTTCTTGTCCTTGTATTCTTTGAGCAGGGCGGTGATGGCGGGCTGGGCGGGGGAGGCCGCGGGCTTGCCGGGTGTTGCGGCGGCGGGCTTGGCGGGGGCCGCTGCCCGGAGTGATTGCGCTGAAGCAAACGCGCAGAGAATTGCGATAGTGAAAGCCGAGCGATGGACGATTTTCATGGTTGCTCCGCCGGGTCCCTGGGTTGTCGTTAATAGAGTTACCGCCGCTGCATGATAGTCGTTGGTGTGGCAAATTCACATGGTTTCCGGGTGGCCGGGGAATGTTTCGTCGGTGAATCAGGGGTTTTACGCTGGAAATGTGGATGAGCGGATCGGGGGAGAATGCTTCCGGTTGTCATTTATGGGGGTGAGGGTTAGAGTATGTCTTCCGGCCTATCTTTGTCCGCCTTGTTCCCATGGAAACCGCAGCCCTTTCGCCCAATCTCGCAGGCGAGCGATCCGAAATTGGCGGATATCGGGTACTCCGTATGCTGTCGGCGGAAAGCTGGCTGGCGGAGATGCAGGGGGGGCGCAAGCTGGTCTTAAAGGTGCTGGACGAAGACGGGTTGTGGAAGGGGCAACTGCATCCGAACATTCGGGATCGGCTGGGGCGGGTGAGGGAGTTGGCGCACGCGGGGGTGGCGAATTTGTACGGGGTAGAACGTGACGGGGCGCTGACTTACCTGGTATGGGAATACGTGGCGGGGGAGACGCTGGGGGAGCGGGCGAAGTCGCCGGCGTGCGGGCAGCGCGACATGCAGGTGCTGGCGCGGGAATGGGTGCTCGGGGTGGAAATGCTGCACGCGCGGGGAATCGTGCACGGGCGGCTGAGCGCGTCGAACGCGATCGTCGATTCGAACGGTCGGCTGACGATCACGCACGTCAGCCCGTTGCTGTACAGCGATCCGGATCAGGACGTCGCGGATTTAATCGGGGTGTTGTTGGAGTTGCTGGACGTGCGGGAGGAATTGGAGTCGCCACTGGGGCGGTTGCTGGAACGGGCGTCGGCGGAGGGGATTCCGCTTCGGCGGCTGGCGGCGCGACTTGGGGCGCTGATCGAGTCGCGCGAGACCGAGACGCTGGCGGAGCCGGACGGGGCGGTCAGTCGGCGGATCCGGCGGCGCGCGGTCGTGGGTGCGGCGGCGACGGTGGCGGTAGGGGTGGCGGTGTTCTGGGGGCTGCGGGAATTCTCGGACGCGCGGACGCCCAAACCACCCGTTCCGCCGGAGGCTGCGCCGGCGGCGCTGCGTTCGCCGGCGGGTGAGCGTTCTTCGAACGCGGCGGCGGTTGCTTCTCCGGCCGGTGGGACGACCGGGATGGCTTGGTCGCGACGGACGACGGCGCCATGAGCGTGGTCAGCCGTTATCTCGAGCCGGCGCTGGTCGAGCGGCTCAATCACCTGCAATTGTCGGCGCGGAGCGTCGTCGAGGGGACGACGATCGGCTCGCACCGCAGCCCGGTCAAAGGGGCGAGCATCGAGTTCCGGCAACACCGGGCGTACGTGGCGGGCGACGAGCCGCGGCGGCTGGACTGGCGCGTGCTGGGTCGGACGGATCGGCCTTACATCAAGGAGTACGACGAGGAGACGAACCTGCGGTGCATCCTGGCGTTGGACTGCAGCGGTTCGATGGCTTACGGAGAGGGGAACAAGTGGGGGTCGAAGTTCGACTACGCGGCGCGGCTGGCGGTCTCCCTGGCGTACCTGATGCTCGGGCAGACGGAGAGTGTGGGGCTTTGCCTGTTCCAGGAGAAGATCATCCACTGGCTGGCGCCGCACACGGGCACGGCGCAGTTGTCGCGCGTGGTCGAGGGGATCGAAAAGGTGGTGCCCAAGGGCGGGTCGCAGGTCGCCAAGGCGATCCACGAGACGGCGGAGCGGCTGGAGCGGCGGGCGCTGGTGGTGCTGATTTCGGACTTCATGACGCCGGCGAGCGCGTTCCGGGAGGGCGTGGCGCACCTGCGGCACGACCGTCACGAGGTGCTGGCGCTGCGGGTGCTGGATCGGGACGAGATCGATTTTCCGTTCCGGAACTGGACGCGGTTCCGCGGCCTGGAGGGGGAACGGCCGAGCTTGTGTGAGCCGTCTCTCGTGCGGCAGACGTACCGCGAGAACCAGGCGCGGCACGCGCGGCAACTCGAGGAGGCGGGGCGGGCGCTGCGGGCGGAACTGCGGACGTTCGTGACGGACAAGTCACTGACCGAGGCGCTGCCCGCGTTTCTGCATCACCGGTTGGCGCGATAGAATTCCCCCGAAGTGTTCCTGAACATCGCCATGCTCGCGGGGGTCGCCGGGGCGTTGGTGCCGCTGGTGCTGCACCTGCTGAGCCGCTCGCGGTACCGGACGGTGGAGTGGGGGGCGATGATGTTCCTGGAGGGGGCCGAGGCGCGCGTGCTGCAAAGCGCGCGGCTCAAGCAACTGGTCATCCTGCTGCTGCGGATGGCGCTGGTGGGTTTGCTGGCGACGGCGCTGGCGCAGCCGGTGCTGCGGGGGCGGTGGGGGGGGCTGGCGCGGGACGCGCGGGTGAACGCGGTGATCGTGCTGGACGCCTCGGCGAGCATGCAGTTCGACGAGAACGGCAAGACGCGGATGGAGCTGGCGCGGTCGGCCGTTCTCAATATCCTGGAGTCGCTGCGCGAGAACAGCGTCGCGGTGGTGCTGATGGGGTCGCACGAGCAGGAATCGCTGGCGCGGCCGACGACCGACCTGCAACAACTGGCGCAGCGGCTGCTGACGCTGCCCGAACCGTCGGGGCGGGCGGACCTGCGCGGGGCGCTGGAGCACGCGCTGGAGATCCTGGATCGCGGCGGGGAGACGGGGCGGGAGCTTTACGTGGTGTGCGACCGGCAGGCGTCGAACTGGCGGGAATTGAATTCGGCGGCGTTTCGCGAGAGTTGGCGCCGGCGGCTGGGCGGCGCCGGCGCGCGGACGCGGCTGTTCGTGATCCCGGTGGGGTCGGAGAAGAGCGAGAACCTGGCGATCGAGTCGGTCGAACTGGTCAACCCGCCGGCGGTGCGCGACCAGGTCAGCGAAGTGGAAGTGAAGGTGCACAATTACGGGCGGACGTTCCGCGGGAACGTCGATCTGAAAGTCGAGGACCAGGCGATGACGGTTTCGGTGGGACCGGAGTCGACGGCGTCGGTGCGCGTGCCGATGAAGTTCACGCAGTCGGGGGCGACGCTGGTCACGGCGTCGCTGACGGGGACGGGGCTGAAGTTCGACGACCGGATGCAGGCGGCGATCGACGTGGTGGAGCCGATCCACGTGCTGGTCGTCAGCGGGGACGAGCGGAACGTGCCGCTGCAAAGCGAATCGGACTTCCTGCGGATCGCGCTGGCGCCGCGGACCGCCGAGGCACGCCAGCGGGGCGATACCGGGGAGGCGGCGAAGGGGCGGGGGGATCCGTGCCGCGTGACGGTTCGGCCGGCGGAGCGTTGGAACGAGGAGGAGTTGAAGACGGCGCAGGTCGTGGTGCTGGCGAACGTGTCGCAGTTGACGCCGGCCCAGGCGTTGGCGCTGGAACAGTTCGTTTACGAAGGGGGCGGGCTTTGGGTGGCGCCGGGAAACCTGACGCGCGTCGAGACGTACAACTCACTGCTGTACCACGACGGGCAGGGGATCCTGCCCGCGAAATTGCTGCCGGCGACGGCGGAAGACGGATCGGAGGCGACGACGTTGCAGGGGATTTCCGACTTCGATCATCCCATTTTCCGGTTCCTCAAGGGGCGGCCGGACCCGATCCCGCTGGTGACGGTGGGGCGGTATTTCCCGGCGGAATTGCGCGGCCGCGACGCGCAGGTGCTGGCGCAGTACGGGTCGGGGCGGCCGTTCCTGATCGAAGGGTCGGCCGGTCGCGGGCGGGTTCTGGTGATGACGACGTCGCTGGACGCGGACTGGGGGACGTTGCCGCTGTCGAACTTCTATTTGCCGTTCGTGCAGTCGGCGGTGCGATATCTGGCGTCGGGGCCCGCGAGCGAGCGGAACCTGACGCCGGGCTCGCCGATCGTGGCACAGTTCGGCCCCGGCACGGAATTGCGCAAGGCGACGGTGCGTGTCCCGAATTCGTCGGAGGCGCGCCCGCTGCCCGTGACGCGCGGCGAGGTGCGGTATTCGAGGACGGAACTGCCGGGCCTCTACACGCTGACGCTGGAAGGGACACTGCCGGACTGGCTGAAGCGGCGGGGCGTGGTGCACTTCGTGGTGCGAACGCCGTCGGCGGAGTCGGACATCACACCGCTGACGGGCGCGCAGTGGGGGGAGTTGTCGGGCGGCCTCGGGTTTGAATTGATCGATCCGGCGCGGGTGGGGGTGGCGGGCGCGATCGCCTCGGCGCGCGGCGGGCACGAGCTTTGGCTCGGCCTGGTCGCCGGCGTGATCGTGCTGGGGATCCTGGAACTGGCGGTGGCGCGGCGGTGGTCCGGGGAGGCGGCGTGAGCGCCACGATGACCGTTCTCGCCGTCGGGTTCCAGTGGCGGTCGCCGCACATGCTGGGGGCGGCGCTGCTCGTGGGGGTGCTGATCGTGTTGGCGGTGGGGTTGTTGTATCCCGCGCAGGTGAAGGTTCTGCCCGCGGTGTGGCGGTTCACGCTGCCGGGGTTGCGGTGCGCGGCGCTGGTGGCGCTGGCGATGTCGCTGGCGCGCCCCGTGGCGCAGCGTCCCCTGGCGGAGGAGGAGCAGGGGGCGGTGGTGGTGCTGGTGGACGCGTCGCGCAGCATGGACGTGCGGGACAACCAGCGGACGCCGGCGATGCTCGTGGCGCTGGCGGACGGGATGGGGCGGCTGCCGGCGGGAGCCCGGTCGCACGGCGAGGCGTTCGCGACGATCGCGCCGGACCTCGATCGGCTGTCGGGACTGCTCGCGACCATCACGCAGGCGCAGACGGAACTGGGCGTCGCGCAACTGCAGGGGAAGGAAAACCCGCAGGCGCGCGTCCGTCTGCGGGAAACGGCGGCGGAGTTCACGAAGCAGGCGAAGGCGGTCGGGGCGTCGCGCGCCCGGCTGAAGGCGTCGCAGCCGATGACGGGCGCGTTGTCGAAGCTGGAGCACTTTCCGCCCCTCAAGCCGGAGGCGGTCGAGGAGGAGGTGGTGAAGTGGGCGGCGCGGGCGGAGGGGACGATCGCCGACGTCTCGAAGCGGGCGGCGCAGTTCCAGACCGAGTCGGACGAGGCCCTCTATGACTCGGATTCGCGCGTGAAGCGGATCTGCGACGAGATCGGTGGCCTGACGCGGTTCGGACTCGTGGAGCGGGCGCTCACGGATCCGGACGCCGGACTCCTGGCACACCTGCCGGCGAAGGCGCCGCTGTTCGGTTACACGATCGGGGAGACGGTCGCCCCGCTGGCGCTTCGGGGGGCCGGCGGCGAGAACGTACGGCGCCTCCTGGGCAAGCCGGACGACGGCAAGAGCGACCTGACCGGCGGGCTGCGCGAGGCGATGGAGCGTTTGCGCTACCAGCCGATCCAATCGGTCGTGCTCTTTTCGGACGGGCGGCAGGTGGGGGCCGACACGTCGATCGCGTCGAGCCTGATCGGCGGGAGCAGCGTGAAGGTGTACACCGTCTGTCCCGCGCCGCCCAGCCGGGAGACGCCCGTCCACGACCTCGCGATCGCGCGCGTGACGATGCCACAGAGTCTGTTCATCGGCGAGACGTTGAACGTGCAGGTGGAGATGAAGTGGAACGGCCTGAAGGGAAAGCAGACGCAGGTCACGCTGGAGGTCGGCCCGGAGCGCCAGCAGCGGGTGGTGAAGGAGGGGGACAAATCGCCGGTGCGGTTTTCCGTGCGGGTGAACGAGGCCGGCCCGCAGCGGGTGACGGTCACGGCGGCGCCGCTCGACGGTGAGATCTCGACGGAGAACAACGTCGCGACGCGTTGGGTGAAGGTGCTGTCGGATCGATTCGACGTTCTCCTGGCCGGCGGGTCGGCGTCGTGGGATTTCCGGTACCTGCGGAACGCGCTGTCGCGGACGCGGTGGATCAATTCGAAAAGCGTGCTGTTGACGCGCGAGAGCCCGGGGCTCGGCCTGACGCCGGCGCAGATCCTCACGCAGGACGTGATCGTCCTGGACGACGTGCCGGCCAAGGCGCTGTCGGGCGAGCAGTGGGAGGCGGTGCGGACGATGGTGGCGCGGCGGGGCGGCAGTGTGATCCTGATCGCGGGGCAGGAACATTTGCCGCGGGAGTACACGGGGGAGTTCCTGTCGGAGTTCCTGCCGTACCGGCGGTCGACGCGGCGGGACGGTGGGTCGGCGTCGTGGCGGACGTGGCCTGGCGAGGAACCGGAATTTCGCGTGGTGCCCGCGCCGCGGACCGCGATCGGTGACGTGTTGTCGCTGGACGACAACGCGGCGGTGTCGGCGGATCGGTGGATCGAACTGCCGCCGATCTTCCGCTTCCTGGCGATGCCGGAATTGAAGGACCTGGTGCAGCCGCTGCTGGTGGAGCGGGGGACCGGCGCGCCACTGCTGACCCGGCAGCGGCTCGGGCGCGGGAAGGTGTTCTTCCTCGGCGTGGACGAGACGTGGCGGTGGCGCTACAAGGTGGGGGAACGGGATCAGGATCGGTTCTTCCAACAGCTCGTGCGGGCGGCGGCGGACGAGCCGTTCGCGGTGAGCAACGGCACGCTGTCGTTCGACGCCGACCGCGTGACGATCGCGCCGGACGAGGCGGTGCACGTGCGCGGCCGCGTCGCCGACCCGTCGACGCAGCCGCCGGGCCGGCCGGGCATGGAAGTGGACGTGCTCAAGGCGGATTACGACGTGCTGAAGTCGCAGACCTTGCAGGCGGTGGGTGAGGCGGACAGCGGCCGCTACGAGGGGACGATCGGCGGGCTGCCGGCGGGCGAATACCGCCTGCGGGCGCGCGGGCCGGACGGGTCGGAATTGGAATACCCGCTGCACGTCGCCAGCAGCGCCGAGGCGGAGATGACGACGCTGGCGCCGGACGAAGACCTGCTGCGCCGCCTGTCGGACGCGTCGGGCGGTGAATTCAGGACGCTCGACGATTTCCAAAGTCTCGCGGGGCAGTTGTCGGCGCGGCGCGAGCAGGCGCCCAACACGGCGGAACTGCGGCTGTGGAGCAGTTGGTACTTGTACGCGTTCGTGCTGGCGTGCCTGGGGGCGGAGTGGTCGCTGCGAAAACGGCTGGGGTTGTCATGAATAGGATAGGTGGATGAGCGCGACCATCAGCCCACTCCCGCCCGCGATCGGCCGTTATCTGGGCGGATACGTCGCGCGCCGGCGGCGGGTGCGATTGGCGGTGGCGGCCGTGGTGGCGTGCGCGATCGTGCTGGCGTGGACGCTGGCGGTGGGGGGGATCGACCGGGCGTTCGCGCTGCCCGCGTGGGCGCGGGGCGCGCTGCTGGCGGGGGAGGTGGCGGCGGTGCTGGCGGTGGCGGCGCGACCACTGCGGGACGCGCTGGGCCGGAGCGTCGACTGGGTCGAGGCGTCGCGGCAGGTGGAGCGGCGGAACGCGGCGCTGGGCGAGCGGCTGGTGACGGTCACGTCACAGTTGCTGACGCCGCCGGCGTACCGGGGGTCGGCCCAGATGCTCGACGCGCTGGTGGCGCAATTGTGCGGGGAGATCGGGGAGGCGAGCGGGCGGCGGCTGGTGGGGTGGCGGGGCCTTTATTCGCCGGCGCTGGCGCTGTTTTGCCTGGTGGTCGCGACGGCGGGACTGTGGAACCTGTCGTGGTTGAACCTGCCGCAACTGATCGATCGCCAGGTGAGGCCGTTCGGCGGAACGCCGCCCGTGACGACGACGCAGATCGACGTGACGCCGGCGGGGGCGAGCGTGCGGGATCACGAGGCGCTGGTCATCCGCGCGGCCGTGCGGCGGCTTGGGGACGGGCGGTCGCCGACGGTTCACCTCAGGGGTGACTCCGGCGAGTGGCAGGAGCTGCCGATGGCCGCCGGTGCGGGCGGCGACCCGGGGTATTCCTACACGATCCCGTCGGTGGAACAGGATCAGCGGTTCTACGTCACGGCCGGCGACGCGCGATCACCGACGTACCCGATCCGCGTGTTGCGGCGCCCGGCGATGGCGGAGGTGCGCATCCGCTATTCCTATCCGGCTTACACGGGCCGCAGCTCACTCAACGTCCGTAATACCGATGGGCTGATCGAGGCGCCACAGCAGACCGAGGCGGTGGTGAGCGTGGTGGCGACCGAGCCGCTGGCGTCGGCGGTGATGATCGTGGACGGCAAGCGGTCGGAGATGGCGGCGACCGCGGACCATCGGGTCCGCCAGGCGCACCTGGTCGTGACCAAGGATGGGCCTTGGGAACTGGAGATGACCAGCGAGCGCGGGGTGGTCGGGCGCGGGCCCAGGGGGATGCAGATCCGCGCGGTCGCCGACCGCCCGCCGCTCGTGCGGCTGGTTCAGCCGGTGACGGACCTGCGCGTCGGCCAGCGCGACATCGTGCCGCTGTCGTACCAGGCGCTGGACGATTACGGGGTGGCGCAGCTCGTGGCCAAGGCGCAGGTGAACGCCAATCCGCCGGTCGAGATCGCCTTGCACCCGCACGGCGGCGACCCGCGGCGGTTGGACGGATCGTTCGACCTCGACCTGGCGACGCTGGACGTGAAGGTCGGGGACGTCGTGTCCGTGACGATCGTCGGAACCGACAGGGCCGGCCACGACGGCACCAGCGACATCCGTCACATGCTGATCAGTCCGCGGTCGATCGACCTGGCGACGCACCAGCGGCTGGCGGAGTTGTCGCAGGCGGTGGAATACGCGGCCGATTGGGCGGACCAGCTCGCCAAGGCGCGGCAGGCGGTGGACGAGGCGCGGCGGGTGGACGGGGCGAATCACCCGGAACAACTGTCGGCGGCGATCGCCAAGGCGAGTCGGATCCTGTCGGCGGCGCAGGAACCGGGCGCGATGTTGCGGCAGTCGCTGATCCGGGCCACCGTCTACAGCGGCTCACCGAAGATGTCGGACGCGATCGCGTCGATGGTGGACGCGGTGGTCGTGCAGCTCGACAATCTGGATCGCGTGGACGAGACGATCTCGTCACGCCGCGCGGTGGAAGACGCGACGTCCGGGCGGATGTCGCGCACGGCGAACAACGCCCGCGAATTGGCCGCGACGGTGAAGCGGCTGGCGGACGGGGACCAGGCCGCGGCGGTGTCGGCCGACCGCGCGAGCCTGGCGACGCCGCCGACCACCGTCCCGACGGACCAGGCCGCGCGGGATCGCCGCCGGCAGATGTTCGAGCGGGCGCGCCAGGATCTGGCCGCGGCGCTGGCGGGGATGGGGATCAAGCCCGACGCGCGGGACATCGACCAACAGCTTCAGCAGCGGATCGAGGCGGCGGCGCGGCTGGTGGAGGCGGCCAAGCCGATCGAGTTCGCCGCCGCCGCGCCGCGGTGGGCGGCGGGGATTCGGAACAAGGAGTTTCAGCCGCCCCGGTTCGACGAGCGGCTGGCGGTGGCGTCGCAGGTGGAGGCGGTTCGGCCGGATTCGGCGATGGCGACCGCGCGCGACCTGCAGTGGGCGTCGCGCGCCGCGACGGTGCTGGCGACGCCGCCACCGGACGCTGCGGCCGCGGACGACGCCAAGGCGAAGTCGGTCGATCAGGCGCTGCGGGAGTTCCCCGGCGTGATGGCGGCGCTGCGGGCGGAGCACGAGGTGAACCGGCGGGCGCTGCGGGCGGTGTCGCCGGCGGAGGCGCGGCGCATCCACGAGTCCGCCGCGGCGATTCATGCCGCCGCCGCGGAGGCCCGCAAAAGACTGTTGGCGTGGGCGGCGGACGGTAAGGCGCCGGCGAGCGAGCTGGCGGCCAAGGCGCGCGAGCAGGACGAGCTGGCCCTTGCCGCCGGCGTGGCGACGGAGTCGCGCGACTTCGACGCGGCGGCGGAGCTGGACCGGCGGCTGGCGATGTCGCTGGGGCGACCGGAGCTCGCCGACCTCTCCGCCGCGCCGCGCGCGATCGACAGGCTTTCGACCAGCCAGGAGAAGGTCGCCGACCAGACTGCCGCGGCGTCGGACGACACCCAGACGGCGGGGATCGCAGGCGTGCAGCAGCAGGTCGCCGACGCGATCGCGCAGGCGCGGCAGGCCGTTCCGGGCGCCGAACCAGTCAACGGCGACGACGGCGGCGCGTTGCGGCAGAAGACCACCGAGGCGATCAGTCAGGCGCAGGAGAAACTGGCGTCGTTACCGATGCAGTTGAGTTCGGCGTTGGAATCGGCGACGGGGGTGGCGGACGTGCGGGCGCGGCTGGCCGGGGCGCTGGCGGAGGCGGCCAAGGCAGCGCCCGACGAGCGCGAAGCGGCGCAGCGCGTCGTCGGGATGATTCAACTCGAGTTGGACGACGCGCAGAAGGGGTTCGAGGCGGCCGCCAAGCCGTTCCGCCCGAACCTGGCGGACGACCTGGTCGAGACGTTGCGGCCGTACGCGCCGGACACGTCCGACGCCGTGGCGGCCGCGGACGAGTCCCTGCGGGCGTCGCTGGTCGAGATTCGCTCCGCCCTGGCGCAGTCGGCGGAGACCGGCGACCGCGAGGCGGTGGAGCAGTCGGCCCAGCACGTGCGCGACGCGATCGCGCAGGTGCAGGAGGCGCTGCGGGACGCGCAGGCGAAGGTGATCGAGCGCGACCCGCTGGTGTCGGCGCGGTGGTTCGCCCGCGCCGCCGCCGACGCGCTGGCGTCGGCGCCACCGAACCGTCGGTCGGCCGCCGCCCACCAGAAGAAGACGCTGGAGGCGCTGGGCAAGGCGTCGCTGGACGCCAACCGCCGCTCGAAGAACGCCCGACTGTCGCAGGCGCCCGGGTTCTCGCCGTTCTACCTGCCGCCGTTGGGCGGGGCGTGGGGCGACGACGCCGAGCGGCCCACGGGGGAGCGGCTCTTACAAACGATCCCCGGCCTGCGCGAGTGGGGGCGGCTGCGCGAGCGCATCGGGGATTCGCTGGACGCGCCGGTCCGCGAATCCGAGCCGGCGGGCTATTCCGACGCGCTGCGTCTGTACTTCGAAGTGCTCGGCCGCGAAGACGCCAAGCCGCGCGGCGACGACAAACGGCCTTGAGGTTGGCGTATAATGTGCGGCGATGTTCCCGCACCAGCACCACCGCGATCGCTCGCCGATCGCCTGCCTGATGATTGCTTTACTGCTCGTCGTGCCGCTGGCGGGGGCGCAGGATGCCACGCTGACGCCGGTCGCCCCGCCGCCCGCCGAGCGCCTTTCGCCCGATCTCGACACGGCGATCGCGCGCGGCTTGGCGTACCTTGCCCGCCAGCAGCAGCCTGACGGATCGTTCCAGAACCGCGACAAGGCCGGCGGCGGCGGCGGCGGCGGCGGGGATAACAACGCACCGCCACGCTTCGGCGGCCCCAAGGTCGCGCTGACCGGTTTGTCGCTGATGGCCTACCTCGCCACCGGCCGCATGCCCGACACCGGCAAGCACGGCCAGACCGTTCGCGACGCGATCGACTACCTCGTGAAGGCCTGCCCGCAAGACGGTTACTTCGGCAAGGTCGACGGAAGCCGGATGTACGGCCACGCCATCGCGACGTTGGCCCTGGCCGAGGTCTACGGCATGGAGGCCGACGCCGCCCAGCGCGCCAAGGTAAGGGGCGCGCTCGCACGCGCCGTCAAGGTGCTCCTGCAGGCGCAGAATGCCAGGAAGGACGAGCCGTACCGAGGCGGCTGGCGATACGAGATCGCCAGCGCCGACAGCGACCTGTCCGTCTCCGGGTGGTGCATCCTGGCGCTGCGGGCGGCGCAGAACGCGGGCATGGAAGTGCCCAAGAGCTCGGCCGACGCGGCGGCCGCCTTCGTGCTAAAGTGCTGGCGGCCCGACGCGAAGGGCTTCGCGTACCAGCCCGGCGGCGAGGCGACCCTCACCATGACCGCCGCCGCCCTGCTCGACCTGCAACTGCTCGACCCCGCCGCGTCGCGCGACGAGGTCGCCATGGCGGGCAAGTTCCTCGACGCCCACCCGGTCCCGGACAACGCGGAGTACCCGTACTACACGCGGTATTACGCCACGCAGGCGGCGTTTCAGCTCGGCGGCAACCTGTGGCCCAAAGTCTGGGAGCAGACCCAGTCCAAACTGCTCGCGTCACGTGACAAGGAGTCTGGCGCCTGGCCGCAAAGCCGCACGAGCAACGAGCCCGGCCAGACCTACGCGACGGCGATGTCCGTGCTCACGCTGTCGGTGCCGCTGCGGCTGCTCCCGACGTATCAGCGGTAGCGCCGGTCACGGCGCGGGTGGCGGAGGTCCGACGGAAACTCGCCAGCACGTCGCGCATCGCGGTTCGCACCTTCTCCTGCAATTCCCGAGAATCGGTCACGCAGTGAAAGTCGTAGAACGCCTCGGGGGTCTGCACGATCCAGCGGGCGACGAACGTGCCGGCGGCGCTTTCCTTCTCGTCCTCGTCGCGTTGCCAAACGAGCGCGCGAACCGGGAAACCGCCCGCCACCGTTGATTCGTCGCCCGCAATCGAGAACCCCGCCGGCGCGCGGAACAGGGCCCGAACGTGACCGTCGGCCTCGGGCCGGATCGCGTCACACTCGATCCGAACCTTCCCCAGCGAAAACAGGAACGCCCCGCGGCACTCGTGCGGCAGCGGTTTGGCGTCCGCCGGCATCGTGATTTCGACACCGCGCAGGCCGTTCCGCAGCGCGCCGCCGTCACCCACGTCGAAAGACGCGTGCGCCCCCGCGAGCAGCTCGCGCTCGAACGCGCCCCGATGCCGCGACGGTTGATCCCACCCCATTCGCCGGTAAAGCGCGTCCACCCACGCGGCCGTCCGAAATAATGTCCGAAGCACCCAAGCGATCGGCGTCAGCACGGCGGCGACCAGCGCGATCAGTCGACGCATCGCGCGCAGGTAGTTCTCGTCGATCTCGAACGACATGCCCGGCCACCATGCCGCGCCGGCCTTGTCGACGCGCGTGGGAACCTGGTCGATTCGTAGCGACGACGCGTGCGGCCGGAACCCGCGCTTGACGTAATACCCCCGTTCCACACGAAATCCGCCGAACGTCCCATCCGCGGCCTCGTTCAGGAACCGCCACTCGGCGTCGCCGTACGCAACCGCCGCCGGCGCGACGCCCAACTCGTCACAAAACCGCGCCGCCACGTCGTGCCGCGCGATCACGCGCGACTTGCGGATCTGATCGAGCGTTCGCGGCCTGGCGGGCAGGGCAAACGTCTCGCACAGGTATTTCAGGTCCCCGTGACAGGGGTGATCCTCTTTGACCCACTCGGGCGCACCATTGTAGTTGGCGACGTAAGCGTCGAGCACCTCGCGGCCGTCGTGAATCCGATAGCCCCACATTCCCGCCAGGTCCCACACGTATAGAAGCGGCTCGCCCCCGCGCGCCAAGTGCATCAAGAGGCGATTGTCCTCCTCAAGCCGCCCGTCGATCCCGCTGTAGAGCAGGATCGACCACCACTCGTTCGTGAAGAGGAAATAGCAGCGTTCGAGCTCGTCGTCGCACGGCCACGCGGGTTTGCCGTCGTGCGGTTCGAACCCGCGCGCGGCGAGCCACTCGTCCATGAGCTCGCGGGCCGGCGTCGCGGCCGAATTCGGAATGCAGATCGCCCGTGAAACCCCGGCCATGACCGTTGTCACTCCCCGCGGGCGCCCTTGCCGCCGCCGCCGAACACCGCCCGGTGCAGAAGCTCGACCGGGTGAACGACGTCGACGTCCTTCCCCCGCGCCGACGCCTCGGACTGAATGTGCATCGCACAGCCGACATTGCCCGTCGCACAGATCGGCGCGCCCGTCGCCTCGATGTGCTCGATCTTTCGCGCCGCCAGGTCGCTCGCCATCGCCGGCTGGGTGAGGTTGTACGTCCCCGCCGCCCCGCAGCACATGTCGGATTCGGCCAAGGGGACGAGCCGCACGCCCGGGATCTTCGCCAGCAGCGCGCGCGGCTGGGCCGTCACCTTTTGCGCGTGCGCCAAGTGACACGCGTCGTGATAGGTCACGGTCACGTCCTGCGAATGCTTCATTTCCGGCAGCCCGATCTCCGCGATCACCTCGCTGACGTCGCGCACCTTGGACGCGAAGAGCTTGGCGCGCTCGGCGTACTGCGGGTCGTCGCGCAGGAGGTGGCCGTAATCTTTGAGCATCGCCCCGCACCCGGCGATCGTGGTGGCGATCGCGGGCGCATTCTCCATGCCCGCCCCGACGAACGCGTCGATATTCCGCCGCGCGAACGCCCGCGCCGGCTCCCACGCGCCATTGTGGTGGTGGATCGCGCCGCAGCACGCCTGCGCCCGCGGCACGCGCACGTCCGCGCCGCACGCGTTGAGCAGCTCCACCGCCTGCCGGTTTACCTTGTCGAACATCACGCTGCCGATGCAGCCGGGGAAGAACGCGACCAGCCGTTTTGGATCGTGACTGATGGGCGCGCGGGGGGCCGAACGCGCCGGCATCATTGCGGGCAGCTTCCTCGGCCAGAGTCGTCCGCGCGCCGGCAGCATCTGTTCCATCTTGCGGAGCTGGATCGGCAACAGCTTGAACAACCCGACCCGCCGCAGCAGGCCGTAAAGGCCGATCTTCTGCATCACCCGCGCCGGCAGCAGCGCCAGCTTCAGCCGCGTCGGGTGGACGAAGACGTGAAAGAAGATCCACCGCATCATCCGACCCTGGAAGGAGAGCGGTGCGTCTTTGTTCAGCAGTTCGCGCGTCTCCTCGATCAGCTCGTGATACACCACGCCGCTGGGACAGGCGGTCTCACAGGCGCGGCAATCGAGGCACAAGTCCAGATGCTCGCGCACCGACGCCGTCGGCTCGATCACCCCCTCCGCCAGACCTCGCATGAGCTGGATCCGCCCGCGCGGCGAGTCCCCCTCGTGAAACGTCTGCGTGTACGTCGGGCAGGCGGGCAGGCAAAGGCCGCAGTGCACGCACGACAGCGCGCGATCGAACGTCCGCGGGTCGAGCGGCAGCGACGTCTTCTTATCGGCGGCAGTTGGAAAGGTCGTCGGGGCACTCATGGTTCGGGAAGGGGCTCCAGTTTGCCGTCGGGATCGAACGCCTGTTTCAGCCGCCCCAGCAGCGCGCGCCGCGCCGCGTCGAATTGTACGCTCGTCCGTCCCTGGTCACCGAAGTGGACGCCGCCCCCCAAGTGACGAGCCGCACCGCGGATCGCGTCGCGCGTGTCCGCCGAGGCGAATCCGACGACGACGCCGAACGCCGCGTCCGCCGACCAGTCCGACAATCCCGCGCGTTCGACGAATTCCAATATCTTGACCGGCGGCACCGACGCGCGAAATGACCCGTCCGCCCCCGCCGCCCGCCACAATTGCCGACGGTGTTCGATGTCGTCGTCCACGGAGCGGCGAGTCATTTCCGTCGGCCCGTGCGCCCCCAGCGCCCCGTCGTAATACACCAGCGTGCGCTCGTCGCCGAGATACCCGCACAGCGTCGCCTCGCGCGTCAGCACCGCCCACTGCGGCCGGCAGGGCGTCGGCAATAGTCGATTGATCTGCCACACGTCGGCCGGAAACCGCGCAAGGATCGCCCCCGCCGGCCGGCGATACGTTCGAGTTGTGACCGTCACCAACCGCCCGAGCGCCCCGCCCTGGCCTACCATCAGTTTTGTCAGGTCATACCCCGCGACGTTCTTCACCGTCCGCCCCCCCGCGGTGATCAACTGGCCGTTGCCGTTATGAAATTGACAGCCGAGTAATAAATCGCGCCACGCACCGTACCCCAGCCGCAGCGGCCCGTACGCGCTCGTTCGCTGCACGCTCGTCACCGGGCGCCAGCACCAGATCCGCGTCCACCTCGCGCACGCCGGCTACCCGATCGTCGGCGACAAGCTCTACGCGCACGGCGACGACGCGTTCATCGAGTACTGCGACGAGGGCCTCACGCCC
>Ga0207674_10002592_pt1 | contig 22773 bp, 22 predicted proteins | sample KBSCornC72_FD_184303 | JGI IMG/M metagenome (GOLD analysis project Ga0207674, IMG submission 184303) | Corn rhizosphere microbial communities from Kellogg Biological Station, Michigan, USA - KBS Corn C7-2 (SPAdes) (version 2) | ecosystem: Host-associated > Plants > Roots > Rhizosphere > Soil ...
GGAGGTCGCCCCGCGCATGTAATCCAAGCGCAATCAGCGCCATCAGCTGATCGCCGTCGACCAGCCGGCCCTTTTCATCGCACACGATCAGCCGATCGGCATCGCCGTCAAGGGCCAGGCCGATATCAGCACCACGTGCCGCAACTTCTTCCTGGAGCAGCTCCGGGTGGGTCGAACCGCAACCGTCATTGATGTTGAGCCCGTTGGGCGAGACGCCGAGCGAAACGACTTCCGCACCCAGCTCCCACAACGCCTCCGGCGCGACATGGTAAGCGGCGCCGTTCGCGCAATCGATAACGACCTTCAGGCCATCGAGCCGGAGATGGTCGGGGAAGGTGTCCTTCACGAACTGGACATAACGACCCCGGGCGTCGTCAATCCGGCGGGCACGCCCGATCTCGGCGGATTTGGCGAGCTTCGGCCCCTGCTCCATCCGTTTCTCGATCTTGCGCTCGGTATCGTCGCTGAGCTTGTAGCCGTCCGGCCCGAAGAGCTTGATTCCATTGTCGGCAAAGGGATTGTGCGAAGCCGAGATCATCACGCCGAGATCGGCGCGCATCGAACGCGTCAGCATCGCAACGGCTGGTGTCGGCATCGGTCCCAGAAGGACAACGTCCATGCCGACGCTGGTGAAGCCGGCGACCATCGCCGATTCCATCATGTAGCCCGAGAGCCGCGTGTCTTTCCCGATCACGACCCGATGACGATGGTCGCCGCGCAGGAAGTGCGCGCCGGCCGCCATTCCAACGGCGAGCGCCGTCTGCGCGGTCATGGGCTCGGCGTTCGTCGTGCCGCGGATTCCGTCGGTTCCGAAGAATTTGCGTGTCATTACCGCGCCTTTAGCGCGCTTAGCCGATCCAGCGCCAGAAGCCTGCACGAACCGGGTGGACCCAGGTCGCCAGGAAGAAGAGCAAGGTCCCTCCGACCAGGGCCACCGCGCCGGGGTTCGCAATGCCCCGCGTGAACGGAATGAAGGCCGTCTGTGCAGTCCATTCGTGCCAGGCCTCGCCCATCAGTTTCGCTTTCTTCGAGTCCTGACCAACGGAACCGAGGATCGCGAGGAGGATGATGCCGCCATCGAAGATCAGCGCCTTCGGCATCCCGATCACCGCCAGGTGAACGGTCGCCCACAATGCGAATCCCCACATCATGGGATGGCGAGTAATCGCGAAGACTCCGTGCGGCCGGGCTCCTCGCTGAACTCGCGCGCCTGGAAGCGCCGGATTCTTGAGGAACGAACCGACGAAAAGGATCGAGCCGATCCACATCAGGATGCTGGCAAGAAGCCAGATTCCGTCACCTGCGATCCACAATTGAGGCTCGCGTCCAAGGATTCGATAGAAATAGATCGCAAGGCCGAAAGTGATGAGCGAGATAACCGAATAGATGCCCTGGAATGCGCGCTCGCCCACGCGGCGGACGAGCGGGCCCCTCAGAGGATGCGACAACAGAAAATGCAGCCCGACAAAGGCGATGACCGAGAAGAAAAGGCCCATCTGAGGCGTCAATGCCGGTACGCCTCCGGAAGGTCGCGGCGCGGCAGATACCGATACCGATCGCGAAGCCTGGTCTGGTGATCCTCAAGCGGCTGACGCACGCCATCGATATACACTTGTTCCGCCGCACTGGAACCTTCGAGCGGATCGCCGGACCAGATGACCACGTCGGCCCGGCGTCCAGGCGTCAGGCTTCCGATTTCACCCCCCATGCCGAGTGCCTGCGCGGGCTTGGAAGTAATCATGGCGAGCGCTTCGCCCCAACCGATCCCTGTCGCTCCAGGCACTTTCTGAAGAGCCACGAGATTGCCGACGTACTGGCGTTCCATGAACAGGTAGCGCGTATCGTTGTCATCGATCATCCCGATCGAGACATTGACCCCCGCCGAGCGCATCCTTCCGACGTTGGATTGGGTCGCCGCGAGCTGCTCGAACGACGCCGGAAGATCATTCACGGCGGAAGCAATCACGGGAATTCCCGCGCGCGCGATGCGGTCAGCGACGGTCCATCCCTCGCTCGCGCCGACGAGCACGATCTTGAGCAAAGGAAATTCGCGCTTGAGTTCGATCACCTGAAGGATGTCGCTCGCGCGCTCGACATGAACGAGCAAATACTGGCGACCTTGAAGCACCGGGACCAACGCCGCGGCGTCGAAGCGCGTGAGGAGCACATCCTCGCTGCGCCTTGCCTCGATCCCGTAGAGCCGCGACTCGTTCGGGTTCGCGACGATCGGGCGCTCTCCTTCGTTCGGAATCCTTCCGCGAGAGGCCTGGATCGGCTGAGCATAGCGGCGGAGTTCCGCGGCCTCACGAAGCGCATTCCGGAAGAGGAGATGCGCTGAGGAGCGGGAACCGCCCGCCTTGTCCTTGCCGGTCTCTCCGAGTTCGACGAACTGGAATTTCCGGGCGGCGGTGACAGGATCCATATCCGCGCCGGTGTCGATCACGGCACCCTGCCCCGCGAAAATGCCCTTTGCAGCCTGCGGTGCGACGACCGCGCGTGTTACGCCATCCGCGCGATTGACCGCGACGGTCGTGTCCAGCGGGTTGATCGAGGGGACCACGTCGATCGCCGCGCTGAATGGTCCGCTCGCGCTCGTATCGTTCGAGCCGTCTGCCGACAGGTCGACTTCGCTGAGGCCCAGGCGCGAAAATCCCGAGACGATGCCCGGGGTCACCCATTTGCCGGTCGCATCGATGACTTGCGTGCCGGCGGGGAGCTTCATGCGAATATTGCCGGCGGCGATCACCTTTCCATCGCGGATCACCACCATCCCGTTCGGAATTGGCTCCGACCCATCGCCGAGCGCCACCGTGCCGCCAGTAATCGCGAAGGTCTGTGCGCTGATGGGCGAGGCGCATAGCAACGACATTCCCGCGAAAGCGACCGTAAATCCTCCCCGAAACGGGGAGGTGGCACGCCACAGGCGTGACGGTGGGGTCGATCCCGGAGTCTTCGGCCTCTCCACCAGCTTCGCTGGTCCCCCTCCCCGTCCCGGGGAGGATTTGAGGAAGCACGTCACTTCACGTCCCCCTCGCCTGGCTGGCCGAGCTCGAAATCGCTCACCGGCCGCTTCGCGGGGTTGTTCGCGTCATACATTTCGGCACCGTCGATCCATACTCGCTCGGGCCGCGTGTAATCGCTGAACGGATCGCCGTTCCACATGACGACGTCAGCCATTTTGCCAGGCGCCAGGGTTCCGGTCTTGTCGAGGATTCCGAGCGCCTTCGCGGGATTGCGGCTCAGCCATTCCCACGCCACCGCTTCGGACAGGTTGGGAATGCCTGCGCGAATTCCGTCGGCGAGCGCCTTGGCCGCCTCCTGGTTCAAGCGCTGGATGTAGTTCGGGTCGTCCGAGTGCACGATCGCGCAGGCCCCCGCATTGTGGACCAAGGGGATATTCTCCTTGATCGCGTCATAGGCTTCCATCTTGAAGCCGTACCAGTCTGCCCACATCACGGCACAAATCCCGTTCTGCGCGAGAAGGTCGGCGATTTTGTAAGCCTCGACCGCGTGGTGGAAGGCCGTGATGTGATAGCCGAACTCCTTCGACATATCGATCATGTTGGCCATTTCGTCGGCGCGATAGCAGTGGTTCTGGACGAGGATCTTGCCGTCGAGAACGCCCTTCAGCGTGTCCATGGCGAGATCGCGCTCGGGCATTTCGCCGCCGGTCCGATAATATTTGTCCCACTTGCGCTTATACGCCTGCGCCTTGATCCACACCGATCTCGCGAGCGCGATATTGCCCATCCGGGTTTGGGGCATCTGGCCTTTCGAGCCGTAGACGCGCTTCGGGTTCTCGCCGCAGGCCATCTTCAAGCCATAGGGCGCGTCGGGGAACTTCATTTCCTGGACGGTGCGGCCCGGTACGTTCTTCAGAACCACGGACCGGCCACCGAACAGATTGGCCGAGCCCGGAAGGATCTGTAGCGTCGTCACGCCGCCATTCATCAAAGCGCGCGAAAAGCCGGGGTCTTGCGGCCAGACGCTATGTTCGGCCCAGACCTCCGGACGAACGGGCGAAGTCGCCTCATTCCCATCCGACAGAGCCGGAACCCCCGGCGACGGATAGTCACCAAGGTGGCTGTGAACGTCGATGATGCCGGGCGTTACGAATTTGCCCGTACCGTCGACCTCGGCAGCTCCGGCCGGCGAGGCCAGGTCCGCCCCGCCGATCGCCTTGATGACTCCGTCGCCGAAGACGACAGTGCCGTCGTTGATCTGATGACCCTCTCCATCGAGCACGGTCGCGTGACGGATGACCGTCAGGACGCCGGGATAGCGCGCATAGGTCGAAGGGTACGGATCCTCGTTGATCCGGATCGGCGGAACCTTGGGAGGCGGCGTCTGGGCGCAACCGCCCACCGCCACCGCCAGCGAAACGACAGCGGCCAGCCAGCGGATCATTTAACTCCGTGCATCCACCGCTGAAGCGGCCAGGAAAGAAGGAAGAGCACGACACCTGCGCCGATCGCAATCCACGCGATGGTCGTGAACGTCGCGAGATAGGTGTCGAGGCTGACCTTGAGGTTGGTCACCTGGCCCCCGACCGTCTCGACGCTGGCGAATTGCGCGACGAGGCCGGCGACATATTGCGCGACCGAGATCGACAAGAACCATACCCCCATCATCAGGCCGACGACCCTGGCGATCGATAGCTTGGTGATCATGCTCAATCCGACAGGAGAGATGCATAATTCTGCCAACGAATGGATCAGGTAGAGTCCGGCGAGCCACCAAAGGCCGACCTGGAAATTGGGTCCGGCGAACTCAGAGCCGAAGACCAGGAAGAGGAAGCCTAATCCGACGCCCACCAAAGCGACGGAAAACTTGACGGGGATCGAGGGCTCGAGACCGCGCTTCGCCAGACCCGTCCAAAGCATGCTCATCAGCGGCGCGAACAGGACGATGCAGATTGGGTTGAAATTCTGCGTTTGCGGCGCCGAGATACTGAACAGCCCAAAGACGCTTCGGTCAGTATTGCGGTCGGCGAACAGGGTCAGCGACGACCCGGCCTGTTCGAACAGCGTCCAGAAGAAAACGTTGAAGATGATGAGGATCATCGCCGCCGTCATCATCTGGCCTTCCTGCCGCGTGCCTTTGAGAAAGGACCAGATGAGGATCCCGGGCACGCTGATGATGAAAGTCCCGAACAGCAACTTGGCCATCAGAGACAACGAAGCGAGATAGCCGATGAAGCCCGAACCTGGTTCGGGCTCCGCGGTATTCATGAGGTTGCTGAACAGGAACACGAATACCGGGACGGCGACCAAAGCGCAGAGATAGATGATGATGTCCTTGTTCGGAGCCTTGGCCGGGCGCTCGCCATATCCGGCGAGGCGACCGCCATCGAACTGGATCAGAGCATAGCTGATCAGCATCCCGACGCCGGCAAGGCTGAGACCGGCCCACCAGCCGAGCCAGTCGGCGAGCAACGGGCAGAAGAGCTGCCCAAGGATCGAGCCCAGGTTGATGCCCATGTAGAATATGGTGAAGCCGCTATCGCGACGGCGGTCGGCCTGGTCGTAGAGCGTTCCGACGATTGTCGAGATGTTCGGCTTGAAGAAACCGTTGCCCACGGAGATCAACGAAAGCGCGATGAGCATGATCGCGAGCGTCATGCTGTTGCGGTCGCCGCCCGCTTGCATCGATCCTTTTGGGAGGTGCTTCGCCTCAACGCCATTGTCGAGGAGCGAGATCGACCCGTCCTCATTACCGCGAATCTGAAGCTTCTTGCCGTTGTCGACGATCGAGCGGACTTCGCGCGGATCGCTGGTCGGCCGGTCGACGAAATGATCGACGACCACCTCGTAACGCTGGCCGTCAATCGTCGCATAGGGCTTGGCCGGCGTGCCGCCGAAGGCGAGCGTGAAATAGCCGATTGCCATCAGGATGGCGCCGAACTTCACCGAGCGCTTCGAGCCGAGATACTGGTCGGCGAGGAAGCCGCCGACCAGCGGGGTCAGGTAAACCAGAGCGGTGTAGCCGCCATAGAGACCCGTCGCCTGCTGGTCCGAGAAGAGAAAATGCTTCGTCAGATAGAGCGTCAGGAGCGCCCGCATGCCGTAATAGCCGAAGCGCTCCCACATCTCGGTCGTGAAAAGCCGCGCGAGCTGGCGCGGATGCCCGAACCAGGTGTCTCCCTTCGCGGGATTCGCTTTTCCGGACGAACTCGAAAACGGTTCCTCGACGGCCGGTGTATCGACCATGTTCAATCTCTCCCCAAACGCCCTCGCAAGGCGCCAGCGGCGGTGACCCTAGCGGCCAAATTTCTCTTGTGAAGCTGATTGTTGCGCGCGTTCGGCCCCGCTAAGCGCCACATCGATGCTGAACGACCGCTCGTCGATCCTGTCGCTGCTCGAGACCCGCCGCTCCGGCAAGCCGCGCGAGCTGGTCGGGCCGGGCCCGAATGGGGACGAGCTCAAACAGATGCTGACAATCGCGGCACGCACGCCGGATCACGGAACGCTGACGCCGTGGCGCTTCGTGGTTGTCGGCGATGACCAGCGCGACGCCCTGGCGGCATTGCTGCTCGAGGCGCTTGCCGAGGATAATCCCGAGGCGACCGACCTGCATCGCGAGAAAGAGGTCAATTTCGCACATTATCCAGGCCAGCTCATCGTGCTGGTCTCCGCTCCCGTTCCCGACCACAAGATCCCGGTGTGGGAGCAGCAGCTTTCATGCGGTGCCGCAGGGATGAACCTGGCGCTGGCCGCGCATGCGCTGGGCTATGTTCCCGGCTGGGTGACAGGATGGCGAGCTTATTCCGAGCAGGTGCGTCGCGCCTTCTGCGGCCCGGGCGAGCGGATCGCCGGCTTCGTCTTCATCGGGCACGCATCGCGAGAACTGGAGGACCGCGCGCGACCCGAGCTCCAGGATGTCGTTCGCCACTGGCAGCCGCCAGCCGCCTAACTCACTCGCGAGGATTGCTTTTCGGCCGCCACGCTGTATTATGACAGCATGACGCTCCGCACAAGCCACGACAAGCCTGTCTACGTCCGTTTGCGGGAGACGATAGCGGACGCGATCCTCGCCGGAAAATATACGGACGGCGACCCGCTTCCGTCGGTTCGAGCTCTGGCGGCGGAAGAACAGGCGAACCCATTGACGGTCGCCAAAGCCTATCAGGGTTTCCAGGACGAAGGCCTGATCGTCGTGAAGCGCGGGGTCGGCATGTTCGTCGCCGCAGGAGCGCGGGCACGGCTCAGCGAATCCGAACGCAGCCGTTTCCTCAAGGAAGAATGGCCGGAAATCCGTGCTCGCATGCGCCGTCTCGGCATCGACCCGATGAGCCTGGTCGACCACGAACGCGCCTAGCGGAGCCGGGAAGGACTCCGCCGAATCCGGACCATCAAGATCGCGGCCACCGCTTGAAGCCATGGCCCGCGGGCTCTAGCCGCGTTCGGTGCAAACGCGGCTCCTCCATTTCAACGAAGAAGCGATCGCCGAAGCTGCGCGGCTTATCCTGGCGGGCGAGCCCGTCGCCGTTCCGACGGAAACCGTTTACGGACTCGCTGCTGATGCAACGAATGCTGACGCGGTCGCGCGCATCTATGCAGCCAAGGGCCGGCCGAGCTTCAACCCTTTGATTGTCCACGTCGCCGATCTGAAAGCGGCGGAGCGCATCGGCGAATTCAGCGCCGTGGCCCAGGCGCTCGCCGCCGAGCATTGGCCGGGACCGCTTACGCTGGTTGTGCCGCTTGCACCGCACGCCGGCATTGCTTCGATCGTCACCGCCGGACTGCCGACGATCGGGATTCGGGTGCCGGCGCATCCGGTGACGCAGGCCCTGCTCCGAGCCGTCGACCGGCCGCTCGCCGCGCCATCGGCGAATGCCAGCGGCTCTATCAGCCCGACACGAGCGAGCCATGTGAAGAAGAGTCTCGGGGGACGGATTAAGCTGATCATCGATGCCGGGCCGACGGAACGTGGTGTCGAATCCACGATCGTCGCGGCAACCGGAGGACCGCTTCGGCTATTGCGCCCCGGACCGATCGCCGTCGCGGCCGCAATCGGTGCCGGTTCGAAGATCGAAGCCCCAGGTCAGCTCGCCAGCCACTACGCGCCTTCGAAGCCTCTGCGCCTGAATGCAACAAGCGCGGATAAAGATGAATTCTTGATCGGGTTCGGAGCGATCGCAGGCGATGCGAGCCTGAGCCAAACGGGTGATCTCATCGAAGCCGCCGCCCATTTGTTCGACCTTTTGCACCAGGCCGATGAGTCGCGGAAACCGAGGATTGCCATTGCGCCAATCCCCGAGGAACAGATCGGAATAGCGATCAACGACCGTCTGCGCCGCGCCGCTTCAGGCTGAGCGCAACCCGATCCTGTTTCGACGGGACCGCTATGCGGCCGCGGTTGCGCTCTTCGTCCGCGCCTGGAAGCTCTTGCGGAGCTTCTGCAGCTTCGGCGGAATGACGGCGAGGCAATAGGGATTCCGCTGGCCCTCGCCCGCCCAATAGTCCTGGTGATAATCTTCGGCCGGGTACCACTCGCCCTTCGGCTCAATCGTGGTCACGATTCGGTTGTCGTGATCAGCGTTGTTCCGGATGATCGCGGCTCGCGCCTTTTGCCCCTGCTCTTCATTCTGCGGGAAGATCGCGGAGCGATATTGCGTGCCGACGTCATTGCCCTGCCGGTTGAGCTGGGTCGGATCGTGCGTCGCGAAAAAGATGTCGAGCAGGTCATCGTAGCTGATCTGGTCGGGATCGAACGTCACACGGATCGCCTCGGCGTGACCGGTGTCGCCGCCGCACACCTGCTTGTAGGTCGGGTTGGCGACCTGGCCACCAGTGTATCCGCTCTCGACGGATTTGACGCCCACCACGTCGAGAAAGACGGCTTCGGTGCACCAGAAGCATCCACCCGCGAATACCGCGACTTGTTCAGTCATTTGAGCGCTCCTGCTGATTGCGGGAGCGAGATAGGATGCGTCAGCCCCTTTGGTAAGACGCTTTGAGGCTTGCGAGTTCGAGGCGCTTGCCAACCCATTCGGCGAGCTCGTCGAAATTGAGCGGTTCCTCGAAGATGATTCCGGCTTTGCGCTCTGAATACCAGCGAACCTCGCCCTTGATCGGCTTGAGGCTCTCAACGACGACGATGACCTTCTTGCCGACGCAATATTCCTCGATCGGCTCGACCTTCATTCCGCCGAGCGAAATGTCATGGACGTCGACGGTGTAGTAGATTTTGCCGAGCTTTACCGAGGCCTTGCAGCTGACTTCGAGGCGCGGCGGCCTCGGACGGAAGCCGTGGCGCGGCTTCCGACCAGCGAGCAGCTCGCCAAGATCGAGGTTCTGGTCGAACTTGAAGCCGACGAGGTCGCCTCTCAGCCATACAACGGTCGAACGGATATGCTGGGACGACAGTTCGATCTCGACCTGCTCGCCAGGCGCCGGGACATGGGTGACTATGGCCATGAGTCCGCCGGCGGAGAGATTCTTGATCCGGATCAGTTGCTGTTCGCCGGACGCGGCGATGAGCTTGGCGACCCGGAGCATTGGCGAAATGCGCTCGTCGGTGCGCCGTTCGACCGGCCGCGGCACCTCCGTTGAGAGGGACACGGTCGTCGACTCGAATGCAGGATCGGCCCCGCCATCGAGTTTCACTGAGGCTTTGCGGCGAATCAGTGATTCAAACATGTGTCACACACGCCTCCAGAGGCACGCAAATCGCGCCAAATTGGGACTTTATGGACAGTGTGGTTAAAAGAGCGTTTCATACGCTTGACCTTCCGACGTTAATGCGCGCACGGCTCGTGGCCGCGCTGAGCAAGGGGAGAGGAGCGTAGATGCCGCAGCCGCGCCTGCTGCTGATCGACGACGAGCCGGTTCTCGCCGACTTTCTCGCCAACGCAGCACGCGAAACGGGCTTCGAGCCGATCGTCACGGCGGAAGACCAGCAATTCCGCGACGAATTCACCGCCGAAAGGCCTGACATGGTCGCCCTGGACCTCGGAATGCCGGGCATGGATGGAGTGGAGCTCCTGCGATTCCTCGCAGAGCAGGATTATCGCTCTCCGGTGCTAATAGTCAGCGGTTTCGATCGCCGCGTGCTGGAATCCGCGTTCCGGCTGGGCGAAGCGCTCGGGCTCAACATGGCAGGCCCGTTGGAAAAGCCGGTTCGGCTGGAAGAGCTCGAAATGCTGTTGAACCAGCTCAAGGCGACGTTGGTGAATTGATGTCGAAAGCTGAGGCCAAAATACTCAGCAAGCTCGAAGCGGCGCTCAACAAGAAGCGGCTTCACATGGTCTACCAGCCGAAGGTTTCGCTGCTCGACGGTAGCCTGAAACGTGTCGAGGCGCTCGTTCGGTGGGATGATCCTGAACTCGGCGCGATCGAGCCTTCGCTGTTCGTGCCGTTGGCCGAACAGCATGGGCTCATCGATCAGCTGACCCAGTGGGGCCTGAAAACCGTCCTCCGGCAGTGGATCGAATGGCGCGATGATGGACTTGATACGTCGATCGCGTTCAACATTTCCGCGCTGAGCCTGCAGCAGCTCGATTTTCCCGACTTGGTGGAGCGCATGTGTCGTGCATTGGAGGTGCCGACGGATCGGCTTGTGCTGGAGCTGACCGAAGGCGCGACCCAGCCTTTGATCAAGTTGATCGACACGCTGACGCGCTTCAGGATCAAGGGCATCGGACTCGCCATCGACGATTTCGGCACCGGCTACTCGTCACTGATGCAACTGCGCCAGCTGCCCTTCACCGAAGTGAAGATCGACCAGTCCTTCGTGGCCGACGCCGAGCGTTCCCGCGATTGCAGGCTCATCATCCAGTCGGTCGCCGAGCTCGCTCACGGGCTTGGACTCACTGCGACGGCCGAGGGCGTCGAGACCATCGACCAGTTGCGAGTGGTGCGCGAGCTCGGCTGCGACCTCGTCCAGGGTTATCTGATCTCTCAGCCGCTCGAGCCGAAGGCGCTCAAACCCTGGAAGCAGAAGTTCCGCCGAGCCTGGCCGGCCATGATCGCCGAGGAACGTCTGGCCCTATGGGGCGACGTCGAAGCGGATGCCCTGGGCGAGCGGTAGCTCGGTTCCGTAATTGATCGTGTTCGTCTGACGCCGCATGTAGGCGCGCCAGCTGTCCGACCCGCTTTCGCGACCGCCGCCAGTTTCCTTCTCCCCGCCGAACGCTCCGCCAATCTCGGCTCCCGACGGACCTATGTTGACGTTGGCAATCCCGCAGTCTGAACCCGCCACGGAGATGAATCGCTCGGCTTCGCGCATGTCACTGGTGAAGATGGAGGATGACAGGCCCTGCGGCACGGCATTGTGCATCGCGACGGCTTCATCGAAGTCGCCATAGCGCAGGACATAAAGGATTGGCGCGAACGTCTCCTTGAGCACGCTGCCTTCCTGCTTCGGAAGCTCGACGATCGCGGGGCGAACGTAAAAGCCGCCGGGCACTGCATTGATTCGTTCGATCCGGTCTCCAAGAACATTCCGCATGCCCTCGAATGCGGTCTCGTCGATCAGCGGACCGATCAGCGTGCCCTCGTCACGCGGGTCGCCGATTTGGACCGAGGCGAAGAGCTGCTTGATGCGGTCGACGAGGCGATCCGCGACGCTCTTGTGGACGATCACTCGGCGGAGGGTCGTGCAGCGCTGACCGGCTGTTCCCGCGGCGGAAAACAGGATCGCGCGCTCGGCCAGCGCGAGGTCCGCCGAGGGGCAGACGATCATTCCGTTATTGCCTCCGAGCTCGAGCAGCGCCCTGCCGAATCGCTGAGCGACGCGGGGACCGACCGACCTCCCCATTGCGGTCGAGCCAGTCGCCGACACGAGCGCGATGCGTTTATCGTCTACGAGAGCCTCGCCGACGTCGCGGCCTCCCTGGACGACTTGCACCAGCCCTTCCGGAGCGTCGCCGAACCGGTCGAGAGCGCGACGGACCAACGTCATCACCGCTTCGGCGACGAGCGGAGTTTTCTCGCTCGGCTTCCAGATCACCGGATCCCCGCACACCAGCGCCAGCGCGGCATTCCACGCCCAGACGGCGACAGGAAAATTGAAGGCGCTGATGACGAGCACGGGCCCAAGCGGATGCCATTGCTCCATCATCCGGTGGTTCGGCCGTTCGCTTGCGATCGTAAGGCCGTAGAGCTGGCGCGAGAGGCCGACGGCATAATCGCAGATGTCGATCATCTCCTGGACTTCGCCGAGACTCTCCTGGACGATCTTGCCGCACTCAATGGTCACGAGGCGGGCAAGCGGCTCCTTCACGGCCCGGAGTTCCTCGCCGAGCAACCGAACGAGTTCGCCACGCCGGGGTGCCGGAACGAGGCGCCAGTCGAGAAACGCCTTCGCGGCATTGGTGCAGGCTTTGCCCGCGTCGCCAATCTTCACGGCACCGATGAGCTGGCCATCGATCGGCGACCGGCTTTCGAGCTCGCCCGCCGACGCGTCGATCCCGAACCCGCGAAGGATTTCCGCCGCTTCTTCCACCGGACTCATGCCAGCATCTCCTTCGCTTTCGCCATCGCGTCGACCCCGGCGTCGATCGTGTCGTTCTTCTTGCCGAAGCACAGCCGCACCAGATGTCGCGGAGGATTCCGATCGGCGAAAGCCGACAGAGGGACCACCGCGACGCCGGCCTCCTCGACTGCGCTCGCTGCGAAACCGTCGTCATCGAGATCAATTCCCGACGCTGCCAAATCCACGCAGAGGAAATACGTCGATGCGGCGTCGAGCACTTCATACCCGGCAGCGCGGAGGCCCTCGGTCATGCGGTCTCGTGCCCGGGCAAAGCGCTCGCGCATCGGCTCAAGCCAGGCATCCCCTTCAGTGAGGCCGAAGGCGACTGCGGTCTGCAGGTTCGGCGCTGTCGAAAATGTCAGGAACTGGTGCGCCCGGGCGACGATCGCCGCGAGCTCCGGCGCCGCCACCATCCAGCCGACTTTCCACCCCGTCAGCGAAAAGATCTTTCCAGCCGAGCCGATCTTGATCGTTCGCTCCGCCATTCCGGCAACCGACGCGATGGGGGTGAAGCTTTGGCCATCGAGGAGGATATGCTCCCACACCTCATCACTGATGACGGTCAGGCCATGCTCGATCGCGACGGACGCGACTGCGTGGAGCTCCTCAAGTTCAAACAGCCGGCCTGCCGGATTGTGCGGATTGTTGAACAGGATCGCGCTCGTCCTCGGGCTGATCGCAGCCTCGAGAGCGGCTTGGTCGATCTTCCACCCCGGAGGCTGGAGCGCAACTTCGACCGGAGTTCCTCCCGCCCTTCGGATCATCGGTGCGTAGCTGTCATAGGCGGGCGTGAAGATCACCACCTCGTCGCCTGGCCGCACTGTCGCAAGAATTGCGGCACCGAGAGCCTCCGTCGCTCCGCTTGTCACGCAGATCGAGTCCGCGCTGAAATCCTGACCGAAATGCCGGCCATAATGAGCGGCTACAGCTTCGCGGAGGCTCGGCAATCCGCGCGAAGGGGCGTATTGGTTCGAGCCTTCCTTCACGGCCCGTGCGGCGGCATCCAGGACTTCGTCCGGCCAACCAAAGTCGGGAAATCCCTGCCCGAGGTTCACCGCGCCATATTTCTGGGCGAGCGTCGACATGCGCTCGAACACGCTCGTGGCCATTTGCTCGTAGATTGGGTTCATGCCGCGGCCATAGCGGCCGCTGCTCGGCGCTTCTACTTGCTATCGAGCACGCTTTGCACTGCAGCCAGCGGCTTGGCGAAAGCCTCGGCGACCAGGGCAAATGCGGCGACCGACAGGAACGCGCCGATGATCGCGGTGCTTGCGAACTCGATCGCGCGCGAGCGCTCACGGCTGCGCTCATGAGACCGCGGCCGTCCGCGACGCTCGGTCGTGGGCCGAGCAGCCGAAAGTTGGAGCGCAGGCGCCTGTTTCGGAGTCAGGATTTGCTCGACGGGCACGGCGTCCTGGGCGCACAGACCCAAGCGCCCATCCTCACCCCAAATGACTCGGGCGACAATGACATGTGGGCCGCGACGAAGTTCGACATAGGTTCCGCGCGAGATCGGCGCACTCGAACTCGCATGAACCATCAATCCGCGTGAAGAGATATTGAGGATGCACGCGTCGTTCCAACTGGCCCCCGTGCGTATTCGTGCCGGAACCAACACCCGACGACGCTCCTCGCGGTTCTTCCAGTTTGCCGCTACTCCTCGCATACGCAAAGGCTAGGAGCCGCCGGCTCTTCAAGCCTTTAAGCTTTCCTCCAGAGCGGACCGACTCTCGCCGAAGCCATATTACGTTGACGCGTCCCGGCAGCCGCTCCATTTGCCGGCCAGCTGAATTCAACGGGGCGCTGGGGGTTCGCGACGTGGTCCAAAGTTTCACTGCCGCCCTGGCCAAGCGCCTTGCGACCGATCCCCCCAAGCGGAAGGGCGAACGGACGCGTGAGCGGTTCAAGCTCGCCACTGCTCAGGTCCTCGAAGAATTTGGCTTCCATGCGATGCGGGTCAGCGACATTTCCGACGCCGCAGAAGCATCCGAAGGCACATTCTACATCTATTTCCGGGACAAGCGCGACGCGACTAGGACCGTCCTGCAGGAATTCCTCAGCGGGATTCAGACAGGGGGCGACGGCGACGCTTTGGCCGGAGGATCAGCCTTCGACGCGATCCGGCACACGAATCTGCAATGGATTCGCCTCGTAAGGGCCAATGCGGGTCTGATGCGCTGCGCGTTCCAACTCGGCGATGAAGACGCGGAGTTCGGGCGCCTTGTGCATTCCTACAACCGCATTTGGTACGAGCGCGTTGCGAAGAGTGTCGTCCGCCACCGCCCGCAAGGCGCGATCAGCATGAATGCGGCCCTTTTCGCCGCTTATTCGCTCGGCGCGATGATGGACGATCTGATGCGCCGGATGGTCGTCTATCCCGATCAGGATTTTCTGGCGTTCCTGCGCAAGGTCGCACCGACCGACGAGGCGATCGCCGATGCCCTCAGCGTCATTTGGATCCGGGTGCTGTACCCGAACGAGGACTTGCCGAAGATGAGCCGCCTTGCCGCCGAGCTGGCAGCACCGACAGCCTGAAGCCCTCCCGTCCTGGTGATCATTCGTTGACAGCCGCGTGACTCAATCTAAATGTGAGATCAGTTTCACAATTCGCAGGGAGAGGCGGGTTGAAACACTCAGGTTTGGTTGGGTCGCGGCTCACCGCGGCCGCATTGTTGTCATCTGTCGCCATTATCCAGAGCAGCGCAGCATCCGCTCAGGATAAACCTGCGAATTCAAAGCCGGCCGCAATAAGTGAAAGTGAAAGCGAGCCCGCCACCATCATCGTGACCGCACGCAAGAAATCCGAACGTCTTGTCGATACGCCGATCTCGATCACTGCTTTCACCGGCGAGGACTTGAAGAAGTCCGGAGTCACCAAACTCAACGATCTGGCCGTCAGGACACCCGGCCTTCAATATGGCAATTTCGGCGATGAAAAGCTGTCACCGACATCGCTCCGCGGAATTGTCGCGGATGCGGGATCGGCGGGCGCTGACCCCGCCGTCGGTATCTATGTCGATGAGGTCTTCATCGGACAGGGCGCGGGCGCCTCGATCGATTATTTCGACCTTGATCGCGTCGAAGTGCTGCGCGGTCCGCAGGGTACCTTGTTCGGCCGCAACACCATCGGCGGTGTGATCAATATCTCGACGGTCGCTCCGACGCGCGATTTCGACGCACAGTTCGAGGGCGGAGTCGGCAATTACGGCTTAATCCAGGCACAGGGTGCCATCGGCGGGCCGCTGGTCGGCGAGACGGTGCTTGGTCGGCTCTCCTTCTTCGGCAATCGCCGCAACGGCGTCGACCATAACGTCGTGCTCGATCGCGACGTGAACTCGCAAAAATCATGGTCTGCGCGCGGGGAGCTGCTGTTCAACATCAGCGAAAGATTTTCGGCGACATCGCCAGCGTCGAGCTCGATCGGCTGGATTTGAAAATTCTCGCCGCGCTGCATCGTGATGGGCGGATCACGAAGGTGGAGCTCTCAGAATCGGTCGGCCTTTCCACGACGCCCTGCTGCACGCGTATCGAGAGGCTCGAACGCGAAGGCTTCATTCGCGGCTACCATGCCGACGTCGATATCGAACGCCTTGCCAGCTTCAATCGCTTCATCGTCACTGTCAGCCTGCACGATTACACACCGGAAAAGGCGCGGCGTTTCGAAGCGATCATCGCCGACATTCCGTTCATAGTCGAATGCGACGCGGTCTTCGGCTCGATCGATTATGTGCTCGAAATCCTCGCGCTCAGCACGGAGCATTACCACGAGATCGTAGAGCCGATGCTGGAGCTGGAGCTCGATTATACGACGTTTCCGGTCTCGCGGCATCTCCGCAAGCGCGCTGACTCCGATCTCGCGGACCTGGTCGACACAAGACCTGCACGCCGGGCCCAATCGGGCGCGACGCTGGCAGGTGGTTATACGCTGAATCGTTCGTCGATTTAGCCGATACTCCCGACACGCATTGCCGCTTCAGCACGAAATCCCTCCGACGATCCGCTAAACTGATTGTGCCGGCGGAAGCGCCGCGCCATTTCGAGGAGGGGAAATGAACGTCAAGCGTCTCGCCGCCGCGTTTCTCGTGGCATCGCCGATCATCGGCGCGCCCTGTCAGGCATATGCTGCCGCGCAGCATGCACCGGCCGCGAAAGTCGATTATTCCGCTGTCGGGGCCCTGCTCAAATCGGTCGCAGACCGCGAAGTCGCCGAAAAACATATTCCCTCGCTGAGCTATGCGATCGTCGACGCTGATGGAATCAGGCTCTCGGGGAGCGCCGGCTTCGCGGATCGCGAGCAGACGAAGCGACCGACCGCCGATTCCGTGTATCGTGTCGGCTCGATCAGCAAGCTTTTCACGGACATCATCGTCATGCAGCTGGTCGAGCAGGGCAAGCTTGACCTCGATGCGCCTGTGACGCGCTATCTTCCGAGCTTCCATCCCCATAATCCATACGGCGTTCCGATCACCTTGCGTCAGTTGATGACGCACCGCAGCGGCCTGGTCCGAGAGCCGATCGTCGGCAATTATTTCGATCCGACCGAGCCTTCGCTCGCCGCGACAGTCGATAGCATCAACCGGACGACGCTCGTCGCCCGCCCGGGAACGCTCACCAAATATTCGAACGGCGGGCTCGCGGTCGTGGGCCGCGTGCTGGAAGTCGTGCTCGGCAAGCCCTTCGAGCAGATTGCCCGCGAGCGGATTCTCGATCCTCTGCAAATGCGGTCGAGCGGCTTTTCCCGAAAGACCGCCCCGCCGGCCGTCTATTCGGAAATGTCGTCCTACGACGGCCCTCGATTCGAGTCGCCGACCTTCGACCTTGGGACACCGTCGGCGGGCAGTCTTTATACGACCCCCAACGACCTCGCGAAGTTCGTGAACGCGCTTCTCGACCGCTCGGGCAGCAAGCTCGTAACCGACGCCACGCTGCAGGAAATGTGGCGTCCCCAAAACGGCACGACCATTCCCCGGACCTTTGGCCTCGGCTTTCTCGTGAAGGACCTCGATGGGCACAAAACCGTCGGTCACACGGGCGGCATTTACGGTTTCACGACGAACCTGCTCGTGCTCCCGTCGGACGGCTTCGCTGTCCTCGCGTTCGGAGCGCTGGACGACAATCCGCTCACCAGACGCTTTGGAGAATATGCAGCCCGAGTGATGCTCGCCGCGCAGGCGGGCCAACCGCTTCCGGTCTTTGAGCAAAGCAACGCGATTGACGGTGCGGCGGCGGCTCGCCTTGACGGCCAATATACCCGCGACGGTAACGCCGTGCTCATTAAGTCGTTCAACGGACGCACCTATCTCGAAGGCGGGGGTCAGGCAGCCGAGCTGCGCAACGCCGCGGGCAAGCTCGTTCTGGATGATGCGAATGCCTACGACGCCGCGGTCGAGGCTGACCCTGCTGGGCAATGGATCAGTCTCGACGGCACGCGTTACGACCGGAACGACGCCGGCATTCCGCCAGACGCCTCTCCCGCCTTGAAATCCGTCATCGGCGAATATGGCTGGGACCACGAGCTCATTCGAATCTTCGAAAAAGACGGCAAACCGTGGCTGCGGATCGAATGGACCGACTGGGAGCAAATGCGCGTCGTCGACGCCAACCATTGGGCGTTTCCCAGCGAAACCGCCGGCCTTTATCCCAAGGAAGGCATTACTTTCCTGCGCGGAAAGGACGGCCGCGCAACCGCAATCAGCCTCAACGGAATCATCTTCAAGCGCCGCGACATCGGCAAGGAGACCCTCGCGAAGGTCCGCGCGATTGTCCGCAAGGTGCCCAACCTTCGCCGCGACGCGCTCGCTGCCCAGCCTCCATCGGAACAGGGCAAGCAGCCGGCCGACCTTGTCGAACTGAAATCGATCGACCCTTCGCTCATTCTCGACATACGGTACGCAACCAGCAGCAACTTCATGGGCTTTCCGCTGTACGAGCAGCCCCGGGCCTTCCTCGAGCGCCCTGCCGCCTACGCCGTGAAGCGCGTCGACGATGCCCTCCGCGCCAAGGGCTACGGCCTCACCATCCACGATGGATACCGGCCGTGGTTCGTGACGAAGATGTTCTGGGACGCGACGCCGCCGGAGGGCCATCTCTACGTCGCCGATCCGTCGCAGGGGTCGCGTCATAATCGAGGGGCAGCGGTCGACCTCAGCATGCATGATCTCGCGACCGGCAAGCTGGTCGAAATGCCTGGCAGTTATGACGAGATGTCGAACCGCTCTTTCCCGCAATATCTTGGCGGAACGTCGCGCCAGCGCTGGTTGCGCGATTTGCTTCGAACCTCGATGACAGCCGAAGGCTTCGACGTCTACGAAGCCGAATGGTGGCACTTCGATTTTCAGGGATGGCAGAGATACCCGATCCTCAACCTCCCCTTCGCACATGCGGCGAGCGAATAGCTCCCGTGACCGATCCGGCTCCGCTCAACTGGACATTCAAGGCGCTACCGGCGCGAGAAAATGAAGTTCCTTTCGGCGAAATCGCGTCAAGGAATTGGAACGTCCTTGCGGGCGATGTGATGCTGCCGGCGGCGGTGCTCCGCGAGTCCGCGCTCGATCACAACCTTCGCTGGATGCAGCGATTCTGTGAGCTGACAGGCGTGGAAATCTGTCCGCATGGCAAGACGACCATGGCACCCGAATTATTCAAGCGGCAGATCGCAGCCGGCGCATGGGGGATGACCGCAGCCACGACCGCGCAGGTTCGGGTCTATCGCCAGCATGGGATCAACCGCATCCTTTTCGCGAACGAGCTGATCGGCCGCCAGAACATTCTCTACATTCTCGACGAGCTCGACCGCGATCCCGACTTCGACTTCTATTGCCTGGTCGACTCCGATGCTGCGGTTGAGATCCTTGAAGGAGCTCTCGCCGAGCGAAAATCGCCGCGCCGCCTTCAGGTTTTGGTCGAGCTCGGATTACCAGGGGGCCGAGCGGGAGTGCGGTCCGAGGCCGAGATCATCGCCCTCGCGGAACGCGTCGCCCAGAGTTCCCATCTCGCGCTTCGCGGGGTCGAGGCATTCGAGGGTATCGTCCAATCGGATTCCGACCGCGAAGACCGGGTTCGGCAGTTCCTGAAGCGCCTGATCGACGTCGCGGAAATTTGCGACAACATGGGATTCTTCGAGGGTCGCCCGCTGCTTACCGCGGGCGGATCGTCCTTCTTCGACTTTGTCGCGGAAATGCCGCGAGACGAGCTGCGGTCGCGATTTACGATCGTCCTTCGAAGCGGTTGTTACGTGACCCACGACAGCGAATTCTACCAAGGGACGGTCGAGAAATTGCTCAGGCGTTCCCCGGCAGCCGCAAGTCTCGGCGACGGGCTGCGGCCGGCGATCGAACTGTGGGCCTACGTGCAGTCGCGGCCCGAGCCCACCCGAATCATCGCCGGTCTCGGCAAGCGGGACGCCTCGCACGACGTCACACTTCCCAAACCGTTGAGCGGCGTTCGCGCGGGAAGTTCGAAGCCCGAGGCGCTCGGTGCAGATTACCGGACGGTCCGGCTCGACGACCAGCACGCCTATCTGGACGTGCCTCCCGATTCCGAACTCCAGGTCGGCGACATGATCTGTTTCGGGATTTCGCACCCCTGCACGACGTTCGACCGCTGGCAGGCGATGTACGTCGCCGACGACGATCTCAACGTCGTCGGCGCGATCCGGACCTATTTTTAAGCGGGACAGAGCGGAACGATGAACGAGAAACCCTGGTGGGTCTACGCCTGTCAGATCGTCCTTCTCGCAGTCGGCATGGCAACAATCTTGCTTATCGAAGAGGATTTTGACTGGCCGCTGGGGGACCTGCCCCTGGCATTCGGATCCCATTCGATTGGTGTGATCGTGATGGGCATTGGAATCCTGCTTTCGATGGCGGTCGTAGTTCGTTCGATTGTTGGCGGCAGACGTGGATTGCTTGAGTTCCTGTTTGATTTGTTCACGGGATGATGATGCGCGTCGATAAGGAGCCAACGAACTTGACCAAACCAAATTCCAGCCTCGACACGATCGCCCTTCACCCGTTTGGCGGGCATCTCGAGCCGGGCGATCCGCTGACAGCCGATCTCACGCTTTCGACCAGCTTCAAGATGGCGCCCGATGCCGGCTTCACCGCGGCATCGCAGGGCGACGATCCGCCGCCAATCTACGCGCGGTGGGGCAACCCCACCGTCCATCGACTCGAACGGCATCTGTGCGCTTTGGAGCGAGCCGAGGACGCGGTCTGTTTCGGTTCGGGCATGGCCGCGGTTTCGGCGCTGTTCTTCTCGACGCTTTCATCTGGCGATCACCTGGTCGCATCGAACATCTGCTACGCGGGCGTCGCGGAGCTGATGCACGACCTGCAAGCCCATCGCGGCATCAAAGTAAGCTTCGTCGACACCTCCGACATCGGCGCAGTCGCCGACGCCATGACGCCGCGCACGAAGATGGTCTTTGTTGAAACGCCCGCGAACCCGATCCTGAGGCTCACGGACATTCGCGCGGTTGCCGAACGGGCCGCATCCGTGGGTGCGCGACTTGCCGTGGACTCGACCTTCGCGACTCCAATTGCCACGCGCCCGCTCGATCTCGGCGCCGATTTCGTTGTCCATTCGCTGACGAAATACGCCTGCGGCCATGGCGATGCGCTGGGCGGCGCGGTCCTTGGCTCGCGAGAGAACCTCGAACCGCTCAGGTCATCGGCGTTGGTCCATAACGGAGCCGTGCTCCATCCGCTCGCCGCCTGGTTGATCGGCCGGAGCCTGCAGACGCTGCCGCTACGCATGCGCCAACATCAGGACAACGCCTTCGCGGTCGCCCGCTTTCTCGAGCAGCATCCGGCGGTCGAGCAGGTCTTTTATCCAGGCCTGTCGAGCCATCCGCAGCATGAGCTCGCGAAATCGCAGATGGCCAATTTCTCGGGAATGATCGCCTTTCGCGCCCGCAATTCCAAGTCTCTCCGGGACCGGTTTGCGGCGGAGGCCGAAATCCTCAGCTATGCGGTCTCGCTCGGAAAGACGAAAAGCCTGATCGTTCTCGTCGATACCGACGAAGTTCAGTCGCAGTCATTCCAGATGCCACCCGCGGAACTGGAGAAATATCGCGCCGCGGCCGGCGACGGGATTTTCCGCTTGTCTGTCGGCCTCGAAGATTCTGCCGACATCATTGCCGATCTCGATCGCATTCTCGGCAGCTAGCAAGTCTTTCGCGATTGGCTGGGGCGGCAGGATTCGAACCTGCGAATGCCGGTACCAAAAACCGGTGCCTTACCACTTGGCGACGCCCCAGCAGGCGCGAGGCGCGCGGATCCGCGCCGAGAGACGGCGCATATAGCCGCTTCAGGCGACGGGGGAAGGCCTTGGTTGCGTGCCTTCGGCGGTTCTGAAGCGCGCAGGCAAGGCCGCGCCGATCGCGATGAGGGGTGCGAGCGGAATCAGGAAGCTCAAATGATACCAGATCGGGAACCTGCTCCACAGCCGAACGTGCTCGGGCACGAATGCCGCAAGCAGGACGAGGCCGACGATCCAGGGAGCCCGACGGCTGCCGGGCGCTACTGCGCCCACGATCATTCCGGCGGCCAGGGAAGCAAGCGCCGCCTCGATCAACCGTCCTGCCTTCATCGCGGGCGTAAAGACCAAGGTTGCTTCGGCCGCGTGGTAACCGGGGATGCCCGCGCGAAGCCCGAAATTCAGCAACGTCACGACAACACCCCAGCCAACAAGTCCGGCGACGATGCTCAGGATGGTCCGCCACATGGTTCCGACTCCTTGCTCCTTTAGTCTAATTACATTAGTTTGATTAAACTATGAACGCAAGATTGCTCATTCTGGGGGTCCTCCATCGTGGCGACTTCCATCCATATGAGATCAAACGCCGGCTCGAGGCCGCGATGGTCGAATGTTACATCGATGTGGATGTCGGCACGCTCTATTATGCGGTTCGCCAACTGGAGAAGGACGGCCTGATCAGGCCGGTCGCGCAGGAACGCGTCGCGCGCGGCGGAATGCGAACGATCTACAGGATCACGCCCGGGGGCCGCGCGGAATTCTGCCGCGGATTACACGAGCAATTCAACGCAGAGGGGCCGGTTTCGCAGACGCTCTACGGTGCTCTGCTATTCATGCACCTCGCGGACGGGACGATTGTAAAAGACGCAATCCGGCGCAGGATCGCGCGGCTGGACGAACTCATCGCAAAATTGAAGCCCATCCGCGAGGAATTTGGTCCGAGGGTTTCGACTGGCGGCGAGTATCTGCTGGAGCATATCGACCGACAGCGAAGGCTCGATCGCGCCTGGCTCGAGGATTTGCTGGCCGAGATCGAGG
>Ga0207674_10002593_pt1 | contig 22767 bp, 15 predicted proteins | sample KBSCornC72_FD_184303 | JGI IMG/M metagenome (GOLD analysis project Ga0207674, IMG submission 184303) | Corn rhizosphere microbial communities from Kellogg Biological Station, Michigan, USA - KBS Corn C7-2 (SPAdes) (version 2) | ecosystem: Host-associated > Plants > Roots > Rhizosphere > Soil ...
ACCGGCTTTTATTATCCCGGTATTCTTTCTTGCCGCCGTTTATTTTGAGGGGTTGGAAAAGTTCCTTGCCAATAAATTCCTGATCTTTATTGGTTTCATAAGTTACCCGCTATACCTCATCCATAATAATATAATGATTGCCTTGACAGTGAAAATGGGCAAACATTTTACTTTCATCCCCGTCGGTCTTTTACCTCTCATACCGATCCTGGTCCTGGTCCTCGTATCTTATCTCATTGCGAAAATATTGGAACCGGCAATCCGAAAAAGACTAAACAGCTACCTGGTATCACCCCTCACTAAGTATTTTCAAAGTAAGGATAAGCTTATTACCCCACAGGTTTAGTTAACATAGCACCTTATCTTTATAGATATGTATCTCAAGATCTATTTCAACGATAAGCCATTGTTTCTTTGCGATATTATTGATAAAACCATTCGTCCCTTTATACATCATGATGACGCTGTCTTTATTGACGAGTTAAATGCACACACTACAAAGACAATGATCCATGAAATGCAGCAACCGAAAGTACACGCTGGTATATTTCAGCACCCTGACCTCGAAGAATTGAAAAAAGTATTTTTTAAAAAATTTACGATCATACAGGCAGCGGGCGGATTGGTCAAGAATCATGAAGACAAGATCCTCATGATCTTTCGCAGAGGCAAATGGGATCTGCCAAAGGGAAAATTAGACAAGGGAGAAAAATTAGAAGACTGTGCGGTGCGTGAAGTGGAAGAAGAAACAGGTTTAAAACATGTACAGCTTAATTCACCTTTGATAATCACTTATCATACTTACCACGAGGGAACCAAATTCATATTAAAGGAGAGTCACTGGTTTGCCATGACAATAACAGGAGAACAAAAATTAATACCCCAAACTGAGGAAGATATTTTCGATATAAAATGGATTGGTACGGATTCTGTCAATTTGTATATTCCTAAATCGTTTCCGCTCATTGCGGATGTTATCGCGTCAGCAAAACAAAAAGATTTTATTTCCTTGTAAGAATAGCAACGGTCAAGCGACTCACGCAGGCCAACTTTTCTCTTTCATCATAAATTTTAATATCCCATACATGTGTAGTAGTACCCAGGTGTAACGGCGATGCAATGCCCGTTACATATCCTTGTCTCACACCGCGAATATGATTCGCATTTATTTCCAGGCCCACACAATAAAACTTTGAATGATCAATGACCATTGCGGAAGCTACACTTCCGAGCGTTTCCGCCAGCACGCAGGAAGCACCGCCGTGTAATAACCCGTAGGGTTGATTGGTTCGCTGGTCGACGGGCATTTTGGCTTTAATAAAATCCTCCCCCACTTCTACCCATTCAATGCCGATGTGAGCAGCCATTGTGTTGGGCCCAAGAGGTTTTAATTTCTCAACATTTAATTCTTTATCAAACCAGATCATTTTTTTAAAGACTTAGAAACTAATTCAGGAAGAAAATGGCTGGCATCGCCGCCGTTACGAATAATATCTCTCACGATAGTGGAAGCCACCGAGGTGTATTTTGGTTCGCCTGTTAAAAAAATTGTTTCGATGCTGCTATCAAGTGTACGATTGGCGTCTGCAATTGTTTTTTCATATTCAAAATCGCTGACGTAGCGAATACCACGCAAAATAAACCTGGCATCTATCTTTTTACAAAAATCAACTGTTAGCCCTTCGTAGATGGCTCCTTCAATACAAGGCTTGTTTTTGTATATCTCTTTTATCCATTCCAGGCGTTGCTCGGCCGAAAACATCGGAGCTTTGATCGTATTCTTTCCGATACCAACAACTATCTTATCGAATAATGGAATTGCCCTGTTAATAATATCAACATGCCCCAATGTAACGGGATCGAATGTGCCGGGAAATAAACAGATGCGAGACATGAATTTAGGATTTTAGATTGCAGATTTTAAATTTACCCTGAAGTTAGAAATCCGGAAAATCTAAAATCTAAAATTAGTTATGCTCAGACCGGTTCGATAATAAATATAGAACCGCCATTCTCACTGCCACGCCGTTCTCTACCTGTCGTAAAATTATAGATTGTCCACTATCGGCTACATCGCTGTCAATTTCCACGCCGCGATTGATTGGTCCGGGGTGCATAATAACAATGTCTTTTTTCAACTCATCTAGCATCTGGCGCTTGATCCCATAAACAAGATTGTATTCCCTTAGCGATGAAAACAGGACCTGGTTCTGCCGTTCCAGTTGAATACGCAATACATTGGCTACATCACACCATTGCAGTGTTTTTTTCAGGCTATAATTTACCTGGACTCCCAACGCTTCGCTGATATATTTTGGAATCAGCGTAGGAGGCCCGCACACCGTTACTTCTGCTCCCATTTTTTTGAGGAGATAGATATTGCTTTGAGCAACCCTGCTGTGCATGATATCGCCGATGATCGCAATCCTCTTTCCTTCAATCAAACCTGTTTTTTCTTTGATCGAAAATGCATCCAGCAAAGCTTGAGTCGGATGTTCATTGATGCCGTCACCCGCATTGATGATCGCTGCGGGAATGTGTTTAGCCAAAAAATGCGGGGCACCGCTTGCACTGTGTCTCATAACTACCATATCCACTTTCATCGAGAGGATGTTGTTCACCGTGTCAAGCAATGTTTCTCCCTTTGAGACTGATGAACCCGAAGAGGTGAAATTGATCGTATCGGCGCTCAGTCTTTTTTCTGCCAGTTCAAACGAGATCCTTGTTCTTGTCGAATTCTCAAAAAACAAATTCACAATGGTAACATCGCGAAGTGAAGGGACTTTTTTGATCGGCCGTTGTAGAACTTCTTTGAATTGTTCTGCTGTTTGAAGAATAAGAGAAATATCATCTTTGTTCAGGTCTTTAATGCCCAGCAGATGTTTTGTAGACAGGCTCATTAAAGGGCGAAGATAGGCGAAATGAACCAAGATACAAGGGTCGAGGTACAAGATCCAGCAAAACAAGCGACAAATCTAATCGCATTTTGACTTGTAAAAACGTCCTGGCAATCCCACGTATCACAATACAATATATCAATCTACTTTTATCGCCCCCCTATAATCTTTGCGCCTTGCGCCTTGTGCCTTGTACCTTATACCTTATACCTTGTACTTCGCACCTTTTATTCAACCATCACCACTTCCTCCCTGTCATCCTTTTTCTTCCAATACACTTTTACTTTTTGAGAAATGATAGAGTCAATTGATTTGCCTACGTAATCTGGCTGGATCGGGAGTTGGCGGCTGAACCGGCGATCAATCAACACACACAACTCTACTTTTTCAGCTCTGCCCATATCCATTAATGCATCCAAGGCGGCACGAATCGTACGCCCGGTATAAAGAACATCGTCAATGAGAATGACATTTTTACCTTCAATGGAGAAAAGAATATCCGTTTGATTCGGAACATGCAATTCCTTCCGGATATCGTCGCGGTAAAAAGTGATGTCCAGTTTTCCGTAGTGAACTTTGTTTTGCGGAACTTGCTTTTTTATTTCTTCGACGATCTTGTCAGAAAGAAAAACGCCGCGTGGCTGTATGCCAATCAGAACAGTATTTTCCAAATCGATGTGACTTTCCAAAACCTGGTGAGCCAGTCGCTTTATGGTAATAGCCAGCTGCTGTTCAGTAAGTATAGATTTCAAACAGTCAAATTTTAAATAAAAATAGTAAAGCCCTTTGAAAAGAGCTTTACTATTTACAAAGAGTTAACTTCAGTTATCGATTATCTTCTTTGACGACCGGTTGAATTCATAAATTGATAAAACAATCCTACCTGGAAAACTCTGTTTCTTACCTCTGGTGTCTCAGCATCATTCACATTTGTAAGACCTATGTTATACCGGGCATCGATACCGATTGCTTGAGGAAATAAATAACTAGCGCCTAAAGTCCATGAGACATCCACAGTATTTACGTCGTCTTTGATATTCCGTTCGATGTCTCCGCTTTTAATTTTGGATGAAAGTGCAAAACCAAGTTGGGGACCCGTTTGCAAACGAAGGCCACCACCCGTCATATACTGAAACAAAACGGGAATATTTAAATAATTGATCGACCATTTATCCTCGCCGTCTTTTCCTCCCTGCTCGGAATAAACTATTTCGGGCTGCACACCGAAATGTGGAGACAAATGTATATGGGCAAGACCTCCAATATGAAAACCTGCTTTTGAATCGAAATCAACCCCATCTTTTACATCAAGGCTGGAAATATTCAACCCAGCTTTTAATCCAAAATGTGTATCGGCGGATTGGGCTTTTACAAGAACGGTCAAGCTTAGTAATAAAATAAGTGAAAGAATAGTTTTCATAATACGTGTTTTTGATTAACAACATTTATAACTTAAAAATCATGCCATTCAACGATTGATTTCTAAAAATCTTCCCACGCTAAGGTGATGCTAACTACTGATTATAAAAGGTTAATAATTGACAATAAACATAACTCCAGGTGATCCAAAAGAAATAACACTAAAAGCAAAAAGCTGTCCTTTGGAGACAGCCTTTTCTAATGGGTAGTTTAGTGTTATTTTCTTGGGCCACCACCAAAGCACACACCGAGCTTAATACCGATGTAACTATTAGGTGAAGTTAAACCACTTGTTATGTTACCATTGCTATCGTAACCTGTGTAAGTTGTCTTAGGGATCAGATTGTATTCAACGCCGGCACGGAAGTGTGATGCTTCGATACCAGCTCTGATCATTCCTCCGAACTTAGCACCTGCAGAAACGTCACCTTCAGTTGAATTCACTTCAACACCAGCAAGCGTAAAGATACCAGCGCCAGCACCGACAAACGGACGGAAGGAATAATTGTTCATCAGATAATAATCACCTGTAGCCAGGTAAGAACCAGAAGCCTTTACGTCAGTTTGAACGGGATAACCATCCTGGTCATAGCCACCGAAGCGGGCCATAACTGCACCTTCAAAACGAAGACCGAGAGATAAGTTTGGAATGACAGCGTACTTTGGTTCAACAGCGAAAATCACTCCGCCTTTTGCACCAGTACCAGCCGGTATCGCGTATCCAAAGCTAACATCGACTTTAAAAGGTTTCAATTCTGATTGCTTGGATTGTGCCATTGCAGAAACGCACAATGCGGTTAAGCATAGGAATAAATAGATTTTTTTCATGAGGGCTTGAATTTTTTTTAAACGTATTAATTTTTACACCGCAAACATTGCAAAACAAGTTTGTATAGTCAAGCCTTTGATATAGATTTATTAAGGTGCAGGGAAAAACTACTTCCTATGTTTTCGTAAAATTTGTCTCCGGGTGACAGTAAAACTCTCATGTTTATTACAATCATAAGAGAAAACACTAACACCCGGTAAATATTATGATTCCAGCATAAATGGATAACGATAGTCTGTGGGGGGATTAAAGGTTTCTTTGATCGTTCTTGCACTTAACCAGCGATATAGATTCAAAATGCTGCCGGCTTTATCATTGGTACCACTGGATCTTGCGCCACCAAAAGGTTGTTGTCCTACAACGGCGCCGGTCGGTTTATCGTTAATGTAAAAATTACCCGCTGCGTTGCGAAGTTTGTTCGTGGCTAGTTCAATGGCTGATTTATCTTTTGCGAAGATGGAACCCGTCAAGGCATAAGGAGAGGTTTTATCAATTAATTCCAGCGTCCTTTCAAACTGGTTAGCATTGTATATATGGACGCTCAATACCGGGCCGAAAATTTCTTCACACATCGTTACATAGCTTGGATCTTTCGCTTCGATGATCGTCGGTTGAATAAAATATCCCTCACGCTTGTCGCACTTCCCTCCTACCCATATTTCGGCTTTCTTATCTTTTTTCGCATTATCAATATATGATTTGATCTTGTCAAAACTCTTTTCATCAATTACTGCATTGATGAAATTGGAAAAATCTTCAGGATTTCCCATTTTGAAACTTTTGACACCGGCAATTAATTTTTTCTTCACCTCTTCCGCGATGTTCGAGGGAATATAGGCTCTCGATGCGGCCGAACATTTCTGTCCCTGGAATTCAAAGGCACCCCGAAGCAGTGCAGTTACCAGTGCATCTACATCAGCTGTTTTGTGCGCAACGACAAAATCTTTCCCGCCTGTTTCACCTACAATTCTTGGGTAAGACTTGTAATTGGCCATGTTCTTTCCAATAGTCTCCCACATATTATTGAACACCCCAGTTGATCCTGTGAAATGCACTCCACCAAAATCACGATGATTAAAACAAACTTTTCCAAGCGTAGGGCCAGCGACATAGATCAGGTTGATCACACCATCAGGCAATCCTGCTTCTTTTAATATTCGCATGAACATTTGAGCCGAATAAATTTGGGTGTTAGCACATTTCCAGACAACAACATTCCCACACATGGCTGCTGACGTTGGAAGGTTGGCTCCAATGGCTGTAAAGTTGAAAGGAGTAATGGCAAGAACAAATCCTTCCAGCGGACGATATTCCATTCTATTGTGGACGCCCGCGCTACTAATGGGTTGTTGTTTGTATATCTCGCTCAGAAAATGAACATTGAAACGAAGAAAGTCGATCACTTCACATGCACTGTCAATTTCTGCCTGGAAAACGTTTTTGCTTTGTCCGAGCATAGTCGCGCCGTTCATGTATGGGCGATATTTTGTAGAAATAAGGTCAGCGGCCTTTAGAAATATATTAGCCCTGGTCTCCCACCTCATTTCTGCCCATGCTTCCTTTGCATTCAATGCCGCTTCAATGGCCAGGTTAATATGTTTTTCATCTCCGACAGAATGATAGCCCAGCGTATGTTGTAGATCATGTGGCGGATGAATGCGTTCCTTTTTATTAGTGCGAACTTCTTTACTGCCGATATACATTGGTATGTCAGCTTCGTCATTCTTTAGTTTCTCCAACACTGATTTCAGTAACTCTCTTTCGGTACTTCCCGGGGCATAAGAAAGAACTGTTTCATTTACGGGCATGGGGTAAGAAAAGTATCCAAGGCTCATGATTAAGTTTTAGGCTGCAAAGATAAAGTCAAAACGTTTCCCGATTAAATGCAGCCGATCAGTGAAATACCGGGACACTAATTGCACTATTTTCCTTCTCAAATTTTTCTACCGCTTAATGATCTTTAATTGCGAGAAACTAGCTTTCAGATCCGGTTTCATTTTTGGCCCGTCACCCGAAAATGCCGCGAAAACCGCGAGCCCTAACTGAAACTTTCCATTCAGCCACTCTGACGTATACTCTCCCATTTTATTAAAATCGCTTTCACCATCCGTTTTGAAAAATGCGACGACCTTATTGCTTCTTTTTTCAATTCTTAGCCATCCCTTCATATTCTCACTCTTATTTACAATAGTCCGGCTTTTATTATCGGTAGTCCTTTTAAAAAATAGTTTAGGATTTGGATTGCCACCGGTACCCACAGACAGTAAAATATAATTTTGTTTTTCTTCGCTTATACTTTTCACAATAACTCCCGCTTGCTGAAAGCCTCTGTCGGGCAAATGACTATCGTCAGAACCTTTAACCAGGCTTACCCTGGCTTCCGCAATAAAATCTCCTTCCATTTCTTTATACAGCATGCCCCCTGCCTGGCCATCCTCCCATAGACTACGCATAGTGGGGATCAGGATTATCGTATCATTTCTTTTGTACGTGACGAATAAGTTCCGGTTCATATATTGCCATTCCCCTAAAGATGTTTCTGCAGGGATCTTATTTTCATTTCGGGACAATTTTTCAATGACATTTTTCACTTCTTCAGTAGGAGAAATAATATTATTACTTCCCCAGAAGGCAGAGTCAAAGGCGAAGGGCAAATTGGCTACAATATTTTTTCTCTTCCATTCTTCATCTTTGCTGATCTGTTTTACAATAGGTTTATTCAACTCAGAAAACAGTAATTCAACATGAATCACCAGGTCAAGGTTAATATTTTTTTTCGGCTGTTTATACCCGATCTCATATTCCGTTTCGGCATAACTCATGATCCATTTGTTATTGACTGATGTAAAATCCACACGACTCTTCCATCCCTTCCTTTTGAGATCAACATTTAAAATTTGCGCAAATACTTTATCAGTGCCTGCCAGGTCTTTTATGTAAGGAGTTCCCAGGGGACTATTTTCTGAACGGTAACTTACCACTGCGTAGTTATCTGCATCGATCAATAATCTTCCTTTTTCAAGAGCTTCTTTTATACCCGGCTTCTGATCAAAACTGATACTGTACACCCATCGCTCATCAAACTGTACCAATGAATCAATCTTATAATTGAATAATTTTAGCTTCTTTTCATTTAAAAAATCTGGTTGTTCTACTACAAGATTTTTTCCCGCAACAGACTGAGGGCCGCCACCCGGATGAAAGTCCTCAAACAGTCTTGTGTAGGTTACATCTTCTTTACTTCTTCCCTGCAATAGTTTTAGTTTGTACGATCCCTTATTTGGAAAATATTGTGCAACAAAAACGGCTTCAGCTACAGAAAAATAGTTCTCCCTGTCCTTAATTACCTCCCGGTAAAATCCCTTATTTTCAAAATTGCTGTCTGGCTGAAAGGAAGGAAGGGCTGCAATTGTTTTGTGAATAATGGCTAATGCTGATGATTTTTTCACGACCACTTCTCCTAAGTCAGCAGGTGCAAGCCCGAGTTGTATCTTAACATCGGCAGTCTGCAGTTGACCTGGAAAAATTGTTTTCGAATGATAACCGATCATGGACACCCTGATCGAATCGTACGATGTAGTAGCGATAAAGAATTTTCCCTCTTTATTCGCAACAAGCCCTGAAATATTTCCGGTGGAATACAATGTGATACTGGCATTACGCAAGGGCTCGCCTGATGCCGAATCTAATACCTCGCCCCGCCATTGGGATTGAACAAACAAAAAGGGGGAGTTAAGGAAAGCAAATAAAATTAAGCGTTTCATTCTTCAATAAAACGATGAAACAGGATAATGGTTACAGGCATTTCACGCAAATCATTTATAATTCATACCGAAGACGAAGAGTAATGACTTTAGACAGTTTCTTTTGCTTGCATTAAATAAGCCTTGATAAATCCGTCAAGTTCACCATCCATTACGGGCTGCACATTGCCTGTCTCAAAATCTGTGCGATGATCTTTGATCATTTTATAAGGATGAAAAACGTAGCTGCGTATCTGGCTTCCCCATTCAATCTTTTTCTTGTTTGCATTCGCGGCATTCTTTACTTCCTCGCGCTTGCGAAGCTCTTCTTCATACAATCGGCTCCTGAGCATCTGCATGGCTTTTTCGCGATTGCCCAATTGAGAACGTTCCGTTTGACAAACCACGACAATACCGGTGGGAATGTGCGTCAGCATTACTTTTGTCTCTACCTTATTTACATTCTGGCCACCCGCTCCCCCGCTGCGTGCGGTATCCATCTTTGTGTCCGCGTCTTTGATGTCAATATTAATGGTGTCATCAACAAGCGGATATACAAACACGGATGCGAATGAAGTATGTCGCCTTGCATTACTATCAAAGGGAGAAATGCGAACCAGCCGATGCACGCCGCTTTCTGCTTTCAAAAATCCATAAGCAAATGGACCGTCAAATTGGAGCGTGCACGTTTTGATGCCGGCCCCGTCACCCCACACCCAATCGAGTTCTGTTACTTTCCATCCCTGCTTCTCGCCATACATCCTGTACATACGAGCCAGCATCTCTGCCCAATCCTGGCTCTCGGTTCCACCGGCGCCGGAATTGATCTGTAATACCGCAGGCAACTCGTCTTCATGTTGATTCAATGTACTCTTAAACTCTGCGTCCTCGATTTGCTGCAATGCCCTTTCATAATTTTCTTTTGTTTCTTCTTCGGTTGCGTCACCAGCTTTCCAGAAATCGAATAATACTACAAAATCTTCCACAGCGGATTCTGTCGCTTCATACAGTTTCACCCAATAATCATTTTGCTGAATGTTCTTAAGAATTTCTGTAGCTCTTTTGTTATCATCCCAAAAACCAGGACTTAATGAAAGCTGCTTTTCTTCAGCAACCTTCATTTTGCGGTTATCAACGTCAAAGAAACCTCCTTATCCCGGCTACGCGGGACCGCATATCATTTATTTTTTCTAGTGTCATAGCGGGCAAAGATAACTGAAAGTTTGAGGTTTGAGATTTGAAATTTAATGTAACTGCTGTCTGCTTAAAATTGAATGTAAAATTACTTTTCGTCAAGAAACCTGCTCAACTTGCGTAAACTATTGCTTAGTCTTTATAATAGTTTCTAAGTTTATTGAAAATGTTTTTTATGGAAAAAGTCAACCGAATTTTTTCCCTTGGTTTGATTACAACATGTCTCACAATAAATTCCTGTTCCCAAACAACAAATACAAATCTCCAGGCATTAGCAAGTTTTGAAGCCACTACGCCGTGCGACGAAGTTTCACGGTCCTTGTTGCACATACCTTCGCAGATAGTTCAGTAATGATGAAATGGCATCTTACACTTCTCTCTCCAACCACCTATAAACTTACCTACACTTATGGAAAGGACAAACAAGGAACCCGGGGATTTTCAGACGGAGCTATCACAAAAGAACTACAAGGAACATGGACAAGAGGTAAACTTAAAAATGCAGAAGTTTATACGTTAACCGCGATTGATTCCGGGATATCACTGTCATTTCTGAAACTCAATGAAAATGTCCTTCATTTGTTAGATGCTAACAAAAATCTTACGGTGGGAAACGGAGCCTGGAGTTACACGCTGAACAGGATAAACCCGGTAAAACTTTCGTCAAATGAAGTGAATTCACAACCCATTGAGCAAGGCATGTCAACCGATTCTATAGTCTTTGAAGGAAGAATGCCTTGTTATGCCCCCTTATTGGCTTTGAGAGGAAAAACTACGGCGGGCTGTAGTCTTGTTAAATGCAGGTTTATCCTCTTCTCTGATAGAGCGCAGTTGCCATCGTCTCTCAAATTTTACAGCATAACGGTAGGGACGGGTGGCACCCGCTACCTGGCAACAGGAAAATGGATCATAACACGCGGCACTAAAACCGATCCGCAATCTATCCTGTATCAATTACAATTCGATCCCGAAAGGTCGCAGCAAAATCTTGTGCTTTTAAAAGGCGATGACAATATTCTCTTTCTTCTCGATGGTGAGATGAACTACATGCCGGGAAATGACTATTGCAGCTTTACGCTCAACAGGATCAGGAAATGAAGTGGTTGCTCTTGATCTTTAGCAGAAAATTCACTAAAACTTATTGACTGAGAACGCAAAAAAACCTTATTTCACGGACCGGGTGCTTCGCGTTTTACATGTCCCGATTATATGCTAGTAATACCCTCCCTGATCCTATTTATAAAATCATCCATTAAATGTTTAAGTTTATAAAACATTCTAATGAAAAAATTGATCGGCATATTCTTGATCATCATTACAAGTATCAATGCGGGTGCTGCGATCTACTATTTTTCATCTACCGACGGAGATGATGCAAGAACAAATGCACAGGCTCAAAATTCTTCTACTCCCTGGAAATCGATCGAAAAATTGAATTCGTTTTTTTCAAGTCTTCAGCCCGGTGACCAGGTGCTTTTTAAAAAAGGAGATGTTTTTTATGGAAGCATCGTCATCAATAAATCAGGGTCCACTGAATCGCCAATCATTTTAAGTTCGTATGGTTCCGGTATGAAGCCCATCATTACCGGGTTTACCAACATCACTTCATGGAATAAGTTGGGAAATAATTTGTGGGAAAGCCCATCATATGGGTCGGATCTGTCAACCTGCAATATTGTAGTCATTAATGGAATAAATACTGCAATGGGAAGGACACCCAACAACTCTACATTTGCCATCACTTCAAAGAGAGGTAATACAATTGAATGTTCCTCATTAACCGGAAAGACCGATTATACAGGTGCCGAAGTTGTCGTAAGAACAACTTCTTCGTGGATCATGAGTCGCAACAAGGTCATAAGCCATAGCGGAGGGGCTTTAACGTTTTATCCGAGCTATGCTAATCCCGCTAATTTTACAATTTATCCACCCGGCAATTCCTTTTTTATACAAAACTCTCTTTCAACTTTGGATCAGCAGAATGAATGGTACTATAATCCGGCAACAAAGAAATTGAACGTTTACTCAACCAGTACACCTTCAAACATAAAAGCGACCAGCCTGGATAATTTGGTTGATATTTCAGCTTCGTATATATCTGTTGATGGTTTAAGTTTTCAAGGTGCAAATAAAAATGCTTTTCAATTAAGTTTTGCGACAAGCGTAAGCATTCGCAACTGTGATATTCAATTTTGTGGCGAAATGGGAATACAACAAGGCAATAACTGCACGAATTTAGCCATACAGAATTGTGCGTTCAGAGATATTGAAAATTCCGGGATAACAGACCTAAATGCAGCGGGAAACACCAATCGCGTTATAACGGGCAACAGTTTTGTAAACATCAGTATGGTCCCCGGCTCGATGGGCTCTCTCGACGGGCAGAACATGGCCATCTGTTTACACGATCCAAATGCGAACGGCGATGTGATACTCAACAATTCAATCGACAGCTGTGGTTACATCGGGATATTTGTAATGGGTCAATCATTCAATGTCATGAACAATTTGATCAATCACTACTGCTTTTACAACACAGATGGCGGCGGTATCTATACCGCCAATCGTGGTGCTTCAAGAAACATAACTGGCAATATTGTTCTGAATGGAATGACATCTCATGCCCAGGGGATATATGTAGATGACAATGGTTCCAATATCACGATATCGGGCAACACGGTTTATAAGGCCAGTTTGGGAATTTACTTGCATAATGCACATGAGATAACAGTTCAAAATAATACTGTGTACAATTGTAGTGGAGCCTCCTTTTCCATGGGACACGATGTGAATGACCCAATCAGAAATGTAAGTATCACCCAAAATATTTTTGTTTTAATAGCTTCTGTCAATCAAGGCAATTGCTCCTATCAAACCTCAGAAAATTCCCAAACAAACTTTGGCTCTTCTGACAGTAACTATATATGTAAGCCAATAGGGACAGATGACAACGCATGGTTCACGGCGCTTCGTGGTTCTTCATACAATCACTATACCCTTGCCCAATGGCAATCGATGTCAGGATTTGACAAAAACTCGAAAAAATCACCGACAACTATTTCCGACCCCAAAGATTTGAGGTTTGAATACAATGCTAGTATGTCCAACAAGACAGTAGACCTGGATGCGTCTTACATTGATGTGACAGGTAAAAATTATAGCGGTCCCATCACTCTTTCTCCTTATAGTTCTGTTGTGCTCTTCAAAACTTCCAATTCAAAAAAAAATAGATAATAGTAATTGGCCATATGAGCTATGTTGATATGTTGATAGCCCATACCTAATTTCATCTAATAGTTTCTACGTATTAGGTCTCCTTAATTAGTTAAACTTCAAAGACTCGCATTACAAAAATTTTAATGCAAACGATGGAGTGCGGGTCGTAAACTTACTGTTGATAAAAAATTACTTACTATTTATTCACAGAATTATTTTAACTATTTACTGGCATAATTATCGCTGATATTTTTCGCTTTTTTTATTTAAAAACACATCATAAAATTTCAATGTTCTATGGATTGTATTAGCAAGCCACTAATATTTTCTCACAATATTTTATCGAGGTATCGAACGCGATTTATGCGAAAACGCATTCAAACTGTTTTCCATAAATAATAGTATTATCCATAGTACTCGAAGTTAGTTTCTGCCGAGTGGCAATAACCCTTATCATGTTAATGTTGTGTCTGTGCCCAATTGCGAAGTAAAAACCAATTTACAATAACTGTAATTATAACAATTAATCCCCCATCAAATGAAAAAGCTAATAGGGATCCTCGTGCTGAGCGGGCTGCTATTAATTAATGCTAATTATGTCCGTGCCCAAAACATTGCTTTAAACAAACCTGTTGTTACATCATCTGTTCAGTCCGGTAGTTCATTTACCGGAAATCTTGCTGTTGATGGCAATTACTCTACGAGATGGAGTAGTTCTGCCAGCGATCCTCAATGGATCTACGTGGATCTCGGCGCTCAATATAATGTTACTCGAGTTAAAATAACCTGGGAGACCGCTATCGGAAAAAATTATCGCATTGATATTTCAAATGATGCTTCTAACTGGACCACAATACATACAGCTATTGGCAATAATTCACTTGTCAATGATAATCCTGCTGTGGGTACAGGAAGATATGTAAGAATGTATGGCACTGCAAGGGGCACTATCTATGGCTATTCTATCTACGAGATGGAGGTTTACGGAACCTTGGCCCAGCAGTCAACGAGTGGTTCTGGTAACCTCGCATTGAATAAAACAGCCACTGTTTCATCTGTACAATCCAGTTCATATACAGGAAACTTTGCCGTTGATGGCAAGACCAGTACAAGATGGAGCAGCCAGGCCAGCGATCCTCAATGGATCTATGTAGACCTCGGAGCTCAATACAGTCTTTCACACGTTAAAGTAACCTGGGAAACTGCATACGGAAAGAATTATCGCATTGACATTTCAAATGATGCCTCTACATGGACAACAGTACACACTGCCACTGGTAATAATTCACTTGTCAATGATAATCCTGTATCGGGTACCGGGAGGTACGTAAGACTATATGGTACTGCAAGGGGCACTATATATGGCTATTCTATTTACGAACTTGAAGTCTATGGAACGGGATCAAGTGGTACTTCAAGTGGAAGCACAGGTGGCACCACAGGTGGCACTACAGGTGGAACCACCGGCGGAACCACTGGTGGAACCACAGGCGGAACTAGCGGCAGCGGTACCGTGGGAGCCGGCTCCGGCAAGAATTATTATTTCTCAAGCACTGACGGAGATGATTCGAGATCAAGCACCCAGGCGCAAAGTTCTTCTACTCCATGGAGATCAATAAGCAAACTCAATTCATTCATGAGTAGTTTGAACCCCGGAGATAATGTCCTTTTCAAACGCGGCGATACTTTTTATGGTGCCATTAGCTTTAGCAAATCGGGATCATCATCAGGCGCGTTATTTTTTGGAGCATACGGAACTGGTACCCGCCCGGTCATCACAGGACTTAATGATGCAACTGGGTGGAAATCTATTGGAACCAATTTGTGGGAAAGTAATGCGATCACCGATGGACAATCCACTGCCATGATCGTAACTATAAATGGGACTTCGTATCCTATGGGCAGATGGCCGAATGCATCCGAGAGCTGGGGTGGATTCCGCACGATTTCATCACACAGTGGTAGCAGCAGTATTACGGATGGCGGCCTGTCAGGCTCACCTAACTGGACGGGAGCAACTATCGTGATGAGGAAAAACCAATATGTGATCGAAAAAGGAACAGTTACCAGTCAGTCAGGTGGCACGCTGAATTATTCATCATCATGGAATCAATATAGCGTCGCAGATGGCTACGGTTATTTTGTCGAAAATCATATCAGCACCCTCAACTCTCAAAATGAATGGTACTATAATCCATCAACTAAAAAACTGGATCTTTATTCAACATCGACGCCAAGTGGTGTAAAAGTATCAACCATTACTACTGTGCTCGACTTGACCTCGAGAAGTTATCTTAAGTTCGACAACTTGAATATTAACGGATCAATTGGAAGATTGGTCGTTGCTTCAGGTTCCTCTAATATCAGTTTTACCAACTGCGATCTCAACAATGCGGGCAGGGATGCGATATACGGAGCCAGTGGTACCAGTTATTTTAATATTGAAAATTCTACGATCAACAATTCAAATCACACCGCCATAACTTTCGACTATGGAGTAAGCAACGCGACAATCAAAAACAATAGCATAAATAATACTGCTATGAACCCCGGGATGCTTGATAATTATTGGCTGACCGGAGCAGTCTATGTAACGGGCAATAATAATGTTGTACAACAAAATTCATTACAGTACTGCGGTTTCTCAGGAATAGCGTTTGCTAAAGGAAGCAACATTAGCATCAAGAACAACTTGATTAACAATTTTGAATCAGTATTGGACGAAGGAGGCGGTATCTATACTTATCGCGGTACGGATGGTAATACTTATTCTAATAACGTTATTGATGGGAACATAGTGATAAACGGCGTCGGAGCTCCTAATGGCAAATCGGGTACAAGAGGTGCCGCAGAAGGCATATACATTGACAATAATGCACAAAACATTTCGATAATAAATAATAGCGTTGCCAATGTTTCTCTTTATGGAATAATGCTCCTTGATGCACATGAGATAAACATTTTCAACAATACCGTTTATAATTGCGGGAGTGGTTCTATTGCGTTGCTGCACAATTCGGGTAATAACTCCGTGAGAAATGTGAAGCTGCGAAATAATAAATTGGTGATGACAGTGTCAACCTCTATAGGCAACTGGAGTTTTCAATCAGGAGCGGGTGATGTTCTTCAGTTCGGAAGTTCCGACAGTAATGTGGTGGCAGCTCCTTTACTCGATGGAAATGCCTTTTACACATTCGACGGTAGTACTTATAGACATCAAACTGTATCACAGTGGCAATCATATAGCGGCCAGGACATGCATTCAAAAGCATCACCAAAAACAGTTTCGAGTATTGGTAGCCTGCGGTTTGAGTACAATGCCTCTTCGTCAAGTAAAACTGTGAGTCTTGGGGCAAACTATATCGACATTAAGGGAGTTTCTTTATCAGGCTCGGTCACCATCGCCCCGTGGTCTTCAGTTGTACTGATATCTGCCGGAAGTACTACGCAGTCAGCGGCCACGGCAGAGGTTACTGATTTAATTGAAAAACCTTCACTCAGCATTTACCCAAATCCTGTGAGAGATAATTTTGTTCTTCAACTCAACAACAGTCACATGGGTAAAATGAGTGTGCAGCTTGTAAACCAGGCTGGCGCCATTGTTCACTCTTATGAGTTTAACAAAGACCAGATCGTAAATCAAATTACGGTGCCTGCCCACGATCTTCCGACAGGTGTTTATTTCGTTCACGTTCAGATCGGAACCTGGAGTGAGAAGAGTAAAATAGTAAAACTATAAAACAGACCTTCTTGGTTTTTATTGAAGCAACCTGTATTCTTCATAATTTATAATGAGAATACAGGTTGCTTCTTTTTAGAAGATTCTTTATAATGACTCCTCATTCGACCCATCAACTGGAAATTTTCAAAATCACCGACCATAGCCTCACAGTGGATAAAGAGTGTTTATCTTTTTATTGAAATGAATACTTCTATCTCTTGATGGCATAGTTCTCGTATCATTAAAATCCACTCAACTCTTAGTCTTCATAGCATAGTAAACTTACTGTGGATAAAAAGTATTTGCTTTTTTTATTAGAAAGAGCGGCTTCTATTTACATGGCATAATTCTGGCTGATAAGCACCAACCGAAACTTTAATGTTCCTGGATTAACCACCAAGCCGCTGCTAAACACATCAATAATTCTCCCTACTGTTATAAGATTTGTACCTCATTGTTTCGAACAGAAGGTAACCACTTTTACTTTTTGAACAGTAATCTTACCTATCATCTTCCTTGACGCGTAACCAGTCGTAATTGATTGGGTGACCGCTTCTACATTAATAATTCCATACTCAGTTAATAGATGTCCTATTATGAAAAGACATGTCCGATTGTGAGAGATCGAACTCTCAACTGAAAATTTAACTGATTGATAAACTTTAATCCACCACAAAATGAAAAAGTTCATAGAAATCCTGATGTGGAGTGGGCTGCTAATGACCATACCTATTAAAGGCTTCACCCAAAACATTGCTTTGAATAAATCGGTGGTAACATCATCCGTAGCCGGTTCACTGACAGGAAGCCGGGCCGTTGATGGCAGTACCTCTACACGATGGAGCAGCGCCGCCAGTGATCCTCAATGGATCTATGTTGATCTCGGAAGTCAATATAATATTACAAGTGTCAAAATAACTTGGTCATCTTCGTATGGAAAAAATTATACCATTGCCGTATCAAATAATGCATCTACTTGGACCGCGATAAAAACAATCACAAATAATACATCAACAACTAATACTAATTCTGTAACAGGAACCGGAAGGTACGTGAGAATATACGGCACGCAACGGGCAACGAGTTATGGTTATTCCATTTATGAATTAGAGGTTTATGGTTCACTAGCTGGTTGCGGAACACCGACAGGTTTAACTTATTCAAGCGTTACCACTACCAGCGCGAATGTAGGTTGGTCCACTGTTTCGGGTGCCACGAGTTATACTCTGCAATGGAAGTCTTCATCATCCTCTACATGGAATACGATCAGCGGCATCACAACAACTTCACGTAGTTTAACAGGGCTCACTGCTGCTACTTCATACCAATTCCAAGTTCAAACTGTTTGTTCGGCCGGATCAAGCTCATATAGTGCTGCCGCGTCATTTACAACTACCACCAGTGGTGGTGAAACTGTCCAGGGAACAACAGGTGGCTCCGGAAAAAGTTATTATTTCTCCTCGACAAATGGTGATGATTCCAGGACAAGCACACAGGCGCAAAATCCTTCCACTCCCTGGAAGACAATAAGCAAACTCAATTCATTTATGAGCAGCCTGAACCCTGACGACAATGTTTATTTCAAATCCGGGGATACTTTTTATGGCGCTATCTCTTTCAGTAAATCCGGATCATCATCCGGAACGATATTTTTCGGAGCATATGGCACTGGTAGCAAGCCAATCATCACGGGACTTAATGATGCTTCGGGATGGAAGTCTATTGGAACTAACTTGTGGGAAAGCGATGCCATCACCGATGGACAATCCACTGCCATGATCGTAACTGTAAATGGAACATCGTATCCGATGGGTCGATGGCCGAATGCGACGGACACATGGGGCGGTTTCCGGGCGATATCTTCGACTAATGGTAGTAGCAGCATTACCGATGGCAGTCTGCCAAGTTCGCCTAACTGGACCGGGGCAACTATTGTAATCAGGAAGAACCAATATGTGATCGAAAAAGGAACGGTTACCAGTCAATCCGGTAACACGCTGAATTATTCTTCATCATGGAATCAATATAGCGCTGCAAGTGGCTACGGTTATTTTATTGAAAACAGCATTAATACCCTCAACTCACAAAATGAGTGGTACTATAATCCTTCAACAAAAAAACTTGATCTTTATTCTTCTTCCACGCCAACAAACGTAAAAGTTTCTACTATCAACGTTCTGCTCGATCTGACCTCAAAAAGTTACTTATCATTCGACAATCTTGATATCAGGGGATCTGTCGGAAGATTGGTTGTGATCACAGGCTCATCGCATATCACTTTTACCAACTGCGATTTAAGCAATGCAGGCAGAGATGCGATTTACGGCGGTAGCGGCACTAGTTATTTTGACTTCGAAAATTGCACGATCAACAACTCAAATCATACGGCCATAACTTTAGAATCGAGTGCAAGCAATACGATCATTAGAAACAATAGCATAAACAATTCAGGCATGAATCCCGGAATGCTTGATAATTACTGGTTGACTGGGGCAGTATACGTCACCGGCAATAATAACACGATCGAAAAAAATTCTATACAAAATTCCGGCTATTGTGCTATCGCGTTTGCAAAAGGAAGCAATTTTAGCATCAAGAATAATTTTGTTAACAATTTTGAATCTGTATTGGATGAAGGAGGTGGTATCTACACCTATCGAGGAAGTGATGCTAACACTTATTCCAATAATGTTATTGATGGGAATATAGTCATAAACGGTATAGGTGCTTTGGGTGGTAAACCTGGTGCAAAGGGATTTGCACAAGGGATCTATCTTGACGGTAATACGCAAAATGTCTCGGTGATAAATAATAGTGTTGCGAATGTTTCCGTTTATGGAATATACCTCATGGATGCACACGAGATAAATGTTTTGAATAATACAGTTTATAATTGCGGCAGCGCATCTCTTGCGATAATTCACACTTCCGGTAACAACCCGGTCAGAAATGTAAAGATCAGGAATAATAAACTTGTCATGACAGTTTCTACCACGTTAGGCAATTGGAGTTATCAAACAGGGGCAAATGATCTTCTTCAATTCGGAACCTCCGACAGTAATGTGGTGGCAGCCCCTCTAAGCGATGGAAATGCATTCTACACATTCGACGGTAGTAGCTACAGGCATCAAACAGTATCACAATGGCAATCACTTAGTGGCCAGGACATGCATTCAAAGGCATCTCCAAAAATAGTTTCCAGTATTGGTAGCCTGAGGTTTGAGTATAATGCATCGTCATCCAGCAAAACTGTAAGCCTTGGCGCAAACTATATCGATATTAAGGGAATTTCTATTCCGGGCTCGGTCACCATCGCGCCGTGGTCTTCAGTTGTGCTGATATCCTCAGGAAGTACTTCGCAGTCGGTAGCCACGGCAGAAGCTCAAAATGATTTAATTGAAAAACCGGCACTTAGCCTTTACCCAAATCCTGTGAGAGATAATTTTGTTCTTCAACTCAACAATAGCCACATGGGTAAAATGAGTGTACAGGTTGTAAACCAGACTGGAGCCATTGTTCACACTTACGAGTTTAACAAAGATCAGATCGTAAATCAAATTATAGTGCCCGCGAATGCTCTTCCTCCGGGAATTTACTTTGTTCATGTACATATCGGGACCTGGAGCGATCAGAGAAAAATAGTAAAATTATAAACAGAGTTTTTATAGTTTAAATCCGGCAACTTAGATTCTTCATTTATCCACAAATGGATATACAGGTTACCTTTTTTATAGGATAATGAACTTACTATGGATAAAAAGTATTACCTTTTTTGTTCAGAAGAATGCCTTAGCCTTTTCATGGCATAATTCTGGCTAAAAAAGCTCAACCAAAACTTTAATGCTATATGAATACACCACCAAGCCGCTGTACGAACAACAGCAACAATTCCCAACAGTTTTAAGATGTTCCAATAATCTTCCCGATGCATATCTCGTCGGAGTTACCCCTTCCATATTGATGCCCGCATTACCAGTTTAATGGCTACCCTACCATAACAGCCATTTCGATTGCGAGAGATTGAGCCCTCAACCACGATTAAGTTGATTGATAAAATTTGATCCACCATTAAAATGAAAAAGCCACTAGGAATCCTGATGCTAAGCGGGCTACTCGCGAGCCTTCCTATTTACAGCTTTACCCAAAATCTTGCGTTGAATAAACCTGTGGTGACATCATCTGTGTCCGGTTCACTTACAGGAAGACTTGCCGTTGATGGCAGTACCTCGACAAGATGGAGCAGCGCTGCCAGCGATCCTCAATGGATCTATGTTGATCTCGGGAGTCAATATACTATTACAAGCGTCAAAATAATCTGGTCATCTGCCTATGGGAAAAATTATACTATTGGCGTATCAAATAATACCTCCACGTGGACTACAGTAAAAACAATTACTAACAATACCTCACTTACTAATACTAATTCTGTAACAGGAACCGGACGGTATGTGAGAATATATGGCACACAGCGCGGAACCACTTCCGGGTATTCCATTTATGAGTTACAAGTTTTTGGTTCGTTAACCAGTTGCGGGACACCGACAGGTCTAACCACTTCGAGCATCACAACCACGAGCGCAACACTTAGGTGGAACGGCGTCTCAGGTGCCGTGAGTTACAATCTTCAATGGAAGGCTGCATCTTCGTCTACATGGAATACGATCAGTGGGATCACAACAACTTCACGGAGCTTAACAGGGCTCACTGCAGGCACGGCAGGTACGGCATACCAATTCCAGGTTCAAACTGTTTGTTCAGCCGGATCAGGTGCATACAGTGCACCCGCATCATTTACAACAATACCTAGTTGTGCAACACCGACAGGTTTAACTTCTTCAAGTATTACCACCACAAGTGCAAACGTAGGCTGGACTTCAGTTTCAGGTGCCGTGAGTTATAACCTTCAATGGAAGGCTTCATCATCTTCTACATGGAATACGGTCAGCGGCATTACAACAACTTCCCGCAATTTAACCGGGCTCACTCCTGGCCCCACCGGCACAGTGTACCAATTCCAGGTTCAAACTGTTTGTTCCGGCGGAGCAGGTAATTACAGCGCACCAGCATCATTTACAACCGCTCCCAGTTGCGCAGCACCAACAGGTTTAAGTTCTTCAAGCATTACCGCTACAAGTGCCACCGTAAACTGGACCGCCGTTTCAGGTGCCGTAAGTTATAATCTCCAGTGGAAAGTTTCGTCCTCATCTACATGGACAACTGTCAGCGGTATCACAACAACTTCACGTAGTTTAACAGGGCTTACTGCCGGCACATCATACCAGTTCCAGGTTCAAACTGTTTGTTCAGGTGGATCAGGATCGAGTTCATACAGCACTGCCACATCATTTACAACTGCAGCAACTTGCGGAATACCGACAGGTTTGGCTTCTTCAAACATTACGACTGCAAGTGCTACAGCAAGCTGGACTGCCGTTGCAGGTGCTGTGAGCTATAATCTGCAATGGAAACTTTCGTCTTCTTCCACTTGGATTACGGTAAGCGGGATCACAACTACGTCTAGTAATTTAACAGGACTCACTGCAGGTACTGCATATCAATTCCAGGTTCAAACTGTTTGTTCAGGTGGATCGGGATCGAGTTCGTACAGTACTGCTACATCATTTACAACTGCGGCCACTTGCGGGATACCGACAGGTTTATCTTCTTCAAGCATTACTACGACAAGTGCTACAGTAAGCTGGACCGCCGTCTCCGGTGCTGTGACTTATAATCTGCAATGGAAGGCGT
>Ga0207674_10002594_pt1 | contig 22767 bp, 23 predicted proteins | sample KBSCornC72_FD_184303 | JGI IMG/M metagenome (GOLD analysis project Ga0207674, IMG submission 184303) | Corn rhizosphere microbial communities from Kellogg Biological Station, Michigan, USA - KBS Corn C7-2 (SPAdes) (version 2) | ecosystem: Host-associated > Plants > Roots > Rhizosphere > Soil ...
GGCGATGATCAGGTTCGCGATCTGATCGTCGACGGGCGTCCCCAGGAAGATGATCCGCTCGTTGAGCAGCCGGGAGTAGATGTCGAACGCGCGCTCGCCGCGCGAGGTCTGTTCGACGACCATGGGGACGAGTGGGCTGTTCTGGGGGTCGTATCTCATGCAGGCTCCTTGCTGCTCGGGGTCCACAGTTTCGTAGGTGTTGCCGGTTTTTCCTGCTCGGGCGTCCAGATGCTCTCGCGCGCCCTCGCGAGCTCGACGGGAATTGGCTTCACGTCCTCGACAATACGGTCCAGTGCCTTCTTCAGGCGGAGGTCCGAGCGCAGCCGTTCGTGACGCCCCGTCTGCCAGAGCTGCTCGATGACCGCGTCCGGATCCTCCTCGGCGGCCTCGGCCTGCTCGCGGACGAGCTCCTTGACCTCGTCGTCCGTCACTTCGACTCGAAGCTTGTCGGCGACGGCCTCGAGGACGAGCTCGCGTGAGATCGCGCGCCTCGCCTCGGCGCGCAGCGTCTCTCGCAGCTGGTCGGCGGTCTGGCCAGTAACCCGGAGATACGTCTCGGCATCGAGGCCGCGCCGCTCGAGGGAGCGCAGCATCGCCGACAGGAGCTCTGCCGCGCGCGCTTCGACGAGGGCGTCGGAGACCTCGACGTTCGAGGCCTCGACGAGCTTGTCGATCGCGGCGGCGCGGAAGTCGGCGTCGAGCTCGGCCTGAATCGCCTCGCGCAGGCGCTCCTCGATCTCGCTGCGCAGCTCCTCGAGCGTCTCGAACTCGCTCGCGGCGCGCGCCAGCTCGTCGTCGAGCGGCGGCAGGACGGGCTCCTTGAGCTCCTTGAGCGTGGCCTCGGCGTGCTTCCTACCGCCTTCGGCGTCCGCGTACTCGATCGTCTTCGTGTCGCCCGGGCTCAGGCCGCGCAGCCCACGCTCGATGTCCTCGACGAGACGCCCGGCGCCGAGCTGGACGACATAGTCGCGCTGCGCCTCGCCCGACTCGTCGACGAGGTCGACGACCATCACGTCGCCGTCCTTTGCGGGGCGGTCCTCGACGGGGACGAGCTCGGCGACCGACGAGCGCAGGATCTCGAGCTCGCGCTCGACCAGCTCCTCGGGGATGTCCGGCTCCGGAGCCGGCACCTCGAGGCCGGCCCACTCGGCCACTTCCGGCGGCGCCTGGACCGAAAACTCGGCGGTGAAGGTGAACGGCTCGTCGGCGGTGGTCGGCGGGTCGTAGTCGATCTCGGGCTGCGAGACGGGCCGAACGTTCGCGTCCTCGGCGGCGCTCCAGAACCAGCCGCTGATGTGCGATTCCACGGCCTCGCTGAAGATGCGGTCGCGGCCGACCCGCGCCTCGAGCACCTTCTGCGGGACCTTGCCCTTGCGGAAGCCCGGGATCTTCGTCGACGCCGCCAGGTCGGAGGACGCGTGCTCGACCGCGTGCTGCACGTGGTCGACGGGAACCTCGACCTGTAGGCGGACACGGTTGTCCGCGAGCTCCTCCACCTGAGTTCTCACGCGGGCCATTGTGCCAACGTTCTGCAGGGCTGGGTCTGGCGCCCCCCGAACGAGGCATCGGAGAACCCGTTGAAGCGTCCGATGAGGGGAGAGACGCTGCGAGCCGCCCTTGCAGCTGGGGTCCTACGCCGCAACGTTCGCGTCCGTGCCGCCCGCGGACGCGACACCCCTCGCGAAATGCCGCTCTATCCTGTCCGTACGCGGGTGTGGCGGAACTGGTAGACGCGCCGGGTTTAGGACCCGGTGGGCTATGCCCTTGGAGGTTCGAGTCCTCTCGCCCGCATCGCTCTGAATCGCGCTGCGTCTGGCCGCGGTCGCTGTTAGGCTCCGGCGCTTCGTGGCCCAGGCACGAACCTTCGTTTTCGCGGAGGACCCACGTCGATCACTCATTGGGGGGTCCTCGAGGCTCGCCGCCCGGACGATGAGGCGAGTGTCCAGACCTACCTGGGCGGGCGGCCACGCCTTGCAATCCAGAGAGGTGTTTTCGCCGTGACCCCGAAGGCCCCGCCGCCCAGAGCCGATTGCTCACTTCGGCGCCGCACCGAAAGGAGTACTTCGCAATGAATCGCCGCCGCATTGCTCTTGTCGCACCGTTTCTCGCGCTCACCCTCGCCTTGGCGCTCCTCGCCTCACCGGCGTTCGGGGCCAAGCGCGTTTCCCCCAAGCTCAGCCCCAGCGCCATGGCGAAGTTGGTCAAGAGCCGTGGTGGCTCCGTCAAAGGCCGTGCCGGCTCCTCCAGACGCCAAGGTGGAAGCGGCGGCTGCACGCTGGCCACGCCCGGGCTCGCAGTCGACAACACCTTTGGGTGGTCACAGTGGGGATCGTGGGGCGTTGCCGGTCAGCAGCGCATGTACTTCGTTCGCCTGACGAACAACGACGTCGGTTGCGGCTCGTCGACCTTCCTCCTCAGCGCAGCGGCCCCGAGCGGGTTCGCGGTATCGCTCCCGACGCAGTCGGTCACGCTCAGCTCGACGTCTTCGGGTCACGTCTCGGCGTACGTCACCTCTCCCGGGTGGGCCGCAGATGGTGACTACCCGCTGAGCTTCACGATTCACCGGGCCTCTTCTCCTGATGTTTCGAGCGCGACGTACTACAAGGTCTACTCCTCGGATAGCACCCTGCCCACGTTGTTTTGGCCGAACCCCTGGGACGGAACGTCGATCAGCGGTCGTTCCTACAACGTCACCGTCTCGTCCAGCGACGACCACCAGGTCACGAAGATCGAGCTCTACCTCGACGATGCCCAGGCACCCACAGCCACGACGCTCTGCGACGGCGTCGGGTACAACTGCCAGCTCTTCTACACGTGGGCCATTCGCAGGGTCCACGGGCAGCATTCGGCGACCTTCAAGTCGTATGACTGGTTCGGGAACGTCGGCACCCTGACCACGACCTTCAGCGTCAACTAGCCCCAAGCTCAGAAAGCGACGGGGGCCGGCTAAGCCGGCCCCCGTGCGTTGTCTGGATGAGCTCCCTTCTTAGGGATCGATCACGATCGTGCAGTGGATGGTCTGCGGCTCCTGGTCGCTCGCCGTCTTCGTGCCATCGCCGTTGGCTCCGGTCGAGAAGTCGAGCGCATTGTTGTCGCAGTCCACCGTCGATGCAGTCCCACCGTCGATCTGCGAGTTCACGGTAACCGTGACGTTCGTCAGCGGGGTGTTGTGGAAGGACACCGTCTCACCCCCGTAGGGGTTGTCGGTGCAGGTGGCCGTGTTGTCCACGGTCACCGTCTTGTCCGCCTCCCCGTGGTAGCCGGCCGGGACGGTCTCGTGGACCGAATAGGACCCGAAGTTCAACCCGTCGAAGCAGGCCACGCCGTTGGCGTCGGTCGCGTGCGTCACACCGTTGACCGTGAAGTTGACGCCCGACTGCGGGTGGTCACCCGAACCGTCGGCCGCGTGCTTGCGGGTCTTGGTGACCTTGATGGCCCCCTGTTGCAGCGTGTTCGTGAACGTGCAGGTCACCGTCTCACCCTGCCCGAGAGCGATCGCCGTCACCGGTGAGCCGTCATCGCAGACCGCACTGGTGAGTACGTAGTTCGGACCGGGGTCGGTCTCCGACGCCGTGTACGTCCCGGGGTTGATGTCCGCGTTCGTGTCCATCTCGCCGTTCTTGAGCGAGAACGAGTCGGTGAAGCCACCCGGGCCGGTCTCCGAGAAGGAGAACGACGTGTCGCCTGGGTCCGGCGACGGCACGGTCACCTTCTTGACGATCAGCGTCGAGCAGTTGTTGATGTTGATGCCGACCGGGGCGATGAAGTCCTTGATCTCAGAGTTGAACGCCGTCGAGGACCGGGACTTCACGTAGGCCGAGCCGAACCCCTTGCAGACACCGGGCGGGAACACGCCGGCCGCCGTGAGGTTGATCGCCAGCTCCCCGAACTGCAGAGCCGGGATCGGGTCGGGCGTCTGGCCGCCGACGTTGGCAACCGGCGTCGAGTTGATCGCCGACTCCGAGAAGGCCGTGGCGTCCGTGGGCGCGCTCCAGGCCGAGCCGGTCCAGGTGCGGAAGTTGACCGTCGGCGTCCCCTGCCCCTGGAACAGGTAGTTGATGAGCAGGTCGCCCGTCGTGCGGTTGAGCACCTTCGGCCCGGGAGTCAACAGGTCCGGCTGCGCCGCCTGGTTGATCTCGAAGTCGAAGTTGGTCGTGCCCGACTGGTTTTGCCTCGACCATCCGAGGTACAGGAAGACGTCGCCGTTCGCTGCCGTCTCGTTGGCCTCGTAGAACGACGCCAGGTCCGCCTTGGAGTTCGGGATCGATCCCGTAACGACCGTCGTGTTGATCAGATCTTCCTTCGCACCCTGACCGAACGAGTTGTCGGTAGATCCCGTTGGCAGATCGGTACCGATGTGCCGGTTGGGTGCGTTGATCCAGTCCGTGTTGCCCGACGTGTTGACGATGAGGTTCCCGTCGTTGCCTTCGAAAGTCGAGTTAGGCAGGTTCGCCGACGCGCCAAACGCGAAGACGAGCACTGCTGCGAGAGCCACGAACGCGGTCGCAAACCACAATGGCTTGCGGCGTCGGCTCAGCTCCTTTCGTACTGCGGTCATGTGCAATTACCTCCGTTTCGTGCTTGCGAATGGACGGCGGCGCACCTGTTTGCACGCCGCAGAGAGACCGTCGTGTCCCCACCGGCCCCCCTGCCCTCGGGTCAAGTGCCCGTTCACAGGGACGCGGTCGGGCCGTTCCTGAAGCCGTGCGTCAGCGAGCTACGAGCACGAAAACGCTCGCCAGCGTCCATGTTTAGCCCTCCCTCCGTTTGATTCCGGTCAACGCCATGACCGGGGCTGCACTCTCTCCGACCTTGAGGCTAGGCCACTCTGAGCGGGCGCAACAGACGGCAAATGCCGGATCTTCGCCCTACAGAATCCGCCGTACGCGGCTCGGGTAGAGCCTCTGTTGTCCCTTGTGGAACTACGGCAGATCCGTTACAAGAAGATGCGTCCCTAAGGAAGGGGCAAGTTTGGCGGCCAACCCGAACGACCTCATCTTCGTCGTCGACGACGACGACGGTTTTCGCGCGTACGTCGTCGAACTGCTCGAAAACGCCGGCTACCGGACTGAGGAGTTCGCCAACGGATCGCTCGTCCTCGCCGCTGCCATCGCCAAGCAACCGGCCGCGGTTGTCCTCGACGTCCAGCTTCCGGACCTGAACGGTTACGAGGTGTGCCGCGAGCTCCGTGACCGATACGGAGACTCGGTCCAGATCATCTTCGTCTCGGGTGAACGCATGGACGCAGTCGATCGCACGGCGGGCCTGCTGCTGGGCGGGAATGACTACATCGTCAAGCCCGTCGACTCCGGGGAGCTGATCGCTCGGGTTAGACGCCTGGTCGAACCGCCTCAGATACTCGAAGGTTCCTCGCCCAACGGGCTCGATTCACTGACCAAGCGCGAGCACGAGGTGTTGGACCTCCTCGCAGAGGGTCATCCGCAGGATGAGATCGCGCGGGAGCTGGTGATCAGCCCCAAGACCGTCTCCACGCACATCCAGCGGATTCTCGACAAGCTCCATGTTCGGAGCCGAGCGCAGGCCGTCTCGGTCGCTCTCCGCCGCCGCTGATCGGCTCCCCCGAACGAGGGATGCCCGAGCGGCGGCGATTTCGGACAATCGTGGCGCGATGGACGTGGCAATCGCACCTCCTGCGGCACTCCCAGGGCCAATCAGCCCAGAGCTCGTACTCGTCTCGCCGCCGGAGGTTGCTCGTCTGGCTCGTAGCCTCCTCTCCCCCGAGCCTCCGGCGGCGGCACGGGTAGCAACGATGTCGGAGCGGGAGTTCGGCGCGGTTGAATTGAGCGCGGTCTGGTTCTTCAGCGTCGCGGCGACCGTTGGGCCGCTCGTGCTGTACCTGCTCGCCGGCCGGACCGGCTAGGGCAGAGGCAGAGTGCCCCCGCCGGCGAGGCAGTCGGCGAGGTAGAGCGCGACCCCGAGGTCGCCGGTCCAGAGCGTGAAGCGGCCTCGGCCGTAGGTCTCGCGGGCGCGGGCGACCTGCGTGGCGGCGTGCATCGCGAAGGCGCGGGCGCGCTCCAGCCAGAGCTCGTCTCCAGTTCGCTCGAGCAGGGCGAGGAAGGCGTACCCGTTGCCCGCGGTGCCGTGGCACAGGCCGGGACCCTTGGCGAGCGGGCCCGCACGCCATGTCAGCTCGCCTCCGGCTCGTAGCAGCCGGTCGTGCTCGTCGTCGTTTCGGGCGAGCTGAGCCAGCGAAGCGACCATCCCGGGAGCGCCGTGGCACCACTGGACGCGGATCGGCTGATCGTTCGGACGAAGGTCGCCGTCCGCCCCTGGCGGCCAGTTGGCGAGGCCGCCCTCCTCGACGACGAAGCGGTTCGCGACGGTGACCGCGTGTTCGTCGAGCTCGGGCAGCGAGCCGAACGCCGCGAGCGCGAGCATGCACCCGGCGAAACCGTGTGCGGGCCCGAGGTAGCGCCCTTTCCTGCCGACGATCGTTTGCGTCCAGATCCCCGACTCGGGATCGCGTTGACCTTCGAGCCAAACCGCACTGTCCTGCCAGAGCTCCGACCATCGAGCCTCTCCGGTCATACGGTGCAAGTCGGCAGCGGCGAGCATCGTGCCGGGACTGCCCCATAGAAGCTCGAGGTGCTCGTCCTGCGCGTTGGCGGCGATCAGCTCCGCCAGCCGGTCCAGGTTCTCGTTCGACGGCTCGATCCGTTGGAGAACGAGCCGGATCCCCGTTTCCCCGGTCAGCAGGCCCGGCCGATTGTCCGTGTCCGGCTCGTCCGGGACGTAGTCCTGTTCGAGGTAGGGCACGTAGTCGCGACCGAGCTCGGCTAGCCCACGCTGCCGGAGCCCGTCGAGCGCCCGAATGACCCCGGCCCCGCCGATGTACAGGGAGTGGAAACGCACCGGCGCGGGCTCGTCCTCCGGATGCTGAGGCCAGCCGTCATCGAACGCGGCTTCGGTCTCGGCGACGATCTCGCGAACCGCGGCCTCGATCGCGGCAGGGTCCCAAGGCTCGTCGACGAGCGGCTCGTGACTCTCGGGATCGAAGAGCGCCAGGGCGGCTGTGCGGCGCGTTGGCATGCGACCGATCCTAAGAGACAGATGCGTCCTCGCCCCGTTTCGCGGTCGAGCCCAAAGCGGGCCACGCTTCGCGTGACTCTCACATTTGTCGGGTGCGCCCAAGCTGAGCCAGATAGGCGTGCGTTTCAGTGACGCTGCGCCGCTTGCTAGCGGGTCGCGAAGATCACGGCCACGATCAGCCAGAGCAGGCCGACCACGAAGATGCCGTAGACCGTCCAGTGCTGACGCGAGCGGAACAGCCGCTCCTCCGGTCCCTCCGGCGTCTCATTCGCCCCCGGCGGCTCGCCCGGTTCCTCAGTCACGCTCGAAGCGTAACGCTGGCGTTTCGACGGGGATCACGCGCGGGATGACTTCTCCGAACGAGTCTCGCGCGGCAGCGTTGCCTCGACTGGCGAGATTCGGGGACAGCACCGGGGACAGCACCGGGGACAGCACCGGATCGCAGAAATCGCTGGGATCGCACCGATAGCAACGAGGGCTTCGGCTCAACGAAGCGGACGCGGCTTGGGGAGCCGAAGCCGAATGGCCCCGGGAGGAGTCGAACCTCCGCACACGGATTCGAAGTCCGTCGCTCTATCCGCTGAGCTACGGGGCCGCGGGTTACGAAGGGTAGACGGGATTCGGGAGCGGCCTGCCCTCCGCCGCGGCCCGCAGGTTGTCGACGAGAACACGCGTCATCGCCTCACGCGTCTCCTGCGTCGCGCTGCCGAGATGGGGCGTCAGGACGACGTTCGGAAGCTCGAGCAGCTCGGGCGGCACGTGCGGCTCGTGGGCGAAGACGTCGAGCCCGGCCCTGATCCGACCGGAGACGAGCTCGTTGACGAGTGCCTGCTCATCGACGATCGCGCCGCGCGCGGTGTTGACGAAACAGGTGTCGTCGCGCAGAAGCCCGAGGCGGCGCGCGTCGAGCAGGCCCTCGGTGTCCTCGTTGAGTGGAACGTGCAGCGTGGCGATGTCGGCTTCTCGGAGCAGGTCGTCCAGTTCGCGGAACTCGGCGCCGAGCGCCTGCTCGTCTGGGTGCGGGAGAGGCACGCGCTGCGAGTAGAGGAGCCTCATGTCGAAGCCGCGTGCCCGCCGCGCAACCGCGTGCCCGATTCGTCCGAGGCCGACGATGCCGAGCGTTGCGCCGCTGACCTCCTGTGCGAGCAGCGTCGTCGATGCCCAGTCCGCACCCCACCTGCCTGCGCGCATGAACGAATCGGCCTCGATCATCCGTCGGCGGGTCGCGAGGATCAGGGCGAGCGTGAGGTCAGCGGTGGCTGCGTCGAGGACGCCCGGCGTGTTCGTGACGGCGACGCCGCGAGCGGCGCAGGCTGCGACGTCGATCTCGTCGTAGCCGACGCCGTAGTTCGCGACGAGCCGCAGGTTGGGAAAGAGCTCGAGCGTTCGCGCATCGATCACCTCGCCGACGACTGCGAGCGCCTCGACGTCGGGCCGCGAGCCGGTGAGTGGCCCGTCGTAGTACTCGACGCCGTCGAGGTCGTCCCACGCGGGACCGGGAAACCGTCGAGGAGCGAGGATCTTCACCGCGGTGCTAGGGGTGGCGGATGGGACTCGAACCCACGACCACCGGGACCACAACCCGGGGCTCTACCAACTGAGCTACCGCCACCGCGCACGGCTCAGAATAGCCGCCTTCCGGCCTTCGAGCCCGGGGTCCGGCCGCGGGCCTCCCTCCGGTCAGGACCCTAGTCCCGAAATTCGTACCCGTGGGAAACGGAACCGTGACGAATGCGAGACTTCTGACTAGCGCAACGCGCTCACCGGCGCCCGCTCGATGAGCTCGAGGAGCCGCTCGTTGAAGGCCGGAATGTCCTCCGGGCTACGGCTCGTCACGAGGTTGCCGTCGACGACCACCTCGTTGTCGACCCAGTCCCCGCCCGCGTTCTCGACGTCGGTCTTGATGCTCCAGAACGACGTCAGCGTCCGACCGCGGACGACGTCGGCCTCGACCAGCATCCACGGCGCGTGGCAGATCACGCCCATCGGCTTGCCGGACCGGACGAACTCGCGCACGAAGCGGACGGCGTTCTCGTCCGCGCGCATCGTGTCCGGGTTCCCGACTCCGCCCGGGATGACGAGCGCGTCGTACTCCCCCGGGCTCGCGTCGGAGACTTCGCGATCGACGCGGAAGGTGTCGGCCTTGTCGTAGTGATCGAACCCCTGGATCTCGCCCGACTCGAGCGAAACGAGCTCGGGCTTGCCACCGGCCGCTTCGACTGCCCGCCACGGCTCGGTGAGCTCGACCTGCTCGACCATGTCGGTTGCGAGGAAGGCAACCCTCTTTCCATTCAGGTCAGACATGTGCTTCGACCCCCTTGTCTCGATTCACCCTTGCCCCTACCCCGACCGAGCCGCGCGAATCACCCGACCGTAGGTCCCGCCCCGGCCCGTTTCTGCCGACAATTGACAAACGGGGTCACGATGCGCATCCGAGTCCAAGAAGCAGCCGACCTGCCCGGCCTGGTCGCGTTCCTTCGAGAGCGCGAGTACGTCGCCGACGAGATCGGGCCGAACACGATCGAGGTCTCGCGCCTCTCGTCGGTCCGCCACACGCGCGTGCGACTGGAGCTCGACCGCTACCTCAGTGACTGGCACGAGGCCAATCCCGCCGCCCACGCCGAGTTCGTGGAGTAGCCCGGAGCACGGGCTACCCTTTCGCTTCGGGCGCCTGTAGCTCAGTGGAAGAGCGGCGGCCTTCTAAGCCGTTGGTCGGGGGTTCGAATCCCTCCAGGCGCATCGCGGTAGCCATGCGGGTTGCATGCCTTCCGCGTGGCACGTGACGCGCGGCGGCGTGCTCCACTAGTGCCCTAAACGCCTCGGCGTTTCGGCGCCGCACGTCGCGTCCAGACCTCGACACGTGCTCGGTGGCGCGCGATACTCGACGCATGGCGAAGATTCTCGAACGGATCAAAGGGTGGCGTCGCGGCAAGGGCACGCAGCTGGAGCCTTCCACCGACGCAGACAAAGACTGGAAAACGGTGGGCAACAAGTTCCGCGCCAGTGACGCCGTCACGTCGGTGCCTCCGACCTACTTCCCGTCGGCCGACGAGGGTCGGCCACCTCACTGAGAGGACCCCCACCGCTCGCTCCAATCGCTCGTCCAGGGCGTCGAGCGGAACTTGCTCATGTCTGGACGCGACGAGCGTCGCTACGGAAAATCCGTTTTCGCGTAGTCCCAGATCTTCAGGTCGTCCACCGCGAAGGTGCCGGCACAGGTGTCGTTACAGCCGACGACGTCGTCCCAGCAGCGCACCTTGCGCATGCCGCAGGTGACCCTTCCCCAGTTCCGCTTGTGCGAGATAGCCACCACCTTGTCGTTCACGTACAGGCGAATCGTGTCGGTGCTGTCTTCGATGCCCTGCCGGTCCCACGCGGCCGCGACGTGGATCCACTGCCCGGTGTAGCTCGAGATGGGGAAGCCGATTCGATGGTCCACGACCGAGCGAGCCCAGATGATCGTCGGGTGCGCCCTGTTCCGGCCGAAGAAGATCGAGAAGAGCAGCCGCGGATCGCCGGAATCGATGCGATCCTGCACCTGAAGGTTCACGTCGCCGGCGCCGCCTAGGTTGTAGCCGCCCGCGAAGATCCGGTGTGGGTTGTCGACGAACGGCACCGGGTCCTTCTTCTGCCAGTACCAGGCCTCGATCGTGCCATGCTCGGGGTTCAGGATCGACTTCCGCAGCAACGCCGTATGCACGCGCGCCTCGGGGAAGTAGGGCCCGCCGCCGATCGTCGCGGCCTTGTTGGAGGGGCTGTTGGAGGGACCGTCGACGAAGGTGAGCTCCCCTGGGATGTCGATCGAGCAGCGAGGCCCGAAGTGCGGCGCCCGCTTCGCGTGGCAGTTGAACAGCTTCAGGTTGGGTCCGTAGGCGCTGTGCGTCACCTCGTAGGTGCTGCCGAGGGTGTTCCACAGGAGCAGCCCCTTCGGCGTCGGCGATGAGTTCCCGGGCGACCCGGCGCCGACTAGCAATGCAGCTCCGAGCCCGGAAAGGAGAACGGCGGAGAACCGTTTCGCGTGTCCCACCTCACCCTTGAACGTACGCCCTGCTCGTTACAAAAGGATGAAGGCCGGGTTAGCGTTTTCGCCCGAAGAAGCGCAGACGTTACGGGTTGGCCGGGGTTCGAATCCCAGGCGCACCTGGGCTCGCTGGCCGGCTCGGCTACGGGTTTGTTCTTGCTACCCGCGCACGCCGAAGTCGGCCGTCACGAGCGTGACCGCTCGGCCGTGGTACTCACCGCGCGCCGAGGCGAGGTGAACGGCGCCGATCCCGATCTCGCGCCACTCGGGGTCGAGGATGTTCTGCCGGTGCGGTGGGCTGTTCATCCACTCACCGACGGTGCTGGCTGCGCTCGTGTTGGGCGTCTCGTAAAAGATGTTCTCTCCGACCGACCAGGCGCCGCGGCCCATCGGGTAGAAGCGCTCGATGCGCTTCCAGAAGGGGGCGCCGTTCCCCGACTCGTGCTCGAAGAACCCGCGAAGCCCCATCTCGCGCGAGTGGTACGCGGCAGCCGCGCTGAGCCCACGCGACACGCGGAGGGGCTTCAGGCCGCGGGCGCCCCGCTGCGCGTTGATGCGCGCCGCGACGTCCTGCTCGAGCGCGCTCAGGCCGTTGCCGGTGCGCTTGTGCTGCGCGGGCAGCGAGCGGACGGCCGCGTGCCGGAGGGACTTGCCCAGAGCCTGCTGCCGCGGAAGCTGTATCGCGTGCGGGCGTGCGACGGCCTGCTGCGCGGAACCGAGCAGCAAGATCGAGAGCGCGCCGGCCGCGAAGATCGTGCGCATACGACCCTGATCGGTGCGTGGCTACGCCCAGCTTCAGCCCGAACGAGTGATTTTCAGATCGTCGCCGCTTGCCCCTGACGCGCCCGCCGGTGCTGGAGCCAGGCGATGAGCAGCACCTGGATCGTCCCGGCCACCGGAATCGCGGCCAGTGCGCCGAGCACGCCTGCCAGCTCGGCGCCGATCAGCACCGATACGAGGACGACGAGCGGTGAGAGCTTCACGGTCCGGCTGTAGACGAGCGGCTGCAGGAGGTGGTTCTCGATCTGCTGGTAGACGATGAAGAACGCGATCAGGACGACCCCTGCGACGATCGAATGGATGAACCCGACGGCCGAAACGAGGATCGCGGCCAGCGTCGCGCCGGCGAGCGGAATGAGGTCGAGGATCCCGACGAGCAGGCCGAGCGCGACGGCGTAGGGCACGCCCAGCGCCACCATCACGATCGTCGACGAGATCCCGGCGATCACGCTAATCAGGAGGTTCCCGGTTACGTAGCCGCCGACCGTCTGGTAGATCTGGCGCCCGACTCCCCGCCAGTGCTCGCGCGACGACTCGGGCAGCAGGAGGTAGAAGCGGTCGACCCAGACCGGCCCCTCGAGCAGCATGAAGACGGTCATGAAGACGATCGTCACCGTGGCGACGATCGCCGTGATGATCCCTTTCGTGATCGCGATCGCGGTGCCGGTCAGCCCGAGCAGCTTGCTGGCACCGCCATTCTCGAGCTGGTCGCGGACGCGCTGCGTGATGTGGTACTTCGACTCGAGGAAGCCGAGGCGCCCGCGCCGGTGCGTGACGTCGTCGATGTAGCCGGGCAGCGCGTTCGCGAACCCGTTCACCTCGTGGACGAGCGTCGGGACGAAGAGCGCACCCAGCGCGGCCAGGCCGGCGAGCGTGAGCAGGACGGTGACCGCGGTCGCCAGCCCGCGGCGCTTGACCCCGTGGCGCTGGAACCAGTCAACGGCCGGATTGAGGGCGAGCGCGAGGAAGACCGCGATCAGGATCCACGTGATGATGTGCCGCGCGATCCAGATGATCTCGAGCAGGATCCCGACGGCGATCGCGATCCCGAGCACCGCAAGGACCGTCGTGGCCCGGAACCGGACGAGGCGCTCCTCCACGCGGGGAGCATCACGACGCCGTCGGACGGTTCCCCGCCTTACATCAGCCACTCCTCCCGGTCGAAGCCGGCGTACTCCTGGATCGCCCCGTACAGGTTCTGAACCAGCGCCGTGTCGCAGACCGTGATTTGACACGTGCCGTACGGCAGCCTGTTTCGACGCTTCTTCTTGCTGTAGGGCGAGTACACGTTCACTGTCGACCTTCGAAGACTCGCCCGAGGCAATTCGAGAGCGGTGAGCCAGAACGCCTCGATTTCCTGCTGCCTTTCCACGTGGTCGGCGAAGAGGTTGCAGCGCACGGCCACTCTGTCGTCCTGAACGGAGAAGCACTCCCGGAGGAACTTCACGAAGAAGCGGACCATCATCGGGTCGGAGTTCGTGAACCTCACGGCATGCCTGTCTCGTGAGCCCTCAGCCCAGAAGAGCATGCAACCGGCTGCATGAAGCACGCCACCCTGCCGAGCCGCGTCCCGGCCGAGGCGCTGGGCCTCGCGATGTCTTGCGAGGGCCCGAGCGGCGTTCGCATTCGAGCCCTTGATCCTCCCAGCGCCGGATCGTCGAGAGAGCCTCGTGCTGCTCGTCCGTCAGTTCGATATCGCGCACCCACAGGCTGATCGTCGAACGAGAGACGCGAAGCAGCTCAGCCAGCTCCTTCACCGAGCGGCCGTCCTCGCGACGGAGCTTCCTCGCCTGAGCCCTCTCGGCCGTTTTCATTCCGGACAACAGCCTAGCGAGTCGACCGGACGTCGTAGCGTCCGACCGGACTCGAACCGGTGACTAGAGCTTGGAAGGCTCTCGTGTTACCACTACACCACGGACGCGGAGGTTCATAGCGTAGCGTCCGATCCGTGCACGATCCGTACGCCTGGCCCCTCGACTTCGAAGCGCTCATCTTCGTCCCCGCGCTCGCGATCGGGTACGCGCTCCTCGTGCGGCGCTACGGCGCGGAGCGGTGGCGAATCACCTGCTTCGTCATCGGGCTCGCGCTGATCCTCGCGGTCTTCGTCACGCCCCTGCACCCGATCGCGCTCCACTACCTGCTCTCGATCCATCTGCTCCAGAACGTCGTCCTGGCCGAGTGGGCGCCGGCGTTGTGCGTGATCGCGCTGCCGACGGCCATCCGAGGGCCGCGCCTGCTGACCCATCCCGTGGTCGCGTTGCCCCTCTGGGCTGGAACGTACTTCGTGTGGCACGTCCCGGCGGTCTACGACGCGGCGCTGCGACACCAGGAGTCGCTCCTCCACCTGGAGCACCTCTCCTACTTCGTCACCGGCTGCCTCTTCTGGTGGCCTGCGCTGCGCGACGAGCCGCACCGGCTGAGCTTCGGCGCGCGCGCGATGTACCTCTTCGCCGCATTCGTCGTCGCGAGCCCGCTCGGGCTCATGCTCGCGCTCATTCCGAGGGCGATCTACGACTACTACGTCGAGGCGCCGCGGCTGTGGGGCCTGTCGCCCCTGACCGACCAGCAGATCGGGGGCGGCGCCATGGCGCTCGAGCAGGCGGCCGTCCTGTTCGCCGTCGGCACGTGGTTCTTCCTGCGCTTCCTGTCCAGCGAGAGCCGGGCCGACACCTTCAGGGCGCTGGGCGCACCACCATCCGTAGAATCACCGCCGGAGATGAGTGATGGACGCTGAGCTCGTCCGTCAAGGTGCACGGGCCCGGACCAGGCACTCCTGGCGGAACACTGCGGTCTCTGCGCTGGGCCCGCTGACGGCGCTGGGCGGATTGATCTGGGCGCTCGTCCAGCCGTACCGGATCACGCTCCTCGATCCCGACAAGCACACGTTCTGGTACCTCGCCGTCCAGACGCCGCTGCTCGTCATCCTCGTCGGCGTGGTCTTCCACTTCTGGGTCGTGCCGGGCCTGCTCGCCGACCTCGAGGAAGTCGAGGAGCGCGACTCGTAGATGGAGCCGCCGGCCGAGGTCGTCCACTGGCTGTTCGGCGTCGGCTTCCTCTTCCTGAGCCTCTGCCTGCTCGCTGAGGCGATCGTCGGCCCGGTCGTCTGGCGCCACCGCGCCTGGCGCGCCTACATGTGGCCCGGGCTGGCATTCCTGCTCGGAATCCTGATGTGGCCGGTGATGGTCTTCTACACGAGCTCGGCGATCCACATGCTCGCGCACAGCGCCTGGGCCCAGTCGTTGATGCTCGTGGGCGCGGCGCAGCTCGCGCTCGTGCGCGGGAAGCTGCACAACCAGCTCTGGGAGTTGACGCTGCCGCTCGCGCTCGTCGTCTCCGGCCTCGCCTTCCTGCTCCATGAGCAGAACCCGTGGCTCTTCTCGCGCTCGGCCTTCCTGCACCACGCGCTCGGCTGGACGCTGATCGCCGGCTCGGTCGTCTGCCTCGGGCGCGCCGTGCGGCCCCGGTCGCCGGCGTTCAACGCCGGGTTCGCGGTGATGATCATCGCCGTCGCGGCGCTTCTCTTCTGCGACCGCAACGTCGCGCCGATCTTCGGGCACCTGTCTCCGCTGGCCGGCGCGCGATGAGAGCGAGGGCGCTAGCGGCGTCGATGCTCGTCGCGCTCGCGCTGCCGACCTCCGCGCTCGCCCACGCCGTCCTGCTCGAGCGCGTGCCGACCTATGGCGCGCGGCTGGGGACGGCTCCGCCCGTGGTGTCTCTCCAGTTCGACCAGACCGTCGACGCCTTCGCGAACGCGATCGACGTGCGCAGCTCGACCGGCAAGGTCGTGACGGCGGGCTCAGCGCGCACGACGGACAGCGGGCGCCGGGTGATCGTCCCGCTGCGCCGGCTGCCGAAGGGCGCCTACACGGTGCGGTGGCACGTCACCTCGAACGAGGGGCATGTCGTCTCGGGCGTCTACACGTTCGGCGTCCGTGTGAAGCCTCCGCCGCCGACCGAGGCCTACGGCGCGGGTGGGCCGACGAAGTTCGAGTACATCGTGAGGTGGGGCTATTTCGTCGGGCTGGCGCTCCTCGTCGGCGGCCTCGCGTTCAGGCTCCTCGTGCTGCGCGGACGGGCCGTGACGCCGGCTCTCGAGCGGCGCTTCTACTGGGTCGTCGGGCTCGGGGTCGTGGGCAGCATCGAGCTCGGGATCCTCGGGTTCATCCTGAGGGCGGCCGACGCGTTCCAGCTTCCGCTCGACCAGCTGATCTACGGCGACCTCTCGCCACTCGCGCGAGGGACGCGCTTCGGAACCGCGTTCATCGCGATGACGCTCGGGTTCTCGCTCGTCGCGGCGCTCCTCTTCCTCGCGTGGCTCCTCGAGCGGACGATTCTCCTCTGGCCCGCGTTCGTGCTCGGGCTCGCCCTCTGTTCGGGGCTTTCGTTGTCGGGGCATTCGGCCGTGGACGTGGGGACGTCCTGGAAGACGGAGCTCGCCGACTACGTGCACCTCGTCGCGGCGTGCTTCTGGATCGGCGGGCTCGTGATGCTCGCGTTCGTCGTGTGGCCGACCGCGCCGGGCCTGCGGCGCGAGGCGTTCCACCGCTTCTCGCAGCTGGCAGCCGTGCTCGTCGGCGCGATGGTGCTCGCGGGCGCGTATCTCGCGTACGACCGCCTGCCTCAGGTCTCGGATCTATGGCAGGACCGCTATGGCCAGGTGCTGCTGGTCAAGAGCTCGCTCGTCATCGTCGCCCTGTCGTGGGGCGCGCTGCACCATTTCGTCGTCGCGCCGGCGCTCGAGCGAGGCCGAGGAGCCGGCTCGAAAGCGGTCGCCCGCAGCCTGAGGGGCGAAACCGCCGTCGCGATCTCGATCCTCCTCGTGGTCGCAGTCCTGGTCGATGCGAACCCACCGGCAAAGCCAGTCCCAGGACCGACGCAGGCTGTCGTGGCGCGAAAGTAAGCGCTCGATTCCCCAGCTCGAAGCGCGACGCCTCGGACAATCGGGGTGGCCGGATTCGAACCGGCGACTTCCTGCTCCCAAAGCAGGCACTCTAACCAGGCTGAGCTACACCCCGAAGGCTTTCCCAGTGTAGTCGGATAGGTTCGACGACGTGTCCGAGCCGATCGTCGCCGCGGACTCGAAACCACACGTCCGCCGGCCGGTGGTCGGCTACGCGCTGGTGCTCGCCGCCACGGCGCTCTGGGGGATCAACGGGTCGTTCGCGAAGGCGGCGCTCAGCTCCGGGCTCTCGTCGCTGCGCCTGACCGAGGTGCGCTCGACCGGTGCCGCGCTCATCCTCGTCGCAGCGCTGGCGCTCACGCGCCCGCGGAGCCTGCGCATCACACGCTCGGAGCTCCCCTTCATGCTCCTCTTCGGCGTCGTCGGGCTCGCGTTCGTGCAGCTCCTCTACTTCGTCGCGATCCACCGGCTCGAGATCGGCGTGGCGCTCCTCATCCAGTACGTCGCTCCGGTGCTGATCGCGCTCTACGCTCGCCTCGTTCTCAAGGAGCCGGTCAGGCGCCGCGTCTGGGCCGCGCTCATCCTCGCGCTCGGCGGGCTGTCGTTCGTCGTCGACCTCTGGAGCGGCGTCGCGCTCGACGGGATCGGCGTCGCCGCCGCGCTGGCGTCGGCGGTGGCATTCGCGCTCTACATCCTGCTCGCCGAGAACGCGGTCGCCCGGCGAGATCCGGTCTCGCTGCTCGCCATCGGGTTCACGTTCGCGGCCCTCTTCTGGGCGATAGCCCAGCCGTGGTGGTCGTTCCCGACGGGATACCTGAACGACCGCGTGAGCCTCGACGGCGCGGTCTTCTCGACGACGCTGCCGGTCTGGGCGCTCCTGATCGGCGTCGTCCTCGTGGGCACGATCGTGCCCTTCCTCCTGCTCCTCATCGCGCTTCGCCATCTCTCGGCGACGCGCGCCGGCGTGACTGCGATGTTCGAGCCCGTGGCCGGTGCGCTCGTCGCCTATGCGCTCCTCAACGAGTCGCTGTCAGGAGCCCAGCTCGTGGGCGGCGCGATCGTCCTCGCGGGCATTTTCCTCGCCCAAACGGCGCGCTAGCGAAGAATTTCCGCACCGTAAATCGGCCTGTACTTTACGGAAACTGTTGAAAATTGCAGTTGTAAATCTGGACGGTGTCGTCTTCGACCATTAACCTCCCGACTTCCTGATGTCTGGGAACTGCCGCATTCTCAGCGTCATGGTGCTCTTGCTCGGGGTGTCGCTCAGTATCGGGGCCCGGGCAGACGCCGACTCCGGCGTGCCGGCATCGCCGCTCTCCGTGAACGGCGCGACCCTCGGCCGGGGCGAGCTCACGGTCGTCCAGTTGATCAACACGTTCCGCGCGCAGAACGGTCGCGCGCCTCTCCGGGTCGGGCCCGCGCTCAGTCGCGCGGCGCAGGCGCACTCGAACGACATGGCCCGCCGCGACTACTTCGACCACGGCGACTTCGTGACACGGCTCCGGAGCTTCGGCGTACGCGCCCCGTACATCGGCGAGAACATCGCCGCCGGGACACGGCCGCTGACCCCGTCTGCGATCGTCCGCATGTGGATCAAGAGCCCGCCGCACCGCGTCAACCTGCTCGACCGCGGCTTCCGGCACATCGGGGTCGGCATGGCCGGCAGCTCGATGCGCCTCGTGACCGCGGACTTCTCGGGCCGCTAGCTAGTCGTTGACGAGCAGCTGACGCAGGGTCGCCAGGCGTTCCCGCCGGCGCTCCTCGACGTCCCCGCGCTCGATCCGTTCGAGCAGGTCCTCGATCAGCGGCGCGAGCTCCAGCGGGTCGAACGGCTTCGTCACGTAGTCGACGCCGCCGAGCTCGAGCCCGCGTGCCTGGTCGCGGAGCTCCGCGCGCGCAGTGAGGAAGACGACCGGGATCGTCGCCGTCCGCTCGTCCTCGAGCAGACTGGTGAAGACCGCCCATCCGTCCATGCCCGGCATCATCACGTCGAGCAGGATCACGTCCGGCGTCTCGCGCTGTGCGACCTCGACCCCACTCGTGCCGTCCGCGGCCTCGTGCACGACCATCCCGGCCGCTTCGAGGTTGACGCGGCAGAGGAGGCGGATCGGCCCCTCGTCGTCGATCACCAGGACACGCGCTGCCACAGCCAGACCTATACCCCGCTCCCGCCCGGCTCACTCGCCTCGGCGAGCGGCAGCTCGAAGACGAAGCTCGATCCACCGCCTTCGGCCGAGTCGACCCAGATCCGGCCGCCCATGGCCATGACGAGGCCCCGCGCGATGAACAGCCCGAGTCCCGCACCGCCGTAGCCACCGGTGCTGTCGGCGCGGTGGAACTTGGAGAAGATGTGCTCGCGCTCGGCCTCGGGAATGCCGTCGCCCTCGTCGACCACCCGCACCTCCACGCGGCCTGCCCGGCGGTGCGCCTCGACGGTGACGGTTCCGCCACCGGGCGAGAACTTGACCGCGTTGTCGAGCAGGTTCCTGAGGATCTGGCCGAGTTTCTCACGGTCCGCGGAGGCCTGGAGCGGTTCGTCCGGAATCTCGACCACGAAGTGGTGCCCGTTCACGACGGCGCCCTCCTGGACGCTCGTGACCGCGTCCGAGACCACTGCTCGCAGATCCGTGGGTGCGAGCTCGACCTGCAGGTCCCCAGCCTCGAGCCGCGCGACGCTGAGCAGCGTGTCGACGATCGTCGTCAGCCGCTGCGCCTCGGAGGCGATGTACTCGAGGAACGTGCTCCGCTCGTCCTCGCCGAAGAGGACGTCCTGCCTGAGCAGCGTCTCCGCGAAACCGTAGATCGAGGTGAGCGGGGCGCGCAGCTGATGGGACACGGTCGACACGAAGGTCGACTTCATCTCCTCGACGATGCGCTCGGACGAGACGTCGCGGAAGGCGAAGATGCGGCCGGAGACGGAGCCGACCGGGTCGTGCATGACCGCTTCGGTGAGCGAGAGCCAGACCTCGTCACCGCCGCGCTGGATCGACACGAGCCGCTCACCGGAGGTTCCCTCGTCGGCCGAAGTGAGCTCGCGCTGGAGCACCTCGGCCGGCGTTCGGCCCAGGGCAGAGGCGGCGGCGACCCCGGTGATCGCCTCGGCCGCCTCGTTCCAGAGGACGACCTTGCCCTCCCGGTCGACCGCGACGATCCCGTCGGCGATGTTGGACAGGATCGCGTAGCTCCGCTCCCGCTCGAGCGCGACACGCTGGTAGAGCTCTGCGTTCGACAGCACCGCAGAGGCGTTCCCCGCCAGCGCGCTCAGAGCCTCTATCTCCTCCTCGCGCCAGACACGTGGGCGCTGCGAATAGACCGCGAGCACGCCCTGAAGGCCCTGTTCGAGCCCGACGAGCGGCACGCCGAGGTAGGCGGCGTGGCCCGCCGCGAGGATCGGGTCGTCGGCGAGCAGCCGTGCGTCCTCCTCGGTGTCGGTGTAGACGAGTGGCGATCGCCGCTGAACGACGTCGCCGGCGGGTCGGGCGGTCGACGGCGTCCGCGACCCGGCCACCGGCGGTGCGCTCGGCCCACCGACCGCGCTGACGACGAGCTCGTCGCCTTCGACGAGCTGGATCGCGCAGGCGTCGGCGCCGAGCAGTGACGGAGCCTGGTCGGCCAGCTCCTCGAGGATCGCGGCCGGCTCGAGCTCCGTGGCGAGGAGGCTGCCCATGCGGGCGAGCTGCTGGGAGAGAGCGCGCGCAGTCCGTTCGCTCTCGTAGAGCTCGCTGCGCTCGAGGCCTGCCCGCGCCGCTCCGGCCAGGCGTCGCCCGAGCTCGAGGTCGTCGTCCGTGAACGTCCGCTGCTCGGCGAAGAAAACGACCACGAGCCCGCCTTTCTCACGTCGCGGCGGGTCGACGGGAATTGCGAGCAGCGACCTGACGCCCGCGAGCCGGCGCCAGTCCTCGCCGAAGCGGTCGTCGTCGTCGAGTGACGAGGCCGACAGGAGGCGCCGCTCGCCAGCGGCGGTCTCGAGCGCTCTCGCCGAGGCGGGAAGCTCTCCCTGCAAGGTCTCAGCGAGCTCGTCCGGCACTCGATACGACGCCGCGAGCTCGAGCCCGCGCGCGCCCGGCATCAACACGGCGGTGAACGACCCGCCAAGCGCCTCGTTCGCGGCGTGGGCCACCGCATCGAGGGTGGCCGCCTGCGAGAGATGCTCGGACAGCGCAGAGGCGATGCCGTAGAAGCCGCGCTGAACCCGCGCCTGGCGAACGCTCTGCTCGAAGCTGGCGGCGTTGCGAACCGCAAGCGAGGCGAGCCCGGCAAAAGCCTCGAGCAGGCTCCTCTCGAGCTCGCCGAAGCTCCGGTCGGGGTCTCGCGTCGCGACGCCGAGCAGCCCGCGCCGCTCCCCGGCCCAGGTCATCTGCGCCGACATCGCGCCGGCGAACCCCTCGTAGGCGGGGTGGGGCACCGGCTCCGTGAAACGCGCGTCCAGCGAGCGCTCGGCGAGGAACTCGAGGCCGACGAGCTCCGGGTCGAGCCCGCGGACGGCCGCGCACCGCAGCAGCGAGTTGTCCGGGTCGAGCAGGTAGCAATCCGCCGCGTCCGCGTCGAGCAGCTTCGTCACCTCGTCGACGAGACGCTGGAGCACGGTCTCGAGCCGGAGCTCGCTCGTCACAGCCTGGGCCGCGGTCAGGAGCGCCGTCTGCTGCTCGAGGCGCCGGGCGTTCTCGGCGAGGAGCTGCGCCGCGTGGATCGCGATTCCTAGCTCGCGCGCGACGGCCTCTGCGAGTGCGATCTCCGCGTCCGACCATTCCCCAGGCTCGGCCCGGTGGAGCCCCAAGACTCCGATCATGCGGTCGAACACGAGCACCGGCGTGGCCAGTGCGGCGAGGCTCTCGAGCTCCTGCAAGGCTTCGATTCCTCCCAGCTCCGGATCGGCCAGCGCCGCCTCCTTGCGGATGTCCGTGATCGCCACGGTCTTGCGCTCGCGGGCCGCGAGGTTCGAGGCCGCGAGACCGTCGGCAGCGTCTCCGATCGGAACGAGCCCGGGCGCCGTCCACTCGGCCGCGATCGGCATCAGCTTGTCGGGATCCCCGAGCCTGAGGAAGCAGCGGCTGACGCCAGTCGCCGAGCCGGTCGCGTCGACGGCGACCCTCAGGACTTCGTCGAGGTCGAGCTCCGAACGGACCTTGCGTCCGATCGAGGCCAGCAGCCTCTCGCGCTCGAGCGCATCTGCGAGCGCGTCGGCCGAGCTGGCGCGATCGAGCGCGAGGGCGGCCTCGGCAGCGAGGGCCTGGAGGAGCGAGAGCTCGCTGCCCGTGAACACGCGCGGTGCCTTCGTCGTCGCGACCACGAGCACGGCCGGCACCTTCTCCTCGGAGATGAGCGGGACATAGACGGCGCTCTTCGCTCCGGTTCGTTCGGCGAGGCGCCGGCTCACCTGCTGCGAGCCTGCGACGTCGTAGACCACCACCGGCCCGCCCTCGAACACCGCGCTCGCGATCCCGGACGGCTCGGAGTCGAAGTCGATCGCGACGCTCGACCACCAGTCGAGGTCTCCGTCGGGGCTGGCTGCGAGGAGACCCTGGGCTCGCCTGGCGTCCTCGCTGACGAGCGCGACCGCAGCCAGGTCGACCGTGAGGAGCGTGAAGCACGTCTCGATCAGGATCCGTGCGACCTCGTGCTTGTCTTTCGCGCGGCCGAGCGCGCTCGAGAGGGTCGTGATCGCGGCCAGCTCGGCGCTCGACCCCGCGTCGGCCTCGCCGCCGAGGACCACGGCAGGCTCCGGGCCGTCAGCTCGACGGTTCCGGCGAAACAGCATCAGTGAGCCAAATTCGGGACCACCGGGCCGTATGGATGATAGGGCGAGGGCTGCACTCACGCCACCGGGCCCCTGGGGCGGATCGAGGAACCGCTATACACGTTGCAAAGATGGGCCGCTCGGCCTATTCACAAGCGCTCGGCGGCTCGTTACCGTCCAGCCACTGGGCGATGCGAACCGCGGTTGTGCGTACCTGGCCACGAAGGCCGCGGTGAGCAATCTGGGAGGCCCGCCGCACTGACCCCCCGAGCGGCGGGC
>Ga0207674_10002595_pt1 | contig 22741 bp, 19 predicted proteins | sample KBSCornC72_FD_184303 | JGI IMG/M metagenome (GOLD analysis project Ga0207674, IMG submission 184303) | Corn rhizosphere microbial communities from Kellogg Biological Station, Michigan, USA - KBS Corn C7-2 (SPAdes) (version 2) | ecosystem: Host-associated > Plants > Roots > Rhizosphere > Soil ...
CGGCATCGGCGGCGGACTGATCATCGACGGTGCGCTGTTCCACGGCTCATCGGATGTCGCCGGCGAGATCGGCCACACGACGATCGATCTCAACGGCAGACACTGCAAGTGCGGGAACTACGGCTGTCTCGAGGCATATGCTTCGGGTCCCAATATCGCGCTCCGCGCCGTGGAGGCGATCGAGAGCGGAGCAGTGAGTTCTCTTCCTTCTTATGTCGGGGGCGACCTCCGCAAGGTGACGGCGCAGACAGTCTACGAGGCGGCCCACGCCGATGACGATCTCGCGCTCGAAGTGGTCCGCGACACGGCCAAGTTCCTCGGTGCGGGAGTCGCGAGCCTCATCAACATCTTCAATCCGGAAGCGGTGGTGATCTGCGGCGGTGTCACTCTGGCGGGGCCCAGCCTGTTCGAGCCACTGCAGCGAGAGGTGTCCCGTCGAGCGTTCCGGCCGGCGGTAAAGGTCTGCCGGATCGTGCCAGGTGCGCTGCCCGGAACCGCGGGAGTCTTCGGCGCAGCACGAGCTTTCCTGGAACAGGTCGAGGCAGGGATCGTCACATGCTGACGGAAACCGCTTAGGCATGCCGAAGCTCGGCGTTCTCGGTTCCCTGGTCTGGGATGTCATCTACGGACGCGACCCCGCCGCGCCTCCGGTTGAGGAATGGGGCGGGATCGCGTATGCCCTGGCCGGTTTCGACGCGGCGCTTCCCGACGACTGGGAAATCGTTCCTTTGATAAAGGTAGGGAGCGACCTCCGCGACCGTGCCGTCGATCTGATCCGCTCCCTGACTCACGTGGCGCCCGGAGCCCGATGCGTCGAGGTGCCGGTGCCCAACAACCGCGTGGTCTTGCGCTACCAATCCGCCGAACGGCGTTGCGAGCGGATGTCGGGCGGAGTTCCCGGTTGGACCTGGAGCGAGCTGGGCCCGATGGTCCGCGACCTCGACGCTCTCTACGTCAATTTCATCTCCGGATTCGAGATGGAGTTGGGCACCGCGCAGGCGTTGCGTCAGGCTTTCCGGCGTCCGATCTACGGTGACTTGCACAGCCTCTTCCTCGGCATGCCTCAGGACGGCATCCGGGTGCTCAAACCGCTGAGCGACCCGCTGGAGTGGCTTCGGTGCTTCGACGTGGTGCAGGTGAACGAGGATGAAATGCGCCAGCTCTGGCCCGATCCGATGGCGCTCGCCGCGGGCGCCATCGAGGCGGGAGTCTCGCTGCTGCTGGTAACCCTCGGCCCCCGGGGTTCCGTCTATGTTGCCGCTCCGGGATTCGACGGGTGGGCAACTCGTTCGATCTCATCGACCGCCGTCCGCACCGAGTTGATCCCGGCCCCGTCGGTTGAGTCGCTGGACCCGACGGGCTGTGGCGACGTCTTCGGCGCGGCGATGATGAGCCGCCTTCTGGCGGGTGATGCCCCCCAGTCGGCGACCCGCGAGGCTACCCGCCTGGCGGCGCGGAATGCGATGCTTCGTGGAGCCAGCGACTTGGCCCGGCTGCTCCGCGGAAGGTTGGCCACTGCTTCCGCCTCGAGCTCGGTATGAGCCGAGTCGTCGAGATCCCTGCATTTTTCGATGACAAGGGCTTCGAGCAATTCGCCCACTCCTTTTCCGCCGGACCGATCACCGACCGGATGCTGTTCGACGCCCGCGGGGCGCAATGGGCGTCACCTTACGGCCTGATTGGCATGCTGACAGCAGGTCAGTCGGTCAAGGAGGCAGGAGGTCCGCCCCCTGCGTTCGCGGTGCCCGAGGCCGACGAGGTCCGGCGCTACTGGGTGCGAGCGGGATTCTTCGGTCCCGCTGCCGAGTTGTTCGATCTCCACGGCAAGGTGCCGAAGGTCAAGGTCGAAGAAATATCGGATGTGCTGCTCAGTGTGACGCCAGTGCGGGCCATGGAGGACGTGCACGGCGTAGTCGGCAGGATTCAGGAAGGGGCGGCGCGGATTCTGACCAACGAGCTCGGCCTCGAGCCGGCCGCGACCGCAAGGTTCGGCATGGCGCTTTCGGAGGCTTGTCAGAATATTGTGGAGCACTCCGGTACGAGCGGATGGGTAGCAGTACACGCCTATACCTTCCGTCGAAGGCTCGGCGGCAGGAGAGTAGTCGTTATTGCGGTGGGAGATGCGGGAGTCGGCTTCCGCCGCTCGCTCGAAGCCACTCAGGCTCGCCGGTTCGGCGACCGCTGGGGCGACGCCGCGGCGCTCGAGGCCGCAGTGATCCAGGAAGTCAGCCGTTTTCGAGATCCTGGCCGTGGCCAGGGACTCCCGGGCATAAAGCGCTACCTCCTGCGCTGGCAGGGCAAGTTGTCCATCCGGAGTGGCACGGCGCGAATCGCCATCGTGCCGCCCTGGGATGAGGATGTCCCAATGACCGAGTCGCTGCCGCCATTTCCGGGCGCGCAGCTTCAGATCGTGATCCCCGCGAAGGAAGGTGCTCCAACCCCATGATGCATACCATCCGGGTGGACCGCGTGCTGCGGGAAACGGTCAACACTCCCTATTCCGATCTCGTTACCCGGGCCACCGGACGTGCGGTGCGCACCAGTATCCGGCAGACTATCGCCGCACTCGAGGGCGGTACCGCTCTCCTCGACTTTTCTTTGGTGGGGCTGGTGGACTTCAGCTGTGCCGATGAAGTCGTCGCCCAGCTTCTGCTCGAGAAGACTGACGATGTCATCGTCGTACTGGGTGGGCTGCGCGAGGATCACACTGAAACCATCGAGCATGTCCTGACGCACCACGCGCTGGCGGTGGTCGTACAGGAATCACCGGACGGTTGTCCCCGGCTGCTGGGCTTGGTGGACCGTGAAGCTCAGGAAGTCTTCGAACGCCTTCACGCGCACGGAGCCGCAGATGCCGAGACGATGGGACAGCATTTGGGCTGGGATGCAGAGCGGGCGCAGGACGCGCTCGACACTCTGGTCCGGCTGCGGCTGGTCCGCCAGGAAGGACTCACGTTCGCTCCGCTTCCGATCCCGTGAAACGTCGCTACGGCCTGTCCACTCTGGCCATTCACGGCGACCCGCATCGCCGCCCTGACTGGACCCCTGTCGTTCCGCCCGTGATGCAGAGCAGCACCTTCACCAATCCCGTCGGTTCGGCGGAGGAGGTGATGTACTCGCGCTACGGAAACAATCCCAATCAGGTGGCGCTGGGGAAGAAGTACGCCCTGCTCGAAGGCACCGAGGCCGCCGTCTTCGTGTCGAGCGGCATGGCCGCGACCGCATTGGCGCACCTCGCGGTGCTGCGCCCAGGAGACCATCTGGTCACCAGCTCCTGGATCTACGGCGGGACCAAGCGGCTGTTCGACGAAGAGTTCGGGCGCCTCGGCATCGACGTCACCTACGTGAACCCCGACCAGCCCCGCTTGTGGCGGCGGTCGGTACGCAAATCCACCCGCGCCATTTTCGTCGAGACGCCGACCAACCCGCTGATGCGGGTGCTCGATCTCACGCCGGTCGCTCAGATCGCCAGAGACTCCGGGCTGGCGTTACTGGTGGACGGCACCTTCGCCAGTCCGGTCAATTTCCGGCCGCTGGAACATGGCGCGGACATCGTCATTACCAGCGCCACCAAATACCTCAACGGGCACAGCGATGTGATTGCCGGAGCGGTCGCCGGATCGGCGTCGCTCATTGAAGAGGTGATCAGGCTGATGACGCTATGGGGCCAGGCCATCGATCCCCACACTGCGTGGCTGATCGATCGCGGGATTCGCACCCTCGAAGTCCGGATGGCCCGTCACAACGAGAACGGCATGGCGGTGGCGCAATGGGCCAGCCAGCATCCGGCCATCGTCCGGGTGCACTATCCCGGATTGTCCTCCCATCCAGAGCACGAACAGGCGAAGGAAGTACTAAATGGGTTCGGAGGCATGGTAGGGCTCGAGATCAAGGGCGGCGTCCGCGCAACGGAGAAAATGCTGCGGAAGCTCAAGGTGATCACCCACGCACCGAGCCTCGCCGGTGTCGAAAGCCTGGTCTCCGAGCCGCGACTCACGTCCCACAGCCGGCTCAGCGATGAGCAGCGGGCCAAACTGGGCATTCCGGACGGATTCGTGCGGCTCTCGTGCGGCTTGGAGAACGCCGCGGACATTATCGCCGATTTAGAGCAGGCACTTGGTTAGCAGGTAGTAGGGAATAGGGAGTAGGGGGTGGGGCTCCCTACCGCCCACTCCCTACTACCTACCTCCATTTCCACCAATCCTCTTATCTTGAGCCCGTGATCCGCTTCACCCACGTCGACAAGCATTATCCCAAGGGCGCCGCGCTCAAAGACGTTACCCTTCACATCGCGAAGGGCGAATTCGTCTTTCTCACCGGCCATTCCGGAGCGGGCAAATCCACCATGCTCAAGATGATGTTCGCCGAGCTGATGCCGACGAGCGGTGACGTGCGGGTGTCCGGATTCAACGTGAATGAGATCCGGCCGCCCGAGGTTGCGAAACTGCGGCGCCGGCTGGGTATCGTGTTCCAGGATTTCCGGCTCCTGGAGGACCGTACCGCGGAGGAGAACGTGGCCTTCGCCCTCGAAGTGACGGGGGCCCATCGCGATGTTATCCCGTCGAAGGTGATGCGGGTGCTGACCCAAGTCGGCCTGGCCGCCAGGTCGCACGCCTATCCCACCGAACTGTCGGGGGGAGAGCAGCAACGGGTCGCGATCGCGCGGGCCCTGGTGAACGACCCCGCCATCCTTCTGGCCGACGAGCCTACTGGAAATCTCGACGAGCGGGCCACGCGCGGCGTGTTTCAGCTCATCCGGGAGATCAATGCCGGCGGAACCTGCGTCGTGATGGCCACGCACGATCTCGATCTGGTGAAACAGGCTACCTATCGCACGGTGGAGATGCGCGAAGGCGCGGTCGTGTTCGACAGTGGTACCGACGAGTCAACCAGCGAGGATGCGCCGTGAGACTGGTCCTTCGCGAGGCGCTCAACGTCTTCCGCCGGGCGCCGGCTCTCTCGATCCTCTCCATTACCACCATCGCCTTCTCGCTGTATGTGGTCGGCCTGTTCGGCCTGGTAGCGCTCAACCTGCGTGAAGCGCTGCGCGGCGTGGAGCAGCGGGTCGAGGTCGTGGCGTACCTCCTCCGCGGAACGCCTCCGGAATCCATCGCCCAGGCCTCGGAGGACATTGCCGCATTCCCCGAAGTCCAACGGGTCACCTTCGTGAGTGAAGACGAAGCCTTGACCCGGGCACGAGCGGAGTTGGTCGAATTCCGTGATGCCTACCGCGACCTGACGGTGAACCCGCTTCCGGCGTCTCTGGAGATTCAGCTCAAGGAGGGGAGCCGGGACGCGGCGCACGCCCAACAAGTGGCCGAGCGTCTTCGCGGCATCGGCTTCATCGATGACGTGCGCTACGGCAGGGAGTGGGTGGAGAAACTGGACCGGCTGCGCAACATCGGCGGGCTGGTCGGCATGTCGATCGGGCTCGCCTTCGCAGCGGTGGCCGTGGTGATTATCGGTGTCACGATCAGAATCACGGTGCTGCAACGGGCCCGGGAGATCGCGATCATGCGGCTGGTGGGTGCCACCCGCTGGTTCATCAGAGGCCCGTTCCTGCTGGAGGGCGCGCTCAAGGGACTGCTGGGCGGGATCCTCGCCGTGGCCATGTGCTTCGCGAGCTACCTGCTGTTCCGGAATCAGAGCGAGCTGGCGACCTCCGGCATCGTTTTTTTCAAGACCCCCCAGATGCTGCTCGGCATTCTGTTCGGAATTGCGATCGGACTCGGCGGCAGCCTGGTGAGCGTCGGTCGGCAACTCAAGAATGTCTAGCCGGATCCGGTGGGCACTGGCGGTAGCGACCGGGCTCGCGATTCTCCCGTCGCAGTCGCTGGTGGCCCAGCAGGATCTCGAAGAATCACGAAGGCGGCTGGAGGAAGTCCGGCGAGAGCGGGAAAAGCTCCAGGAAGAGAGGGACCGGCTGCAGGGGCAGGTCCATGATCTCAATCAGGAGCTCGACCTTCTTGAGCGGCAGCGGCAAAGCACCAACCGCATCGTGAACGAGCTGGAGACCCAGATCGGCGGCCTCAACAGCCACGTCGACGTCGCGAGCGCGGAGCTGGCCCTGGCCCAGGACAATCTGGCGGAAAAGCGGGCCGTACTGGCCCGCCGTCTCGTCGAGATCTACAAGCGCGGCACACTCTATCCGTTCCAGGTCATCGTCGCCGCCGAGTCCTTCGGTGATCTGCTGAATCGCTACAAGTATCTCTTCCTCACCAGCCGCCAGGATCGCGCCCTCGTCACCGACGTCGAGAAGCTGCGGAACCAGGTGCAGAAGCGGCGGGGGGAGATCGTGTCGGTGCGGACCGAGCTTGATCACCGCCGTGAAGAACGGGAAGCGGAACTCAAGCGCTACGGCTCCCTGGTCGAGGAGCGATCCACCCGGCTCCGTGTGACGCGACGCTCGGCCAAGTCCACGGAGCAGCGGCTCAGTGCCCTGGATCGCGACGAGGCCCGGCTCAACGATTTGCTCGCCTCACTCGAACGGGCCCGCAAGGAACGCTCGGCAACGCCGGGAGCAGCGACTCTCACCACCGCCGACATCGGCAAGCTCGATTGGCCGGTAGACGGGGCCATTATTTACGGCTTCGGACGGCAGACTCTGCCCAGCGGAGGCGTGATCCGTCGCAATGGAATCGGGATTTCAGCAGCGGCGGGAACGCCAGTCAAGTCGGTCGAAGCAGGCAAGGTAGAATTAGTTCAGAACCTCGGTACCTACGGACTGACGGTAGTCCTGGCCCACGGCAACGGTTATCGCTCGCTCTACACCCATCTGCTGGACGCCAAGGTGTCGATCGGGCAGGACGTGCTGAAGGGACAGGCCATTGGCTCGGTGGGCGGAGGGAATACCGATGAGGGACCGCATCTCTATTTCGAGATCCGGGGAGAAAACGGTATTGCGCTGGACCCGGCGGACTGGTTGAGGAAGAGGAAGTAGGCGGTTCGGCGGTTCGGCGGTTCGGCGGTTCGAACCGACGAACAACGAACCGTCCCCGTTACGCAGCCACGGTTTCCGCGGTACCGATCCGAGTGTCGGTCTGTGCCTTCCCTCGCATCAGGGCTGCTTCGACCAGAGCAAACAAGTCGGCGGTGCGGGCAGCGGAGGGATGAGGAAAGGTGACGATTCCCGCGCTGAGCCGAGGTCGCTCGCCGGCAGCGAGATCGGGGAATGGATGCTCGTCGATCCGGCGTCGCACCCGGCCGATCGAAGCGCGGGCACCGTCGAGGTCGGTTTCGGGCAGGACCAGAGCGAACTCGTCTCCCCCGTAACGCGAAACGAAATCGGGCGCGCGAATCTCCCGTTGCAAGACCCCTCCCAGCTCCGCCATGATCCGATCCCCGGTTTCGGTGCCGAACCGTTCGTTGAAACCCCGCAGCTGGTCGATGTCGAGCAGGATGAGACTGAAGGTGAGCGCATACCGCCGGGCTCGCTCGAACTCTTCCTGCAGCCGCCGGTCGAGCGCATCCAGATTGCCGCACCCTGTGAGCATATCGATCGTGAGGGCGCTAGCCTGGCGTCGCGCGACGCCGGCACGTCGCTCCTCGCTCTCCAGCAACCGGGCGGCCGCTTGCAGCATCTGCTCGGCGAAACCAACCTCATCCACGGTAAGGTCAGGATCGGCGCGTCGAGTCCGAAGTAGAAACACCCCGACCGGCCGGCCGCGCAGCGTCATCGGCAGCGCGGCGACGCTCTTCACATCCGCCGAGACGCCGTGTTGTGCCCAGACGGGACGCAGCTCCGTGAAGAAAGAATGAGCCTGGAGATCCGGGATAAAGACCGTTCGTTCGGTACGCAGCGCCTCGATCATTTCAGGGTAGCGGCGGAGGTCCACTCGCAGATCCCGGGTGGTAGGACTCTCGCACACCGCGACAACGCGACCGTACCGATCCTCGGAACCGGCCATGATGAAGGAGCACCGGGCCAGCTCCAGGGCGAGACCGACGCGACGCACCAGAACCTCGAGGATTTCGTCGCTGCGAGCGGCGGCCGAGAGGTCCCCCAGGATCTCGAACATCAACTCTTGACGCCAGAGCGACCGCTGAGCCTGGTCGTCGGTCGCGCGGCGCCGGAGGCGGGCGGTGATCCTGGCGTTGAGCTCGGCAAGGTTGACGGGGCCGGCGAGGGCGTCGTCAGCACCAGCCTGGAGCGTCTGGGTGACGGCTTCAGGATCCGGATCGCGGAGCAGTACGAGTCGAGGAATTCCCTGCCACGCTACACCTTGGAGCCGCCCGAGAAGCTCTTCGAGCGCCTGGTCCAGCCTATGGACGGTGATGAGGGCAATGTCGGGCGCGCGGGTACCGACGGCGGCCAGGTGGGTATCGTCCGCCTCCGCTACATGAAACCCACCCCGGACCAGGGACCGCTCCAGTCCCTCGGGACGCACCGACGCGTCCCCGAGAAGAAGGACGCGGGGTGACCGCGGCAGCTGGATCACGGAAGTGGGGTCGGCAGCACGGCGCGGGAGAACGTAGCCAACGCCCAAGGGGTGTCAAGCTGAAGCGGCCGCGACCTTACACCGCGACGAAAACAATGCCTGTCCATATCAATGACCTCCTCGGTGCTCACGTTTCCACGCAGGGCGGCGTCCATACCGCGCCGGGGCGCGCGGAGGTCATCGGTGCCACAGCAATTCAGGTTTTTACCAAGACCCCGAATCAGTGGCGGGATCCGATCATCACCACGGACGAGGGCAAACGATTCCGCCGGGAGTTGCGGAGGACCGGTGTGCAGGCGGCAGTTGCGCACGATTCGTACCTCATCAACCTGGCCTCCCCCGACCTCGAGCTAAGAGCCCGTTCCATCAAGTCTTTCATCGCCGAACTTCAACGTTGCCAAACGCTTGGCATCCGGGCCGTGGTGTCGCATCCGGGCAACTACCTTGATGATCGGGGATCCGGTCTCAGTCGCAACTCCGAGTCGTACATCGAGTGCCTGGAAGCGGTGCCGGGCTCAATCATGGTGCTGCTGGAGACGACCGCCGGAACCGGGACGGCGCTGGGCAGCAGCTTCGAGGAGTTAGCGGAGATCCGGGCCAAGATTCCGTCTCCCCTCCGCAAAAGAATCGGTTTCTGCGCCGATACCTGCCATCTGTACGCAGCGGGTTACGATCTGGTGCGCGACTATGAAGGCATCTGGCAGCGGTGGGATGATCTCATCGGCTTGACACACCTTCGCTGTCTCCATCTCAACGACTCTAAGACCCCGCTCGGCTCCCGGCGCGACCGGCATGAGCTCATCGGTGAAGGCACGTTGGGGCCGAGGCCCTTCCGCCGCATCATGACCGATCCCCGTTTCAGCCGGGTGATGAAAGTGCTCGAGACTCCGAAGGGCGACGACCTGGTCACCTCCGACCGAAAAATGCTCCGCCGGCTTCGCGCCTATGGACGGCGGGGGGAAAGTGGGGCGCGTTGACCTCCGCACCATTGGCAGGTCATTCTTAGGCGATGCGATTCCACCTCACCGCGCTGGGGCTCGCCCTGACGCTGACGCAGCCCCTCGCGGCACAAGGGAGGTATGCCCTGTCGCTGGGTGGCATCTGGAGCACTCCGATCGTCACCGATCACATCTTCAACGACATCGATCTGCAACCGGCTCTGGCACCCGTCGTGACGCTCAACGGATCCTGGCCGGTGTCCCAGAAGGCCAGGCTCGGCGCCGAAGCGAGCTTCGCCACAGGCAATCTCGACACGAAGGAGTCGGGTCAGAGTGTTGATATCGGCACCCTGCGGAGCCTCACGGTTACGGGAGGCGTCGAAGCACCGCTGGCGGGCAAGCTCTGGGGACGCGCGGGTGGCGGATTCATCAAGTACCTGCCCGCCGAGGAAGAGGGTGTCTTCCAGGATGGGGGACCGTTGCGCTGGGTGCTGGGTCTCGGCGTGGACTATCGCTGGCAATGGAAACCTCGCTGGCAATGGGTCGCGGGATTCCGCTATGACTTTCATCGCTTCACGACCGACGAGCTCGCGGCGCAGGGATTCGGCGGGACACAGGATGTCCATCGCGTAATGATCTCAATAGGAATCGCGAGGACGCCATGAGCCGCACCTTCCGGGTGATCTGCAGCGTCATGGCATTGCTGGTTGGCGCATGCTCCGATCTTGCTTCTCCGACTCGGAGCAACGCCTACGACTGGCGGCTGATTGTGACTTTCGACAGCCTCGGTCCCCAGTTCGATACTTTGAGCTTTCACTGGCCACGCTCGCGGCTTCCGGTCCGTATTTGGGTTGAGGACGCCGGCGGGCTTCCCGACGATGTGGGGCACGGCATCGATCAGTGGCAGGGGGCGTTCCTCTATGGCGAATGGGACGCCACGACCACCAGCGACTCGAACAATGCTGACGTCATAGTCCGGCTTGCCCCGGCACCGCCCCCCGGTCCGAAACCGTCGGCCGGGCGTCTGGGGTCCATGCTGCTCCCCCAATGTGAAGGCGCCACCGATTTCGATACCGTCGCTACCAGGTTCGAGCTCAGCGTTCCGCTGCACGTGTACGTCAACCCCTTGGTCCCTTCGAATGATCCTGATCTCGCCCGGTGCCTGAGAGTCACGACGGCGCACGAGCTGGGGCATTCCCTGGGGATCTTCCAGCACAGTCCGGACGTCAATGACCTGATGTTCTCGGCGCCAGCGGTGGATCCGCTCAGCCAGCGCGACATCAACACGGTGCAGACGCTGTATCATTTTCCGTCAGACATGGTGCCGGTCGGGCCTTGACCGCGGCTCATGCATAATCTTGCAATCTTTCGCCGTTCGGTTGCCGCAAAGCCCTCCGGTGTCGAAATTTCCGGCCCCCGCGCCCTCCCCGAAGTCCGGACGGCGGCGCGGTATCCCCTGGAGCCGAAGACATGACTGTTCTCAGTGAGCCGCGCGCGGCTGCGCCGGAGTTGAACGCCCCTTCCTGGGTCACCAATCAGCGGCTGCGGGAATGGGTAGCGGAAATCGCCGCTCTCACACGGCCCGATCGAATTCACTGGTGCGACGGCTCGCCCGCCGAGAACCAGGTCCTGCTGGACCAGATGGTGGCGGCAGGAACCCTGAGGCGGCTCAATCCCGCCAAGCGTCCCAACAGCTACCTCGCCCTTTCCGATCCCGGTGATGTCGCCCGAGTCGAGGACCGGACCTACATCTGCAGCCAGCGGCGGCAGGACGCCGGCCCCACCAACAATTGGGTGGACCCGCGCGAGATGCGCCTCACCATGAAGCGGATCTTCAGCGGCTCCATGCGGGGCCGGACCATGTACGTGGTCCCCTTCAGCATGGGGCCTCTGGGCTCGCCGCTGGCGCACATCGGCGTTGAACTCACCGATTCTCCCTACGTTGTCGTCAACATGCGGATCATGACCCGTATGGGCCGCCGGGCGCTCGAAGTGCTGGGCGATGGAGAGTTCGTCCCCTGCGTTCACTCGGTGGGACTGCCGCTGGGTCCGGGAGAGCGCGACGTGGCGTGGCCCTGCAATTCGGAAGAGAAGTACATCGTGCACTTCCCGGAGGAGCGCGGGATTTGGTCCTACGGAAGCGGATACGGCGGCAACGCGCTCCTGGGCAAGAAGTGTTTCGCGCTGCGTATCGCCTCGGTGATGGCGCGGGACGAGGGCTGGATGGCCGAGCACATGCTGATCCTGGGACTCAAGAGTCCCGAAGGCGACAAGCGCTATGTCGCCGCGGGATTCCCCAGCGCGTGCGGCAAGACCAACCTGGCGATGCTGTTGCCCCCCAAGGGTTGCGAGGGGTGGACCGTTACCACCGTGGGAGATGACATCGCCTGGATCCGACCCGGACCGGACGGCCGACTGCAGGCGATTAATCCCGAGGCGGGATTCTTCGGAGTGGCACCCGGCACGTCAGAGAAATCCAATCCGACCGCGATGGCCACGATCAAGTCCAATACCATCTTCACCAACGTCGCCCTCACTCCCGATGGCGACGTGTGGTGGGAGGGCATGACGCCCGAACCGCCGCCCGAACTCGTCGACTGGCAGGGCCAGCACTGGACTCCGGCCTCGGGCCGGAAGGCCGCGCATCCCAACGCGAGATTCACGGCGCCGGCGTCGCAGTGCCCCTCGATGGATCCGGCCTGGGAAGATCCCGAAGGCGTGCCGATCAGCGCCTTCATTTTTGGCGGACGGCGGGCGACCCTGGTTCCGCTGGTCTACCAGGCGGTGAACTGGAACTTCGGAGTCTATCTCGCGGCGACGATCGGCTCCGAGACCACGGCTGCGGCAACCGGAGCGGTGGGCCATGTCCGGCGCGATCCCATGTCGATGTTGCCGTTCTGCGGCTATCACATGGGTGACTACTTCAACCACTGGCTGCAATTCGGCAGGCAGATCGCCGATCCACCCCGGATCTTCTGCGTCAACTGGTTCAGGAAGGACGCCGACGGCAACTTCATCTGGCCGGGATACAGCCAGAACCTTCGAGTCCTCAAGTGGATCTTCAACCGGGTCCGCGGGAAAGCCGGCGCCACTGAAAGCCCGCTCGGCTGGATGCCGCGCTACGAGGACCTCGACTGGAAGGGCCTCGACAATTTTGGGCCCGAGACTTTCCGCGACCTGATGTCGGTGCCGCGCGAGGCGTGGAAGACCGAGATCATGTCCCACCAGGAGCTGTTCGAGCGGCTTTACGATCGGATTCCCAAGGAATTCATTCTCATGCGGGAGCTGGTCCTCTCCAGCCTCTGGCGCTCGCCCGAGGAGTGGAAGCTGGCGCACGAGACGGACGCGGACGACTGAGAGGGATTGAAGATTTCAGATTGAAGATTGAAAAACGGATCAGGATATGATTCATGCTGTTCAATCTTCAATCTGAGATCTTCAATCTGAAATGACTGAATACGAGGTCGTCCGCGACCCCCTCTGGGACAACATCCGGATCGACGCCGCCGCGCTGGACGTCCTCGACACCCCGGCGATGCAGCGGTTGCGCTACGTCAGGCAACTGGGTCATGCCTTCCTGGTTTACCCCGGCGCTACCCACACCCGATTCGAACACGCGTTAGGCGCCTACCACCTCACCCGGCGGGCTCTTGCCAACCTGAACGAGCGAGGGGAACTGGCCCAGCTGGATGAGTCGCAGCGCATGGCGGCGCGCCTCGCGGCACTCACCCACGACATCGGCCATTATCCCTTTTCCCATACGCTCGAGGAGGCGGGATTCCCCAAGCACGAGCAGCTGGGCGTGGCCAAGCTGGGCCAAGGTGAGCTGGCCGTGCTGCTCCAGCGGCTCGGTGGCAACGAACTGGTGAGCGCCATCGGACTGCTGATCACGGGGCAGAGCCATTCGCCGCTCAAGGGGCTCATTTCCGGATCGTTGGACCTCGACAAGATCGACTATCTCAGTCGCGACGCGCGGATGTGCGGCGTGCCGTATGGCGCGGTGGACGTAGACCGGCTACTGGCCTCACTCGCGCTGGTGGAGACCGACCGAGGACGGCTCGAAGTGGGAGTGCTGGAAAAAGGGATCAGTGCGGTGGAGTCGCTGCTCTTCGCCAAGTACCAGATGTATCGAAACGTCTACTGGCACCACGCGGTGCGAAGTGCCACCTGTATGTTCAAGCGGGCGGTACGCGCCGCTGAATGCAGCGGCGGACTCAGCCGCGACACCATCGCCGAGGCTACCGACGATGGCCTCACCGAGAAGCTACTGGCAACCGACCCGACCGGGCTCGCGCGCGCGGTGCACCGGCGGCGACTCTACAAACGTTCGCTCGACATCCCCGCGAGCGAAGTGCCCGAGGAAGCCGAGCCCTGGATTCGGGAGCGGCCGGACCTGCTTGAGCAAGTCGAGAACCGGCTCGCGAAGGAAACCGGCCTCGCTCCGGGAGAACTCCTGCTCGATTTCCCCAGCAACCCTTCCATGCTGGCGATAGACCTTCCACTGCGGAACCGCAACGGCGCCGTGGAACGGCTCACCGGACTGGGGAGAGAGGGACAATTCGGGTTGCCGCGCGTCGCGGACGAATTATATCGTAGCGCGCGGCGACTCAGGGTGTTCACCGCCCGCCCACCTGCCGGCGGCTTCGACCGGGTGAGCAGCCTGGTGGCCGCGCCGGTCAGCGATGTCGAAAAATGGCTGTCTGGAGGTGGGTGGCCTAGTTAGGACGGATAGCCTTGGTCGGCGCAGTGACGTCGGGATCGGGGGCCCCGTCGGGTTCGATCCGGATCACGATGGCAGTGATGTTGTCGAGCCCTCCCCGGCGGTTGGCCTCGCTAATCATCCGATCCACCCAAAGCTGGGGCCCGCCCTCGCCGGAGAGAATGGCGTGAAGCTGTTCGTCTTCCAGCATCCCGGTGAGGCCATCCGACGCCACTAGCAGCACGTCTCCCACCCGCAGTCCCCCGAAATACACGTCGGGTACCACGTCCGCGTTCGCTCCGATGCAACGGGTAATCACGTTGCTGTAGGGATGTACCCGGGCTTGCTCTTGAGTCAGCAGGCCGAGGTCAACCTGCTCCTGGACGTAGGAATGATCCTTGGTGACTTGGAGGAAGTGGCCATTGCGAAGCATGTAGGCCCGGGAATCGCCTACCTGTCCGATCAGATATCGCCGGGGGAGGAGTATAAGCGCCGTGGTTGTGGTGCCCATTCCCCGCTTGTCGTGCTCGGTTAGCGTGCGCTCGAAGATCGCGCTGTTGGCGTTGATTATCGCCGTGCGCATTCGCTCGCCAGCCTGCTCGTCGCTGAGTCCGCGAAGGGTTCCCAGCTCGCGGGAGATGATCCGGACCGCCATCTCGCTCGCGACTTCGCCCGCGGCGTGGCCCCCCATCCCGTCCGCCACGATGAATACTCCGCGGTCGGAAAGCATGAGGTAGTTATCCTCGTTTCCGGAGCGGACTATTCCGGTGTCGGTGCGCGCAGCGCAGGTGAAACGCACGTCGATCGTTACTTGAGCAGGAGTAAGGCGGCTACTGCCGCCAGGATGACCACGATGGCCACGGGGACGAGCCACCCGGGGAAGGCGCCCGATCGATGAGAGGACGCCACTACTGGTCGCCGCAGCGGCGGTCGGGAAGCCGGGACCAGCGGCTCGGCCGAGGCGGAGCGCTCGGGAGTCATCACCGGCACAGGAGGCGGGGGCGGAGGCGGAGCAGCCGGAACCTGGATCGCACCCATGATCTTGGTGCCTGATCCTTTCTTCACGTTGGCCTGGGTGTCGGTCGGCTCAAACATCGCGGCGGTCTCCCCGAAACGGACGAGTGCGCCGGGGCTCAGGACGGCCTCACCCGAGAGCCGCTCTCCATCAACGAAGGTGCCGTTGGTCGAGCCATTGTCGGTCAGCACCCAGATCTCTTCCCGCCGTTGCAGCTTGGCGTGCATGGTGCTCACACTCTCGTCGGGGATGACGATGTCGTTGTACTCAGCCCGCCCGATGTTGACGACCGGCACCTTCACCTGAAGCCGGTTCCCCTTGAGAGAACCGCTTCGCACCAGGAAGGTGGCGAGGACAGATCCGGAGGCAGTCCTCGGTGCGGGAGCCACCCGCGGGGCGCTGGGCATCGGGGTCACCGGGATCCCGTGCATGGTTTCGGATAGCCGATGCATCGCGCTCTCTGGCGCGACAGACTGAGCGGGCGGCGGCGCCACGGGAGCACGTGCCGGCGACGCTACAGGAGCGGGAGCCGGTGGAGGTGGCGGAGCCGGCGCTGCCGCAGCAGGAGGAGGAGGTGCAACCGGTGACGGAGGCTGTGCCGCGGCAGGCGATGCCGGCGTACGCGAGATGATTGGAGGTTCAGGCTGCGCCGCCGGCAAAGGGGAAGCTTCCCTTGGAGCCCTGGCCTCCTCCGGCTTCTCCGTCGCGAGATCGGCATAGAACCGAAACTCATGGTCTCCAACCCGTACCACATCTGCCCGGGCAAGAACCCGCTGCATCTCGATCCGCTCGCCGTTGACGAAGGTCCCGTTGGTGCTGCTGTCCACCAGCACATAGCCCTGAGGGGTCGCCATGATCTCGGCGTGGCGGCGAGACACATCCTTATTTGGCACGACGATGTCGCAGCCCGCCTCACGACCAAAGACTATCGGAGCGGAGCCGATAGTGTACTCCCGGCCGTCGGTCAGACAGACGAGACGCCCGCCGGTTGCCGCGGTGGCCGGTTTTGGGGCGCCCGATTTGAACTGCCCCGCAATCTTGGCCACGTCGCTTGTACTGACGAACTGGGTACTGCCGCTGCGGCGGGGATCGGTCACCAGTAATTCATGGGTCCCGACCTGGAGCTTGTCTCCATGAAGGATGGGAGCCGGCTCGGCTCCCAGTTTGACTCCGTTCAACAGAACTTCCGCCTCGGGAGACCCCGGTCGAACCGAAGCGGCCCCGTCGGGGCTGCCTTGAATAAGGACATGGCGAGGCTGGACCTCGGTCAGGAAAAGCGCGGCTGTAGGATCGGAACCAACGAACGACTCTCCGGCGGGGATAGGATACCGTTGCCCACCGAACTCGAGTTCAAGCATTGACCGATTCCTGTCGAAAAACGCGGTTTGGGAAGCTACCCGGCACGATGTAACCGCGCAAGCAATCGAATGTTAGACCCCGACTCGGTGATCGCGAGTCGGACCCCTGAGCTGGAGCCGGTAGAGCCGTTCGTACAGCCCTTTTCGGGCCAGAAGCTCCCGGTGGGATCCCCGCTCGGCAACTTCCCCGTGGTGCAGCACCAAAATCTCGTTGGCATGAAGAATCGTGCTGAGCCGGTGGGCCACGACGAGAGTCGTCCTGCCCCTCATCAGTTCGGCCAGCGCGGCTTGGATCTGAGCTTCTGCTTCTGCGTCCACCGAGCTGGTCGCCTCGTCGAGGACGAGGATCCGCGGGTCCCGGGCGAGTGCACGGGCAAAGCTCAGCAGCTGCCGTTCACCGACGCTCAGGTTCCGGCCTCGCTCGCCCAGGATGTGAGCGTAGGTGTCTGGCAGGCGGTTAATGAACCGGTCTGCCCCCACTCGGGCAGCAGCCTCATGCGCCCGCTCGGGAGAGATCGGCGCATCCAACGTCAGGTTGTGCAGAATGTCGCCGGTAAACAGAAAGAGATCCTGCTGCACGAATCCTACCAGCTCACGCACCTGAGCCAGCGGCAACTCGCGAAGATCGACGCCGTCGAGTGTAATCCGTCCCCGCTGCGGATCATAAAACCGGAGCAGCAAGCTGATGATCGTGGTCTTCCCCGCCCCGGTGTGTCCGACGATGGCGAGCGTCTGATCCGGACGAGCGGTGAAGCTGACGCCCTTGAGGACCCAGTTTTCAGTCGAGAGGGCAGAGTTCCGGGTTCCGAGTTCCGAGTGCTCTGGTTTGCTTTGGTCTCGGAACTCGGAACTCGGAACTGAATCTCCACCGTACCTGAACCACACGTCCTCGAACACCACTTCGCCGCGGATGGGACGGGCAAGCCGTTTCGGATGGGCCGGCTCGAGCACCGTCGGCTGAGTGTCCATCAGGCGGAAGATCCGCTCGGAGGACGCCATCGCGCTCTGCAGCAGGTTGTATTTCTCAGCCAGGTCCTGCAGTGGCTGGAAGAAACGCCGGGTCAGCTGGATGAACGCGGCCAGAATCCCGACCGTCAGAGTCTGGTCCAGCACACGAAGGCCGCCGTACCACAGCAACGCGCCGAGAGCCACCGAGCCGAGAAACTCCACCGCCGGAAAGAACAGAGCGTAGACGGTGATCGATCGCAGGTGAGCAGAGAGGTGATCCCTGTTGATGACGGCGAACTGGCGCGCGGTGACCTCTTCCCGGCCGAACAACTGCACCACCCGCATTCCCGAGAGATGCTCCTGCAGGAAGCTGTTGATGCGCGCGACCCGGATTCGGATGTCATGGAACGCCTCTCGCACGCTCCGGCGGAAAACCGCGGCAACGAGCAGCATGAGCGGGATGACTGCGAAGGCTACCAGAGCGAGACGCCAGTCAACGACCAGCATCATGGTCATGATGGCGATGAGGGTGAACACGTCGCCGAACACGGTCACGACTCCGGAGGAGAACAGCTCGTTGAGCGTCTCGACGTCGGAGGTGATCCGGGTCATCAGCCGGCCTACCGGGTTCCGGTCGAAGTAGGAAATGCTGAGACCCTGGAGGTGGGTGAACAGCTCGAGCCGGAGATCGCTCATCACCCGCTGGCCGATCCACGCGGTGAGCATGGTCTGACCGTAGTCCAGCGCAAACTCGAGGAGCAGGGCGAGCACGAACGCCGCCGCGAGGGTGCCTAGCAGTGCCACATCGCGATGGGGCACGGCGACATCGAGCGCCCGCTGAGTCAACGCCGGGCCCACCAGGGCCAGAACGGCCCCGGCCAGCAGCATCAGCACAGCCACGAGCGCGCGACCGCGATAGGGCCGGAGATAGTGCAGCAGCCGCCGCATCAGCGCCGCGTCGTAGCGGCGCTCGTGGGCCTCTTCGAACAGTTCCGGTGCTGCGGTCACGGCTCGGCCTACCCTGCGCCGGCAGGGAGCGCCTCCTCCTCGGCTAGTTCATCGGTGCCCTTCAGGCGATGCCGGACCCAGCTGGAGAAGACGACGAAACCGAACGCGAGCGTGAAGTAACTGAGGGTCGAGCGCCAGATCAGGGTGTACAGTGGCGTGAGTTCCTTGGGCAGATAGACCGAAGCCATCACCGCAGTGGACAGAATCTCGGCGATACCGGAGGCCCCGGGCGTCGGAGCGAAATAGAGCAGAAAGGTGATGAACGTCTGCACCAGCAGCACATCGACGAAGTTCGCGTGCACGCCCACCGCGCGAAGCGCCACGTAACCGGCCAGCAGCTTGTTGGCGTGCGAAGGAGCGGACAGGAGCACCGCCCAGAACAGCGAGAGCCATCCGCTGGGGCTATTGAATGCGAGGACGCTCCTGTGGGCATCGTCGATCCCCTGCTGCAGCGCCTCCAGCCGGTGGGCGAAGCGCTCGCTCTTCCGGCTGATCTTCACCGAGACCCAATGGAGGAAATCCCTGACGTAACGCGGAAAGATGATCGCGGCCACCAGCACGCACCCGATGGTCACGAACATGCCCAGGCTGCCGAGGAACATCTGGTAGAGCGAGAGGCCCAGGACGTTGCCGTGCTGCCCCAGCGATCTGCCGGCACCGGCCACGATCGCGAGGGGTCCAGCGAGAGCGAAGAAGAGCACTGTCGCGATGAATGTCATGAGCGTCGAGGTGACGGCCACCGGCAGCGGCACTCCGGCGCGGCGCATGGCGTACATCGTCATCGGCCCGGCGCCGGAATTGAACGGCGTCAGATACGCTGCCCAGGCCCCCATTCCGCCGGCGAGAATCATCCCGCTGACCGGGGGGTTGGCGTGCACGTGACGGACCACAACCCAATTGCGAAGCCCGCCGCCAATCCAGTCCATCGACGCGAGACCGAGGCCAACAAGGATCCAGATCCAGTGCACCTCCCCCAGCGCGTGGACAAATGCCGGCAGGTTGTTGCCGTAGATCAGGACGGCGACAAAACCAAGCAGCGATATGCCAACGAAAACGACGAAACCGCGGAGGAGGATTCGGGGCGCTAGGACATTGGCCATGGACCCGGAAAGTTACCCCGGGGGCGGGGGAGAAGGGAGACTACTATTAGGTATGGCCGAACCCGTCATCCGCATCGTCAACGCCAGACAGCACAATCTCCGCGGCCTCACCGTGGATCTGCCACGGCGACGACTGATCGTGATTACCGGGCCGTCAGGCTCGGGCAAGAGCTCGCTCGCCTTCGACACGCTCTATGCCGAAGGACAGCGCCGCTACATCGAATCGCTTTCGACCTACGCCAAGCAGTTCCTGGAGCGGATGCCCAAGCCGCAGGTGGACCGGCTGGAGGGGTTGGCGCCCGCGGTCGCAATCGAGCAGCGCAATCCGACGGTTTCCAGTCGTTCGACAGTAGGCACTGCGACGGAGATCTACGACTACCTGCGCCTGCTCTGGGCCCGGGTGGGCCACCAGCGCTGCCGGAAGTGCGGCGCTCCGGTCCGTCGCGACACGCCGCAGTCGGCAACCGAGGAGACACTGAACCAGATCATCGGACCGGTGCAGGTCGCTTTTCCGCTACCCGAATCGGCCCGTCACAGTCATGCGGCCATCGTCGAGAACCTGCGCGCGCTGGGATTCATCCGTCTCCTAGGGGATGGTGTCGAGTATCACCTCGACGCGCTGCCGCAGACTGTCGACCTGACCCAGTGCGCCGAGCTGCTGATCGTGGTGGATCGCCTGATGCTGCAGGAATCTGGAGGGGAGATTTCATCTCCGTCCAATGCCCGTCTCACCGGTGCGATAGAAACCGCCTTTGGCGAGGGCGAAGGCATCGCACTGGTTCTCCATCGCGATGGCCGGCTCCGCTTCACCGAGCATCCGGCTTGCAGTCGCTGTGATACGCCGGCGGCTACGGTTACCCCGGCGCTTTTCTCCTTCAACAACCCGCGGGGCGCGTGCGGTGGCTGCAACGGCTTCGGCGCCGTGCTGGAGTACGACGCGTCGCTGATCGTCCCAGATACGTCGCTGAGCTTGACCCAGGGAGCGATCAATCCGTGGACCAAGCCCCGCTACGAGACTCGACGGCGCCTCCTGCTCAACACGGCCCGGTCGCTTGGTATCGACCCCGATAAACCGTGGCGCTCGCTCAAGCCGAACCAGAAGCGCGAGCTGCTCTATGGAAAGCAAGGCCGCTACATCGGGATCTTTCCCTTCCTCAAGGGTCTCGAGCAGAAGCGCTACAAGCAGTACATCCGGGTCTTCCTCCGGCAGTACCAGCTCGCCCACACCTGCCCGGTATGTCACGGCAGCCGGCTCAACGAACAGGCGCTGAGCGTCGAAATCGACGGTGCGGTGATCTCCAGTGTCAGCGCCAAGCCGGTAGACGAGCTTGCCACCTGGCTCGAAGCCCTGTCCCTCTCCGACTTCGAGCGGGAGATCGCTCACCTGATTCTGGACCAGCTGCAGCGACGGATCGGCTATCTACGAGACGTAGGACTCGGCTACCTGACCCTCGATCGGCTTACCCGAACGCTCTCGGGCGGGGAAGCCCAGCGGATCGCTCTCGCCAACGCGCTGGGCTCCAACCTGGTGGACGCGCTCTATGTCCTCGATGAACCCTCGATCGGCCTGCACCCGCGAGACATCGACCGGCTGCTCGGACTGCTGCAGCGGCTCCGGGACGCTGGCAACACCGTCGTCGTAGTGGAGCACGATCCGGCGGCGATTGCCCGGGCCGATTTCATGCTCGAGCTGGGGCCCGGCGCCGGCGAGAATGGTGGAAGGCTGGTATACGCCGGACCGCCGGCAGGCGCCACCGAATCTCTCACCGGGCAGTATTTGTCAGGCCAAAAGCGGATCGGGATTCCCAGCGCGCGACGTCCCTTCGGCTCATGGCTTCGCGTCCGAGGCGCCACCCTTCACAACCTGAAGGGTATCGATGTGGATATTCCGATTGGAACTCTGACCGCGGTGACCGGAGTCTCCGGCTCCGGCAAGAGTACCTTGGTACATGACGTACTGTACCGGCAGTTGGAAGGACGGCTTCGCGGAGGCCATTCGGCCAAGGCGCACCTCGGTGAGCCGGTCGGCAGCGTCGAATCGTTCATCGGCTGGGAACTGCTGGATGACGTGCTACTGATCGACCAGTCACCCATTGGCCGCACCCCGCGCTCCAACCCGGTCACCTACATCCGGGCATTCGATGAAATCCGGGAGGTCTTCGCGGCCCAGCCCGAGTCCCGCATGCGCGGCTACACGCCGGCAACCTTCTCCTTCAACATGCCCGGTGGTCGCTGCGAGGAATGTCAGGGTGCCGGCGCGGTGCAGGTGGAAATGGTCTTTCTGGCCGACGTGTTCATGCCCTGCGAAGTGTGCGGAGGGACTCGGTTCAAGCGAGAAGTGCTCGAGGTCAAGATCCGCGGACATTCCATCGCGGATGTGCTCGAGTTTACGGTGGACGAGGCAATCATGCGGTTCCGGCACCAGCCGAAGCTGGGACAAGCCCTCTGGCATCTGCAGCAGGTCGGCCTGGGCTACCTCCGCCTCGGCCAGCCGGCCACCACGCTTTCGGGCGGGGAAGCACAGCGACTCAAGATCGCCCGCGAGCTGGCCCAATCGTCCAAGCGCGGCGGTCGCAAACTCTACATCCTGGACGAGCCGACGACGGGATTACATCTCGACGATGTCCGTGTGCTCATTCAGGTGCTGGACCGCCTGGTGGACGCCGGCCACACCGTCCTCGTCATCGAGCATCACCTCGACGTAATCAAACGGGCTGACTGGATTATCGATCTGGGACCGGAGGCAGGAGACCGAGGTGGGCTGGTGGTCGCACAGGGAACTCCGGAATCAATCCTCGAGGTTCCATCTTCTCACACAGCGAGATACCTGAAGGGCGTCCTGGGTTCATCGCACAGCGCGGAAGGCCCCCAAACCTTCAAAGCCGTGGCAGGGATGTAGGGGATTGAAGATTGAAGATTTCAGATTTCAGATTGATGAAGATTTCAGATCTCAGATTGAAGTGTGATCTTTCAAGTGACGACATCTGCAATCTGAAATCTTCCATCTGAAATCTCTTTAATTGCCTACCGTTCTCCGCTTCCGCCCCGGCACCCCAATCCCCGCTGATTGAAGGGTCGCGTAGCTCTCCCGCAGCGCAGACTCGGTGGTGGGCCAATCGATGCACGCGTCGGTGATAGAGACACCGTAGCGCAGTCCCTCCTTGCCGTGCCCCAGCCGCTGGTTACCTGCGTGGAGATGGCTCTCCAGCATGGCACCCATGATGTTGCGGCTCCCGC
>Ga0207674_10002599_pt1 | contig 22708 bp, 21 predicted proteins | sample KBSCornC72_FD_184303 | JGI IMG/M metagenome (GOLD analysis project Ga0207674, IMG submission 184303) | Corn rhizosphere microbial communities from Kellogg Biological Station, Michigan, USA - KBS Corn C7-2 (SPAdes) (version 2) | ecosystem: Host-associated > Plants > Roots > Rhizosphere > Soil ...
TCGACGAACACTGTCTGGCCCAGGATATAGCCACTCTCCACGTTCGCCAGGAAACTCAGAACTTCGGCAATTTCCTCGGGGTGCGCGTAATTTTGCACCACAATGGGGGTCGCCTGGGCAAGGATCGCCCTGCCTTCGTCGGTGGCCAGCAGCGGCGCGGTCATCGGTGTTACGACCGTGCCCGGCGCCACACCGTTCAGCGAAATACCCGCCCCGGCCCATTCGGGCTTCGTTGCCGCCGCGCGCAGCCAGAGGCTGAGCGCTCGCTTGCTCGCCATATAGGCGTTGCCGTGCGCCGCCCGCGCGCGATCGAGCGCGGCGGATTCGTCACCCGACAGGCATGCTTCCACAAGTGTGGCGTCGGCATCCATCAGCGCTGCCGTGGACAGGACCGCGACTGCCCGCGGCCGCAAGGAATTGCGCAACAGTGGGCGTAATCCGTCCAGCGTCGCAACCGCGCCAAAGAAATTCACGGCGATGGTCAAGGCGGGATCGTCGATCGCCGCGACACCCGCCGCCGCCACGATGGCGTCGATCCCCTCCGGGGCGATCGCCTGCACCCCTCGAACCATCGCGGATCGTCCGTCCGGCGTCGCCAGGTCAGCGATGACATCCGCATCGCGCAGGTCCACGCCGATTACGCGGTCACCCCCCGCGCGCATCCGCTCCGCCGTAGCTTTGCCAATACCGGACGCCGCCCCGGTAATCACGACCGTTCTTGCCATAGCTCGAAATCTCGCCTCTCGCTGGATCGCCGTTACCCTATCCGTGCGGCGCTCGTTCGGGCACTGGGATAAGGCGATCATTGCGGAGTGGCGAGTGGCAACCACCTGCTTGCGACCGCTCCATCACATAGACGGTGGACAGGCCGAACAGCCCAACGGATGGATCAGGTCGCGGGCGCATCGGTCAAGGGCTGGACCCGGCCCATGTCCCCGCCACGCTCGAAACGCTGGAGATAGGCGGACAGCCCGACCGGTTCGCGCCGGTCGCGCGGATTGTAGAAGGGGGAGAAGACCGACACTATGTCGCGCATCGTGTGGCGTGACATGAATGTGCCGAACTGCTTTTCCTTCTGTCGGGAATCCGACAGTTCGTCCGGCGTCATCGCCCGACGGTCCGCGCTAATCATCTCACGATAGACCGCCTTGCCGTAGCCGCCGAGATGGCGGATGGCCGAGAAGAAGCCATAAGAGCGATAGAGCCAGCCGTTCCATACCCGCGTGACCGGCGTGCGTGCATAGAGCGCCTTGAACAGGCGGAAGCAGACCTCGCGATGCTCATATTCCTCCGCCATGTGCCATTTCCACAGGGCGACGGCCTCATAGTCGGCGCCTTGCAGATAGGGCGCATAATCCTCGAACCACAGGCGCGCGGCTATCGGACCCATGGATTCGAAACCCTCCGCATAGGCGAGGCAGAATTTGAGCGGGCGGTTGTTGAGCATCTCGTCATAGTCCCGCTCGATCTTCTGTTCATGGGGGATGATCTCGGGGTAATGCTGGCGGATACGCTTGTTAAAGCCGTTATGCTGGCGATAGTGTTGCGCTTCCTGCGCGATGAAGATGTCGACTTCCTTATGGAGTTGCACCTCCTCCGGCGGCAGTATCTCCTTGGCCCGGCGCATGACCTTGATCAGCCATGGTTCGACGAAGGACGGGATGGTCGACGATGCGTTTACGCGATGCGCGAACTCCCGCATCGGCGCCCAGTCGGGCCGGATGTCCGAATAGTCGATCCTGGGCAGGCGTGCCTTCACACTCTTCTCTCCGCGCGCATCGTCGTCGCGACTGTCGCGACTGTCATGGGCGGAATATAAGGCCGCCGACAGATCGGAACCCAGCCGATTTTGATTAAGGGGTTTATCGAGGCGCGGCCCCGACGAAGTCTCTCTTGAGCACCCGATGGATGTCGCGGAGGACGGCGGCGAACTGCCGGAGGTTGCCGGGTTCCATCTCGCCGAACAGTTGCGCGATCCTGGCCGTGCTCGCCAGTCCCCGAATGCACTCGTCCACCAGCCCTTCCCCCTTTGCGGTCAGGAACAGGTCGATCGACCTGTGATCCGCCGCATTGCGCCTGCGCACCAGCAAGCCGTCCTTTTCCAGGCGCTTGATGCGGCTGGAGAGCGCGGCGGTGGACACGTAGAGGATGGACGCCAGATCGGTGGCGCTGATGGCGCGCCCCCTGTCCACCCCCAACGTCCCCAACAGATGCAGATCCGCGAAACTATGGCCCAGCCGCTGCGCCACCCGTTCGAGATCGAGCATGACAAGATGGCTCACGGTCAGCAATTTGCGCATGGCGACCAGCGGCACCATGTCGACATCGCCCAGCCGGTCGCCATAATGATGGATCGCGGCGTCCGAAGGAAAGGGATGGGCACCCTCTGTCGGGCGCGCGGCGTCGTCGCTCATTGCCCCTCCACCATCCGGGTTTCGACACAGCGACTATATTGCGACTCCGGTGCTCCGTCGAGGTTTCCCAACCGGGGGATCATCCTCATCACCATATGCATGATGGATGCCGCGACGCTCTGTTGCCCGTCCTGACTATTTCCTAACTTGCCCGAACCGGAGCAGGCTGTGGCGCTGCCGTGTGAAAGATATGGAAGATGGTGATCCTGGTTAGTGGAGCCACGGGAACGCAAGGCGGCGCCGTCGTTCGCGCGATGCTGGACGCGGGATGGGCCGTCCGGGCGCTGATCCGCGACGCCGACTCCGCCCCGGCGCGCGCGCTGGCGGCGCAGGGCGTGTCGCTCGTCACCGGTTCGTTCGAGGATGCGGCTGCGCTCGACGCGGCGATGGTGGACGTCGATACGGTCTTTTCCGTCCAGCCTGCCCCCTATGCTGATCCCGACAGCGAACGGCGGCAGGCGCGGGCGCTGGTCGATGCGGCGTCGCGCGCGGGCGTGCGCCACCTGATCCATAGTTCCGTGTCGAACGCGGGCGACTTTCGCACCATGGCAGGATGGGCGGAGGGGCGCTGGAGCCGCAATTATTGGGAGAGCAAGGCGGACGTCGAAGCCATCGTGCATACCGGCGGCTTCGCCCACGCCACCATCCTGCGGCCCGCTTTCATGATGGACAATTTCGCGCTGCCCAAGGCGCAATGGATGTTCCCCGATCTGGCGCAGGGCGAAATACTGACGGCCGTCGAACCCGAAACGCCCATCGCGCTGATCGCCGCGCGGGACATCGGCGTCGCGGTTGCGGCGGCGGCGGCCGATCCGGCGCGCTTCGTCGGCGAACCGCTGGAGATGGCGGGCGACAGCCTGACCTTGCCGGGGGTGGCGGCGGTGCTGGCGAGGGTCAAGGGCGGCCCCGTCGTCGCCCGGACGCTGGACGCGGAGACTTTGGTGGCGCGCGGCCAGCATGGCGGCTGGGTGGAAACGCAGCAATGGATGAACGTCGTGGGCTATCCCGCGCGGCCGGAAGTGATGGCGGCGGCGGGTTTGGCGCCGACCAGCTTCGCCGACTGGGCGCGGGACATGGCCGTCGATCGATGTCGGCAGATGACCGTGGTGGAGCGCGCACCATGCTGACCGGATATGGTCCGATCCGCCAGTTGGGCTATGTCGTCCGCGACATCGAGGCCGCGATGGAGGCGTGGGCGACGAAGCTGCGCATTGGGCCATGGTTCTACAACCCCCGCCTTGCGCTCAGCAGCTACCGCTTTCGCGGCATCGCGCATGACGATTTCCATATGAGCTATGCGCTCGCCAATTCCGGCGACATGCAGATCGAACTGATCCAGCAGCGGTGCGACACCCCCAGCCTCTATCGCGAATTTCTCGACCGGCATGGCGAGGGGTTGCAGCATGTCTGCGTCTGGCCGGAGGATTATGACGCGGTCCATGCGCTGGCCCGGTCCAGCGGCCTCGTCCCCGCGCAGGAAGGGACGATGCGCCATATCCGCTTCGCCTATTTCGAGGATCTGGGGCCGGGTGGCACCAGCCTGGAGATGTCCGAAATGGTGCCGGAACGCCTCCCCGGCATCGCGCATATCCGCAATGCCGCCGACCGATGGGACGGCAAGGACCCGGTGCGTCCATACGGGCGCTAGATTTTGGCGCCCCTTCCTGTCCAGTCGACATGATCGCGCAGGAAATCGGCCACCGCGCCTACGGCGGGGCGGCGGATATGGGTGTCGGGCAGGATCAGCTGAATATCGACGGGATTGCGGTTCCATTCGGTCAGCACGGGGACGAGTTGCCCTGCCGCGAGTTCGCGCGCGACGAGCATCTCCAGCGTCTGCGCGATGCCGACGCCAGCGACCGCCGCGGCGGATAGGGCGTCGCCATGGTTGAATGTCACGACCCCCGGGGGACGCAGCCAGCGCGTCTCGCCATCACGCCAGAACCGCCACCGCTGTCCGACGGGCCGTTCGAACGTCGCATAGAGGATGGCGTCATGCTCCATCACCTCCTCCGGGGTGCGGGGCGCGGGATGGCGAGCAAGATAGTCGGGCGACGCCACCTGGACGAACCGGGTCTCGCCGACCTTCACCATCTCCGCCTTTCCCGCTGGCGGTGTGCCGATGCGGATCAGCAGATCGAAACTCTGCGGGCGAAATACGAGATTTCGGTCACCGACGCTGAGGTCGAGCGCGATGCGCGGGTGGCGCATCCGCAGTTCGGGAAGGGCCGGCACGACGAAGCGCAGACCGATGGCCCCCGGCGCGTCCATGTGGACCCGCCCGCTCGGCCCGGCCATGCCACGCCGCACACCCTCCTCCGCGCGGTCCATCGCCTCCAGGATGCGGCGTGCGTCATCGACGAACTGATGCCCCTCCGGCGTGAGGGCGAAGCGGCGGGTGCTGCGGTGGATGAGCCGCGTGCGCAAGCGATCCTCCAGCCGCGCGACATGGGTCGACACCATGGCGGGCGACATGCCGAGACGCTCGGCCGCTCGCCCGAAACCGCCGCTGTCGACAATGGCGACCAGAACTTCAAGAGCCGTGAGCCGATCCATCATTATTCTCTAACAACGAAGAATGCCTTCTTCAATAAGATCATTATTCGGCGCAGCGAATGGACTAGAATAGGCGCTTGAAAATACCTGTGAGGGGATGGATGGCTTATCCGCGCTTGTTCGAGCCGATGCAGATCGGTTCTCTGCATCTGAAGAATCGTATCGCCATGGCGCCGATGGAAACCCATCTCGGCGAGCCGGATGGCGGCGTGAACAACGATATCATCGCCTATTATCGGGAACGCGCGCAGGGCGGCGCCGGCCTCATCATGACCGAATTCACCTGCGTGGATGGAACGGACGGCTTCAGTTCCAACGTGCCGCAGCTCCGGCTGGACAATGACCGGTACAAGGCAGGGCACGCCCGGCTGGTCGCGGCGATCCACGCGGCGGGGGCAAAGGCGGTCATCCAGATCTCGCACGCCGGACGCCAGACCAAGGAAAGCGTGATCGGCAGGCAGCCGGTCTCCGCCAGCGCCATTCCGCTCAACAGCCCCTATATGAACGCCGTGCCCCGCCCGCTGGAGGATCATGAGATCCGGCGCATCATCGGGCGCTACGCCAACACCGCGCGGCTGGCGATGCTGGCCGGCTATGACGGCGTCATGCTGCACGGCGCGCATGGCTATCTCATCCAGCAGTTCCTCTCGCCCATCATGAACCATCGCGACGATGAATGGGGCGGCGACCCGGAGCGACGCCTGCGTTTCGCGACCGAGGTGATCAAGGCGGTCAAGGCGCAATTGGGCGACAAGCCGCTGCTCTACCGCATGTCGGTGGTGGATGGCGTCGAGGGCGGCCTGACCATCGAGGATACGGAAAAGATCGCGCCGCGCCTCTGCGAGGCGGGCGTGGATGCGATCGACATCAGCTGGGGTTTCCTGGAGTGCCCGCAGCTGATCCTGGAGCCGATGGCGGTGGAGGAAGGTGACCGCCTCCCCTACGCCCGCCGCATCCGCGCGGCGACCGGCAAGCCGGTCATCACGGCGGGCGTCATGCGCTGGCCGGACAAGTGCGAGCAGGCGGTCATCGACGGCGACACCGACATCGTCTCGCTGGGCCGTGCGCTGCTGGCCGACCCGATGTGGCCGATCAAGGCGCAGATGGGCCGGGTGGACGATATTCGTCCCTGCACCTCCTGCAACTGGTGCATCCGCGAACTGCAACATAGCCGTCCCGTCGCCTGCGCCGAGAACCCGCGCTGCGGGCGGGAGACGGAGCCGCAACTGGACAGTTTCGCCAATGGGCTGCGCGCCAGCGTGGTCGGCGCGGGGCCGGGCGGCATGGCGGCGGCATTGCTGCTCCAGCAGTCGGGCTTCGACGTCACCCTGTATGAAAAGCGCCACCGGCTGGGCGGCAACCTCATCACCTCCGCCGTCCCGCCGGGCAAGGAGAAGCTGTTCTGGTATCACAAATTCCTGGTGAACCGGATCGAGAAGAGCAAGGTCAAGGTGCGCACCAACACATTGGCGACGCGCGAGACGCTGGAGGCGGACCAGCCCGACGTGATCATATTGGCGGGCGGATCGCGCCCTGCCCCGCTCGACCTCGCCGGCTGGGGCAACCTGCCCACCGCGCCCGCCTATGAAGTGCTGATCGAGGAGACGAATGTTCCCCCCTCGTCCGTGGAGCGCCCCATCCTGATCTATGGCGGTGGCGAAACCGGCACGGAGACGGCGGAGTTTCTGGCGAAGGCGGGTCATGAGGTCATGCTGGTCACCCGGTCCGATCGCAAGTTCCTCGCCCGCAATGCGGAGGTGCTCTATCGCATTTCCCTGTTGCAACGACTGAACAGCAATCCGGCGATCCGCATCCTCGACCATACGACGCTGCATTCCATCAACGGAGAGCATGTGGTGCTGTCGCAGGACGGCAAGCTGGTCGAGCAGCCCGCGGCCGCTGTGCTGCTCGCCCACGGGCTGGTGCCCGATACCGAACTGCCCGACGCCCTGTCGGGTCTCGACGTGCCGATGATCCGCATCGGCGACGCCGCCAAGGTCGCGCGTATCGGAGAGGCCGTGCGCGACGCCTATCGCGCGGTGCAGGAGATGCGCCGCCTCATCGTCCAGCCGGAGCCCGTGGCATGCTGACCCAGACGCCCACCATCGAAATTCGCCCCCTCGACGGTCCGTTCGGCTCGGAGATCATCGGTGTCGACCTGAGCCGGGAGATCGACGCGGAGACACGGCAGGCCATTCACGACGCCTGGATCGACGCGGGCATCCTGCTGTTCCGCGACACGGCCAATGACGATGCGGCGCAGATGCGCCTCAGCACGATCTTCGGCGAGATGGAGCCGGCCGCGACGGCCGACCTCAACGATCCCCACAACCAGTATCTGTTGACGCTGGCCTATGATCCGCAGGATCCAACGGCCCGGCCCAATCCCTTCTACACGGTCGATGGCATCGACCGCGCGGGCTGGCTTGGCTGGCACTGGGACCAGAGCTTCATGCCGACGATCGTGCGCGGCGCGGTGCTGCGCATGGAGGTTCCCTCCCCCAAAATGGGCGAAACGGGCTTCATCGACGCGGTGCAGGCCTATGACCGCCTGCCCGAGGCGATGAAGCAGCGGATCGAGGGGTTGGAGGTCGTCTATGAATTCAACCCCGATTTCTGCTCCGGCCAGTTCGGTTTCCCGACGGACATCCAGCGCATCGACATGAGCAAGGGCGCGGTAAAAACCGACAAGTCGGGCATGCAGTATGACTTCCCGCCGGTCGTCCATCCGCTGGTGATCACGCAGCGGGAGACGGGCCGCAAAGTGTTGAAACTCTCGCCGATGCATGCGCGCTACGTGCTGGGCATGGACAAGGCGGAGAGCGACGCGCTGCTGACGGAGATCGCCGCGCATCTCACCGATCCCGCCTTCGCCTATTTCCACGACTGGCAGAAAAACGATCTGGTCGTGTGGGATAATTGGCGGATCATCCACTCCGCCAACGGCGTGCCGCTGGACTGCGCGCGCAGGGCTCGCCGCACCACCATCGCGGGGGACTACAAGGTCGGGCGTTATCTCGACTCCGCGCTGGATCGTGACCGGCAGGTCAAGCGGCTGGTCGACTGACGATGCGTGCGGCGGTGCTCAGGGCGGCGTCGCTGTCCATCGGAACGGCGATGCTCGACCAGCGCGGCGACCTCTCCGCCCTTGTGGAAGAGCAATTCTCATGACCGCAACCAGCAGCGAAGCCATCGTCCGCTCCAGCATCTGCCGGCTGTGCACGGCCTATTGCCCCATCCAGGTCACGATCGAGGATGGCCGTGCGACCAGGATCGCGGGCAATCCCCGGGCGCCCCTCTATGGCGGCTATATGTGTCCCAAGGGCCGCATCCTGCCGGAACAACATTATGGGCCGCAGCGCCTTACCTATACGCGGCGGCGCGGCCCCGACGGGTTCGAGCGGATTGCGTCGGATCAGGCGATGGACGAGATCGCCGCGAAGGTGCAGGCGATCATCGCGGAGCATGGCCCGCGTTCGGTGGCCATGTATGTCGGCATGGGCCTCGTCCCCTACGCCGCGTCGATGAATGTCGCGAACGGATGGATGAAGGGGATCGGTTCGCCCATGTATTTCACCGCCGGCTCGATCGACAAGCCGGGCATCCTGATCGCGCTGGCCCATCATGGCATGTGGCAGGCGGGCCAGCCGAGTTTCGAGACGGCGGACGCATGGCTGCTCGTCGGCATCAATCCGGTCATCAGCAAGTCGCCGGGCTTTCCGGGGCAGAATCCGGGCCGCGTCCTCAAGGACATGGCGGCGGCCGAGGCAAAGCTCATCGTCATCGATCCGCGCGCCAGCGAGACGTCCAAGAGGGCGCATATCCATATGCAGGCCCGGCCGGGCGAGGATGCCGCGATCCTGGCGGGCATGATCCGTGTCATCCTCCGCGAAAGCCTGTATGACGCTGACTTCGTCGCGGCCAACACGCAGGGTATCGACGCGCTGCGTGAAGCGGTCGAGGCGTTTACGCCGGAGCATGTCGCCGCGCGGGCGGGCATCTCCGCCGATGATCTTGTCGCATCCGCGCGCATCTTTGCCGCTGCGCGCAATGCCGGGGTCAGTTGCGGCACGGGACCGAGCTTTTCCACGCACAGCACGCTGACCGAATATCTGGCGCTGTGCCTCGCCAGCCTGTGCGGGCACTGGGCGCGGGAGGGCGATATCCTTGCCAAGCCCAATGTGCTGCTGCCGGGATATGAGGCGCGGGCGCAGCCCTGGCCTCCGTTTCAGGGCTGGGGGTTCGAGCCGCGTCTGCGCGTTCGGGGACTCGGCGGATGCGTCAGCGGGCTGTCGGCGGCGGCGCTGTCAGACGAGATATTGATGCCCGGCGAGGGGCAGGTGAAGGCGTTGATCGTCGCCGGCGGCAATCCGATGATGGCATGGCCCGACCAGAACAAGGCGTTCGCCGCGCTCAACGCGCTCGACCTTCTCGTGACCATGGACACGGAGATGACGGCGACGGCGGAACTGTCCCACTATGTCATCGCGCCCAAGCTGTCGCTGGAGACGCCGATGACGACCTACATGCCCGAGGGCGTCAAATATTATGGTACGACGCGCGGCTTTCCAAAGCCCTATGCCGCCTATACCCCTGCCCTCGTCGAGCCACCGGCGGGCAGCGACGTGATCGAGGACTGGGAGTTCTTCTGGGGCCTGGCGCAGCGCATGGGCACCCGCATCCCCGTCACCATGCGCTATGGCAACGGCCCGCAGGCGGAACATGAGCCGATGGAGTTCATGCTCGATCCCGCCGGTCCGAAGCCGACCACGGACCAGATCATCGAGATGTCCTGCGCGGGGTCGCGCGTGCCTCTGGAACGGGTCAAGCAATATCCCGATGGCCATATCTTCGAGAGCGACCAGCGCATCCTGCCGCGCGCCGAGGGCAATGACGCGCGGCTGGAATTCGCCTCGCCACCGATGCTGGCGGAACTGGCGGAGGTGTACAGCGAGGATAATCGGGCGATCGAGGTCGACTATCCCTTCCGCCTGCTGCCCCGCCGGACCAACTCCATCCTCAACAGCTTCGGTCGGCGCATCGCCAAGCTGGCTGGGGACGGCGTCAATCCCGCCTATATGAATCCCACCGATCTGGAACAGCTGAGCATCGCCGAGGGCGATTGCGTGCGCATCCAGTCCCCCCATGGCGAGATAGAGGCGATCGTGGCGGGAGAAGCGGCGCTGCGGCCGGGCATGATCTCCATGGCGCATGGGTATGGCGAGAATCCCGGTTCCGACGATCCGCGCCGGACAGGGGGCAATACGGGGCGCCTGAGTTCGGCGTATGACGGTTATGATCCCGTGACCGGGCTGCCACGGATGGGCGCCATTCCGGTCAAGGTCATTGCAGGCGAAGCATAGGGCGTAGTCGCGAAAAACATGAAGTTAAGACATGTTTCCTATTGCATGCAACGTAATCGACGATAGGATCAGGAGGAGCGGTTAAATATCTCGCATTGGAGATGCGCCGCGCCGACGAGAAAACAACGATTTTAAAATCGCGATGAAGCTAAATACTATGAGGGTTCCCAGCAAGGGAGCGTAAAAGGGGAGAATGTCATGAAGCGTAACAGCTGGTTAGCCGGGGTTTGCCTGCTTGCGGTCGCCACGCCTGCGGCCGCCCAGGCGCAAGGCGCCGCCGACACCAACATCATCGATCCACAGGATATCATCGTCACCGCGACCCGCCGCGAGCAACGGTTGCAGGATATTCCGCTGGCCGTCTCGGCGATCAGCGGTGAAGCTTTGCGTACGCGCGGCATCGAAAGCGCGACCGATCTCGGCACCGGCAAGATTCCCGGCCTGGCGGTCAATTCCATGTTCGGGTCGGAAGTATCGGTCGCCCTCAATATCCGCGGCTATGGCACCTCCGACGTGTCGCAGGGTACGCAGGATCAGGCGGTCGCCTTCTACATCGACGGCATCAACCTGCCGCGCGCGCAGGGCATGGCGATGGAACTCATCACGCCGGAACGCATCGAGGTGCTGCGCGGTCCGCAGGGCCAGCTGTTTGGCCGCAATGCCGAGGCGGGCGCCATCCAGGTCGTTTCGCGCCGTCCGTCGGGCGTGCTCGGCGGCGACTTTTCCGGTGGCTACGGCAATTTCAACGGACGTTTCGTCAAGGGGCGCCTCGAACTGCCCGAATTCGCCGGTTTCCGGGTCCAGCTGTCGGGCATCTATCGCGCGCATGACGGCTATATCCGCAATGTCGCCAATCCGCTGCTCCAGAATGTGCAGCTTCAGGTCGATCCGCGCATGTCCTTCCGCTTTCCGACGCGCAACTATGATTCGGATCTCAGCCAGTTGCTGACCCATGGTTTTCGCATCGCGGTCGAGCGGGACTTCGGCGACCTCAACGTTTTCTATTCATACGACGACAGCTGGGCGCGCGACGATCAGGGCCTGACCCATTTCGTGGTATCGCCGGACAAGGGCACGATTTTCAATCCCAGTGGCAACACGGGTCCGGCAAGCTTCACGATTTCAACCGGCCAGACGTTCAGGCAGAATCCGCTCGATACCAGCCAATATCCGCGCGATGTGCCGTACAGCCAGCTCTACGTGCCGTTCGTTACGAAGAGCCATGGCCATCTGCTTAATCTCACCTTGCAGGCTACGGACGACCTGACGATCAAGACCATCACCGGCGTGCGTCAGTCGACGCGCTACGGCGGTAACGACCTTTCGGTCGCGCTGTCATTCGTCCAGCCGTCGGCACTGGAATTTCTGAAGTCCGATACGTTCAGCCATGAAGTGCAGGCGATCTATAACAAGTCCAACTTCAACCTGACCACCGGCGCGCTCTATTTCTACGAGAATGTGACTGACGAGCGCGATGCGGGTTTCGCGACCAATTGCGTGGGAATTCCCGGCACGCCCTGCGATCCCGGCGGACAGCCGACCAGACCCTTTTATCGTAGCGCCTTGAATCGCCAGTTCTCCAAAACGGATGCCTATGCCCTTTATGGTCAGGCGAGCTGGAAGCCGGGCCTGCTCGACGACCGGCTGGAGATCACCGCAGGTCTACGGTATAGCCATGACACAAAGCGTGCCCGGCGCGTGGTTGCCGGTGGTGTCAATCTCGTCACGCCGATCACCAACGTGGCGAACACGGACCGGATTGATCCGGCCGTCATGCTGCGGGTCCAGTGGACGCCGGACATCAATACCTATGCCCGTTTCGCACGGGGTTTCCGCGATGGCGGCGCGAACGTCCGGTCGCAGATTTTCAACGCCTATCAACCGGAAACGCTCGATAGCTACGAGATCGGCTTGAAGTCGCAATGGTTCAACCGCCGGATGACGCTCAACGTGTCGGCGTTCCACAATGACGTGAACAACCAGCAGCAGTCGCTTCAGAGCAACCCGGCGATCAATCCCAGCCTCACCGACACCTTCAACGTGCCGCTCAAGTACAAGACGGACGGCGTCGAGGTGGAGTTGAGCGTGCGTCCGGTCCAGGGCCTCACCCTGTCGGGCAACTACACCTACCTCCGTTCGAACCGTCGTTATCTGGGCATCGACTCCGCGACGCTGTCGAGCTTCGTGCTCAACAACCCGACGATCCGGGCGGACGGCGCGCTCATCCCCTCGGCGTCCGACGTGGCGGCGCATCCCAACGCGCAATTCCTGCAGCTCTACCCGATCGGAGCGCCCAAGCATGCGGGCGGCGTTTCGCTCGACTATGTCACGCCGGTTTCGACGTTCGGACGTCTTTCCTTCCATGCGGAATGGGTGAGGGCCGGCGACATGATCGTGGCATCGCCGGTGCGGTTGTTCACTTTGGCAGCCACTGCGGCGGCCCCCGGATCACCGACGATCGTGACACCGCGTCCCTATTATGTCGCGCCGTCCTCCAGCAATCGCGTGAATGGCCGCGTCAGCCTGGGCGACATCGCGTTGGCGAGCGGCGCCAAGGCTGAAATCAGCATCTGGGCGAAGAACCTCTTCAACCATGTCGACATCTCGCATGCCTTCGCGGCGGGCAACGCCGATCTTCCGACGCGATCGGCGGTGTATCTCCAGCCGCCTCGCACCTATGGCGCGGATCTGCGCATCACATTCTGATGCCTCGCCGGGCGGCCCGAAGGGGTCGCCCGGTATTTTCTGATAACGGTCGGCGGCGATCCCGTCAGATCGTGCCCTGCCTGCGCGCGGCCTGCGCCACGGCGCTGAATTCGTCATAGACGGTCAGCGGTTCATGATAGATGCTGGCGTCGTTCACCGCGTCGAAATGGGCGGCAAGCTCCTCGACGCTGGGCGGCGTCGTGCCCGCCGGGGATACCCAGCCATCGGCGGCGCAAATGCGGACCTTGGCGTAACGGCCGCTGTTCTGCGAATAAATGCCGTGGGTGGAGGTGCAGGCCTCGCTGACCAGATAGACGGCAAGCGGGGTATTGAACGGCACCGTGACGCGATCCACGCTGGCGGCATAGTCGGCGCCTTGCACCGCCTGGGCGAAAGCGGGAATCTCCATGAAGCCCGCATCCATCTCGGCGGCGAGGCGCGACTGGGCCGTGGGCAACAAAAGGTTGGAGGTGATCCCATAAGCGGACCCCTCGATAGCGACGATGTGGCTGAGGCCCATCAGGCCACCCTTGGCCGCAGCATAATTGGCCTGCCACGCATGACCGAACATGGCGGACGCGGAGCCGGTGAAGAGGAAGCGGCCATAGCCGTTCTGACGCATCACCTTGTAGGCTGGCTGGGCGACATAGATGGCGCCCTTTAGATGGACGTCGATGATCGAGTCGATCTGCTCGTCGGTCAGATCCTCGAACCGGTTGTTGCGCAAGAACCCGGCATTGTTGATGCAGATGTCCACCTTGCCGAACGCATCGACCGCGCTCCGGACGATGGCTTCGCCGCCCGCGCGGGTGGAGACGCTGTCGTAATTGGCGACGGCCTCGCCGCCCGCCGCCCGGATTTCGTCCACCACCTGATCGGCTGCGCTCTGGGAAGCGCCCTGCCCCGATCCGCTGCCGCCGAGGTCGTTGACCACGACCTTTGCACCACGCCGCGCCAGTTCCAGCGCGTAGTCCCTGCCCAAGCCGTTGCCAGCGCCGGTGATGATCGCCACGCGCCCGTCAAATCGAATGTCCGCCACCATAACTCTCCCAAATCAGTTGACGCTCTGCACCTGGCCGCCGTCCATACGGATGTTCGCCCCGGTCATATAGCCGGAGGCCGGACTGGCGATCATACATACCACATGCGCGATTTCTTCGACCCGGCCGGCGCGGCCCACCGGGACCGGCGTCAGTTCGCGGGTCGCGCGCGCCTCTGCTTCCGCAATGGAAATGTCGCCCCAGCCCATGGTCCCGCGCAGTTCGGCGAGCCAGCCCTCGACGGCAGGGGTCAGGATCATGCCGGGACTGATGCTGTTGGCGGTGACGCCGCACGAACCCAAGGCCTTCGTCAGGCTGACCGTCATGTTCAGCATGGCCGCCTTGGCCGCGCCATAGTCGGGGCCATAGGGAATGGGCTGAGTGGCCGCCGCGCTCGCGATGTTGATGATCCGGCCCCAGCCCTTTGCCTTCATGGACGGCAGCAGCCGCCGGATCATGCGGGCGGCGGCGATCGCGTTCATCTGATAGGTCGCTTCCCAGCCGGCCTCGTCAACCTCGTCCCACATCATCGCGCTCGTACCCACCGCGCCGCCGGCGTTGTTGACGAGGATGTCGATCACGCCCGCCGCCGCCGCGACCGCGTCTGCCCCCGCGTTGGTGGACAGGTCGCCGATGGCGACGCCGGCCGCGCCGATGCTGTCCGCCACCGCCCGCGCTTTCGCAGCGTCACGTCCATGCACCACGACCGCGCATCCCTCCGCCGTCAGCAGCCGTGCGATGCCCGCGCCGATGCCGGAGCTGCTGCCCGTCACCAGCGCCCGCTTGCCCGTAAGTCCCAGGTCCATGCCTATCTCTCCCTTTCAGCCCTTCACGATATGTTCGACCGCCAGCATCGTGGCATGGTCGGCGACGAATTCGGCGACATCGGCGGTGATGACCGCGATGTCGTCGGCGCTGCGGAACAAGCCGTCGCGCAATGCCGTCTCGTCGGGGAAGTGCAGGTGCGCCATGCCGAACCAGGGGCTGGCGTCCGCGCCGCCCGGTGACAGGCGATCCTGCACATAGCGGTTCATGCCGACGTGGATCGCTTTGGCGAGGGGGATATGCTCCTGCCAGTGACGTTCGATCTCGCTGCGCGGCAGGTCGTCCAGCGCCCGGATGAAGGACAGTTGCGAGAGGCCGGGCGTCACGCCCATCGGCGCCGCCCCCGACCCTGGTCCTGCGCCCGGCTTCCCCACCACCTCCTGCGAGGTCCGAACATCGGTCTTTATGGCGATGAAGAGGGGGTCGGCGGCGATGGCGTCGGCGACAGGCGCGTCCGACCAGATTTCCACGACCGCGTCATAGAGCGGGGGCACGGGATCGCCACCCGCCTCGACCGGCGCGGCCATGCCGACCTGCACCGCGATCCGGCCAGCCTGCGCGGCCCAGGGACGCGCGGCGATGAGATTCGGCAGGGCCGACAGATCGCCCGCCTCGCGCAGCAACAGCACGGTCTTCACTTTCTTCCTCTCCCCGGCCTACAAGATGAGTCACTTTATGAAATGAACCGTATCGTTTTATTCTTGTTCGGCAAGGGATGTTATGACGGCTGCTGGCGAAACCGAGAGGCGGCGGGGACGACCCGCCGCCGCCGATGTCGAACATCGCCGGGCGGCGTTGATCGACGTGGCGGCCGCGATGTTCATGACGCACGGCTATGAAGCGGCCAGCGTCGACATGATCGCGGCGGCCGCGCGCGTGAGCAAGGCGACAATCTATGCCCGGTTCGGCGGGAAGGCGGCCTTGTTCGAGGCGGTGGCGCTCCATTCCATCGCGGCGATGCGGGGGGATTTGCACGATATCCCGACCAAGGGCAGGGCTCCGGAAGCTGTCCTGCATGACTTCGCCTTGCGCATCGCCAATGAGGTGGCGGACACGGACCGGCTGGCGCTTTTGCGCCTGGCGATCGCCGGGCGCGACCGGTTTCCCGACATCGCCCGTCGCCTCCACGATCATATCGCCGACACCATCGCGCCACTGTCCCGCTATCTCGCCGACCTGAAAGCGGCGGGGGCATGCCGCCTTGACGATCCGGCACAGATGGCAGCCCATTTCATCAACATGGCGAACGGTGGCCTGCGCTTCCTGCTGACCGACGATTTCAGCTACGCGGGATTTCGCCATGACTGGTCGCGGCAGGTGGTGCGATTGTTCCTCGACGGCATCGGCGTCGGGAACAGGAATGGTTAGGATCCTAAATGCTTGGCGGTTTAACCCGCCCCCGCCTTTGCCTACCCTCGCCGCGTAGAAGCGCGGCTGAAGGCGGAGCCCAATCTGGTCGAGAATGTGATCGAGGAGAGCCTGCGCTTTGATCCGCCGATCAACTCGCATTTCCGCACCAGCCTGTGCCCGGCGCAGATGCATGGCGAGGCAATGCCGGAACGCAGCAAGCTGATGTTCTCGATGATGGGCGCCAACCGCGATCCGAACATCTTTTCCGACCCGGACAATTTCGTGATGGACCCTCCTCTCAACCAGTCGAAGCGGCATCTGAGTTTCGGCTATGGCGTGCATTTCTACCTTGGCGCGCCGATCGCCCGGGACTGATCGGACATGCGATACATAGTCCGTCGCGGCGGATGGGGCCAACTTTGCCTTATCCCGCCGGATTCCTGTTGCTAAAGAGAGGGAGGGGGATTGACCGGCTGCGTTGGTGGACGACCGCCTTCCCTGCCCGCCCGACGCCATGACAGGACGCCATCATGCAGGACGACAAGAAAAAGGCCTTTCGCAACGCCCTGGGCAATTTCGCGACGGGCGTGACCATCGTCACCACGCGCGATGCGGAAGGACGGGCGGTGGGTTTGACCGCCAGCAGCTTCAACAGCGTTTCGCTCGATCCGCCCATGGTGTTGTGGAGCCTCGCGCTGGACAGTCCCAACATGGCGGCATTCCGGCAGGCGAAGGGATGGGCGGTGCATATCCTGTCGGCCGACCAGGAGGATCTGTCGAACCGCTTCGCGACGCGCGGCATCGATAAATTCGCCGGTCTGGAGGTGGAGGACGGGTTGGAAGGCGCGCCGGTGATTCCCGGCTGCGCGGCGCGTTTCGGATGCAACGCGACGTTCGAATATGAAGGGGGCGACCATGCGATCTTCGTCGGGGAAGTCGTCGATTTCATCCACCGCGACCGTCCGCCGCTCATCTTCCACAGCGGCAAATATGGTCGCGTCACCTCCGACAAGCTGGCGGCGCGCCCCGATCATTTCGAAAATGACGGGGAGTTCGGCCGCTATTTCGTCGGCCATATGCTCAGCCGCGCGCATCATGCCGCCTTTGCCGAACTGCGCCGCGAATATCGCAAGCGCGGCCTGCGCTCCGCCGAATATACGGTGATCGTCTCGCTCGGCCTCGGCGATGGTTGCACGCGGGAAGGCCTGGTCCAGCGCGCGGCCAATGGCGGCGTCGACCTGCCGCTGGAACCCATCGACCATCTGGTCGATCGCGGCCTGATCCGGACCGATGGCGACCGCCTGCACCTGACCGCCGATGGACGCAGGACACTGACCGAGCTGATGGCGGTTGCCCAGTCGACGCAATTGCATTTCGAGAACAGCCTGACGCTGACCGAGATGACGCAATTGCACGACCTGCTGCGCCGCCTGTCGGAAACCGCGCCGCGAGCGTCCTGACCCACAGGGCTTCGGCTCAGGCGCCGGGCTGGCTCAGGCGGTCTGGGCGGCGAGAATGGCCAGCCCTTCCAGCGCAAGCCCCGGTTCCAGTTCCGCCGCCATGCGCTCGCGCAGATAACGGGTCAGTACCGTGCGGGTGTGGCGGTTGGCGATCGCCGGTCGGGCGGCGATGGTCCGGGCATGCTCCCATGCGCGCTCGCTCAGCGATTCAGCGGGCACGATCTCGCCGATGATGCCCAGCGCCAGCGCCTCCTGCGCGCCGATTTCCTGACCGGTCATCAGGAAATAGCGGCCGCGATTGGGACCGAGCAGCATCGGCCAGACCGTCTGCACGCCGTCGCCCGGCACGACGCCGGCGATGGCATGCGCCTTGTCCGCGAACGCGGCCGTCCCGGACGCCAGCACGATGTCGGCGAGCAGCGGGATTTCCGCATGGATGAAGGCGGGTCCATTGACCGCCGCGATCACCGGCACGGGAATGGCGAGGAGGTTCTGGAGGAGCGCCCGCCCCTCGTTCAGGATGATGTCCCATGTCGCGGCGGACATGGGCGGCATATCGACATCCAGGCCGAACTCGGCGCAGAAACTGTCGCCCGTACCCGTGATGATGAGGACGCGCAGGTCGGGGTCGGCGGCGACTTCGGCAAAGGCGATACCCAGTTCGCGATGCAATCCGCCCCAGATCGCCCAGACCGCCGATCCGCCGCGATGGTGGATGCGCAGTTCCACGATGCCGCTGTCCCGCTTGATCTCTATCGTCTCGAACGTCGTCGCCATGGATGTCCTCTCGCGATTGTATCGAATGCCCGTTATGCAGCGAACGCTGCATGAGGCAAGCCTGCCACTGACCTCGATGCCATCGCGCGCAGGCTGGGCGACCTTCACCAGCGGTTCGACCGCGAGTTCTTCGGCGGGCCTTATAGCGAAGGGGCGTGAGGAGGGTTCACGCCCTGCCCTCATCCACCGCGAAGCGCCGGTCGTAGGACGCCTGCCGCCGTGCAATCTGTTCCCGTCGCTGCTCGGGCGTGACGCGCACCACGCCGCCGGGCAGCGCCGCGTCCAGCTCCGCCAGCCGGACCTTGCGGCTCTCGATGGAAGGGGCCTCGGCATGCGGATCGGGAAAGCCCTGCCAGCGGTGCAGCACCAGCACATCATGCAGGCCGCGCGTGTCGAGCCAGTTATGGACGCCGGGATCGGCGATGGCGATGACATAGGTGTAGCGGCCATCGGCATCGACCGCCATCTGCGCATTGGTCAGGCTTATCAGATTGTCGCGGTTGGGCAGGCTGCGCAGCCACAGGTCGTGCAGCACCACGTCGCGATAGGTCGCGCCGCCGCCATTGACGGTCAGGATCACCGCCTCGTCATCGGCCAGCGTGAAATGACCGAGGCTGCCCTGCTGCGTCACCAGTCCGCCGACCGATCCCGCGCCCTCCGGCTTCGTCATCATCTGCGGGCCGTTGAAGAACAGGCGCTGCGCATAATAAGCGTAGAAGACGTCGGACAGGATGTTGCGGATCGCCGTCACGGCCAGCTCGTCCTCGGTCAGCGGCCCGCGCGTCGGCGGGTCGAGGCGACGCACGCGCAGGGCGTCGGGCGCCTGCGTCTCCCAATCCCCCATTGAATCGCGGATGAAGAGATAGAGCGTGCCCTCCGCTATGGTGAGATGGTTGGGCCGTCCGTCGGCGGGCGTGCCGTCGAGCGTCAGCAGATAGCTGCCATCCGCCGCAATCTCCATGTCGAGCTGTTCGAGGGAGGCGAGCGTCGCGGAGGTCGTGCTGTTGCCGACCAGTTGGAACGTCACATAGGTCGACGGCTCGACCTGCCGCTGACCCCGTACCTCATACCGGCCACCCGCCGCGATGGGGATGATGCGATAGGCGTTGTCGGGATTGTCGCCACCCCATTTGGAGCCGGGCACGCGATGCCCGAACCATTCCGCGCCCTCCGAATAGACCCGCAGGACGCGCGGATAATTACCATCCGTGTTTGCCGCGACGGTGGTGCAGCGAAAACAATAGTCGGAGACGTGATCGTCGAACAACGCCATCTGCTCGGCGGGCATCAGCCGGTCCGTCACCCGCTCCCACATCACCCGCGCCTTGGTCCGCGCGGCGCGCACGTCCGGCCGTTCGAACAGGCGGATCGCCAGCTTTTCCAGGTCGCGCTGATCGACATTGGCGATGGGATTGGTGGACGACAGATAATAGTCATCGGTATCGAGGGGCATCGCATCGCTCTCCTGAAATCCATGGGCCTCTATCGCTCTTTAAAAGAACGATCGTTCTTAAATATCTGGGTTTGTCTATGATTTCGCTAGACGATACTGTCCCAGGTTGACCATAGCGTCAAGAAGATCGTGCAGTGTCCTCCTTGTTGCTTCGATGGAAAGACTGTCTTGCGCGGCTGGCCCCTTATCGCGTTCCGGCAAATATGACAGGTCGACCATGGAAAAAGGATCGCTGTGCGCGGGCGACGTCAAGAAAGAGAGGGTTCATGCAAACGGGTTTCGTCGCGGTCGGGGTTCATGGGGCGCGAGCGTGAGCAGCCGTTTCGCCGATCCGGGCGGCGGTGGCCCCATGCCTCTCGGCCCCGACGCGATCGATGCGGCCTGGCTGTCGCGGGTTTTGGCTGTAGCCGACGACCGGCCGGTGATCGACCATGTGACCCACGGCCCGCTCATCCATGGCGCAGGCACCAAATTGCGCGTCGACCTCCGTTATCGCCACAATCCGGCCGCCCTGCCCGAACGATTGTGGATCAAGGCCGGGTGGGAGCCGCACAGCCCCGCGCTCGAACGGGTCGGCAGCTACGCCAAGGAGGCGCATTTCTACGCCCGGCTGGCGGAGCCGTCCGGGGCACGCGCGCCGCGTTGCTTTGCGGCGGGCTGGGACGGAGACGGCCGGGCCTTTGTCGTGCTGGAGGATCTGCATGATCGTGGCGCCGACCTGTGGAATTGCCGGGTGGCGCGTCCCGTCGCGGACGTCGTGGCGATGCTCGACACGCTGGCGCGGTTCCATGCGGCATGGTGGGAGGATCCAGCCACGCTCGCCATGCCGCTGGTCGATGTGCCGATGCGCGCCACCGGGCCGCTCGCTGAATGGCCACGCGCCAATGGCGCGGAGCGTTTGAACGCGGTGCTGTCGGGGCCGCGCGGCGAAGGTTTGCCGGCGCATGTCCGCGACGGGCAACGGATCGAGCGCGCCTTCTGGCGGATGGTGGAGAGCCTAGACACGCCCGCCGGGGGATGCCTGCTCCATGGCGACCCGCATCCGGGCAATTGCTTTTCCGACGCCGACGGCGGCGCGGGCCTCTATGACTGGCAGACGGTCGCGCGCGGTCCCTGGGCTTATGACGTCGCCTATATGATCGTCACCGCTTTGTCCGTGGAGGACCGCCGCCTGCATGAGCGGGCGCTGCTCGACGGCTATCGCGACCGGCTGCGCGCCCATGGCGTGGCAGTGCCGCCCGACCGGGACGGCGCATGGGATCTTTATCGCCGCCATATCGCCTATCCGATGCTGATCTGGCCCACCAACCATGTCACGCACCAGTCGGAGGAGAATATTCGCGCGCTGACCTATCGGCTGGGCATGGCGGCGGATGATTTCGGCTTTTTCGATCTGTGGAGTGTGTGATGGTCGTGCTCGACCATCTGACCGCCTGGGAACTGGCGCTGCCGGCGCTGGTGAAGGATGGCGGCCGCGCCCTACCTGCCCGCTCCCTGCCAGTCGAATTGAAGGAGACATGACATCATGACGCGAGAGGACAGGACCGGGCTCAGCCGTGTCGTGCTGCTATATGCGGAGGAGAATTTCGACACGGCGCTGGCGACGTTTCGCGAGACGCTGGGCATCACCGATTTTGACGAGCCGTTCACCCCGCCCGACATGGGCCTGCGCGTCACGGTGTCGTGGCAGACCGGAATCGAACTCATCGCCCCCCATGGCGCGGAGGGCTACGCCGACAACATGCGCGCGCATCTGGCGCAGAAGGGCGAGGGCGTCTTCGGCATCGTCTATGAAGTGCCCGATCTGATCGAGGCGGAGGCACGGGCGACCCGAGCGGGTCATCCGCCGCGCGGCCGGATCGACTGCCTCCATGCCAATCCGGCGTGGAAGGCGCTGTTCTCCCGCGCGATCGAGGGACCGCTGCCGCCGGTCGCGGGGATCGACGTCACCTTGATCCAGCTCGACCGGTTGAACTGACGGATCGGGGCGCGAACCCTCGTTCCGCGCCCCTTCCCCTCACTCCATTTCGTTAAGCAGCAGGCGACCGGGATCGTCCGCCGCGCGGAGGCCCATTTGCGGGACATGCCCGCCCAGCCCCGGCTTGCCCCATTCATAGCTGGCGGGGTCGACGCGGATCCAGTCGCCCTTGCTGATCCGGTGGGCGATCCGCCAGATGCCGTCGCGCTTCTCCAGCCGGTCGATATAGCGGCCCCCGCTGATCAGGTCGTCCGGCACCGCGCCCTGCGCCCCCTTCATCCGCACATAGGCGGTGAAACAGGCGATGGACCGCGCCTCGTCCCCATCCACCGCGATGACCGGCACGCCCAGCGCGTGCCAGGTCGTGTCCATGTCCCGCTCCAGCATCCCCATCGTCTCGTCGATGAAGCGGTGGGCGTTGCCGACATACCAGCCATGATCCTCAGTCGCGTCGGGCCAATAGGCGGATTTCCACATCGCCGCATCCAGCAGGTCGTTGCCCAGCACGGCGCGGCCCAGGCATTGCTGAATCGCGAGCATCTCCAGCGCGCCCTTTTCGTCGATCGGCCTTTCCAGCGGGTGCATTGCCGTCACTCCCCGAAATTATAGCGCAGGTTGAATCCGATCATGCGCGGCGCAACGCCGTAGAAGCCGACCGCCGCGCCCAGCGTGGGATAGGTGCTGGGCGACCCGTTGGGCAGCACCTTCGCATTGGTCAGGTTGGTCACGAACAGCTCCGCGTCGAATGTACTGTTCATGATCCCGGTCCAGCGCAGGTTCGCGCCC
>Ga0207674_10002600_pt1 | contig 22678 bp, 18 predicted proteins | sample KBSCornC72_FD_184303 | JGI IMG/M metagenome (GOLD analysis project Ga0207674, IMG submission 184303) | Corn rhizosphere microbial communities from Kellogg Biological Station, Michigan, USA - KBS Corn C7-2 (SPAdes) (version 2) | ecosystem: Host-associated > Plants > Roots > Rhizosphere > Soil ...
TCAGTACGCCGTTTCAGATGAGGAGGTCAGCGGACCTATGATGATTACACGAAAGCACCTGCATCGCCGCACGTTTCTCCGCGGCCTAGGTACCACTCTGGCTCTGCCGTTTCTCGACGCGATGGTGCCCGCGTTCGCGGCGCCTCGGCTCGGCGCTGCCAAGCCGGCAGTGCGCCTGGGCTTTTTGTACGTGCCGAACGGTATCATCTCCGCCGGCTGGATGCCGAAGGGCGAAGGTGCCGGCTTCGAGTTCAATTCCACCATGAAGGCGCTCGAGCCGTTCCGCGAGAACATGCTGGTGTTAAGTGGACTGGCGCAGATTCAAGGCCGATCCTATGGCGACGGTGCCGGGGATCATGCCCGTGCCGGCGCCAGCTGGCTAACCGGCGTGCATCCCAAGAAAACGGAGGGTGCCGATCTGCGCGCTGGAATCTCCGCGGACCAGGTAGCGGCGCGCGCGTTTGGGAAGGAAACGCAGTTTGCCTCCCTGGAGTTGGGCGTCGAAGCGCCGAGTCTGGCGGGCGGTTGTGACTCCGGCTACAGTTGCGCCTACACCAATACGATTTCGTGGCGCAATCCGACCTCGCCGAATCCGATAGAAGTCAACCCGCGGGTACTTTTCGAGCGCCTGTTTGGGGACGGCGACAGCACCGATGCGAAGTCGCGGCTCGCGCAAATGCAGGAGCAGAGCAGCATACTGGATTTCGTGAAGGGCGGAGTGGATCGTCTGGAGACCAAGCTCGGCTCCGGCGATCGCAGAAAGCTCACCGAGTATTTGGACGCCATTCGCGATATCGAGCGGCGCATTCAGAAGGCCGAAGAGCAGAGCGCCTCCATGCACATGCCGGTGATGGACCGTCCGGCTTCCGCTCCCGAAGAGTTCGCAGCGCATGCCCAGTTGATGATGGATCTGATGGTAATCGCCTACCAGTCGGATCTCACACGCGTCATTACCATGATGCTGGCGCGGGAGGGCAGCAACCGCAGCTACCGCGAGATCGGCGTGGCCGACGGCCATCATAACTGCACGCACCATCAGAACGACCCGGAAAAAATAGCGAAAACCGCCAAGATCAACACCCACCACGTGGAGCAACTGGCTTACCTGGTAAACAAGATGAAGAACACTGCCGACGGCGACGGCACGCTGCTGGACCACTCGATGCTGCTTTACGGAAGCAGCCTCTCGGACGGCAACAAGCACACGCACGTCGATCTGCCGGTTGCTTTAGTCGGCGGCGGAGGTGGAGCCCTTAGAGGCGGGCGGCATATCCGCTATCCCGAAAATACGCCGCTCAATAATCTATTGGTTTCGATGCTCGATAAATCCGGCGTGCCCACGGAAAAGCTGGGCGACAGCACGGGCGAGATCGAGCATTTGTCGGATATTTAGCAGGTATATGCGATCGAGTGCTTGGATCCGCTGGGGAGCGGCGGTTTTGCTGGCCGCCGTGTCGTGCTGGGGAGCGACGGATTTTAGCCTCATAGACGCGATCAAGCGCCGCGACACCAAAGCCGCCGATTCACTCATCGCCAAGCACGTCAATATCAACGCCGCTCTGCCCGATGGCGCCACGGCGCTGGCCTGGGCGGTCTTTCTCGATTTGGAGGACACCGCTCGAAAACTGATCGAAACCGGTGCGGACGTCAACACCAAGGGTGACTACGGGGAAACGCCGCTTACGCTGGCGTTGGCCAATGGCAACGTGTCGCTCACCGCGCGCCTGCTCAAAGCCGGCGCTGACCCGAAGGCGACTCGCTGGAATGGCGAGACGGCCCTCATGATTGCAGCCAACGCAGGCAGCGTGGAGGAAGTGAAGTTATTGCTCGACGCCGGCCTGGACGTGAACGCCGCGGAGAGCGAAAAGGGACAGAATGCGCTAATGTGGGCCGCCGCGGAGGGGCATCCCGATGTGGTCGATCTGCTGATCCAAAAAGGCGCTAACGTAAATGCGGCAACCAAGAGCGGCTTCACAGCCTTGGCTTTCGCCACGATGAAGAACGACGGCGCTTCGGTTCGGCTCCTCGTCAAAGCCGGCGCCGATCCCAACAACGCTCTGCCGGACAAGGATAAGACCAAGATGCTGCTTCTCGCTGCAGCCTACGAGAGCACTCAGGCAGCGATGGCGCTGCTGGACGGCGGCGCTGATCCGAACGTCGCCGATCGCATGGGGCGAACTCCGCTGCACATCGCGGCGCAGGCGGGCTCCTTGGAACTGGTTCGGAAATTGGTATCCAAGGGCGCCGACTTGAACGCTCGTACCGCAAGGATCAGCGCGCCCGACCCTGGGTTCTTCCGAGCGCCCTCCGGCGAACAGACTCCGCTGCTTCTGGCGGCCAAATTCAATCAAGTGGATGTGATGCGCGTGTTGATCGAGGCCGGCGCCGATACCAAGCTCAAGGCTCAGGACGGAACCACTTTGTTTCTGGCGGCCGCGGGAAGCGGTCACGTGGAGGCAGCAAAGTACGCCTATGAGTTCGACAAAGATGTCAAGGCGGTTGATAGCCTTGGTTTCACTGCCATGCATGAGAGCGTGAGCGGCACCGGAAGGCTGGCGACTCAGCCGGAGCTGACCGAGCTGGTGCAGTATCTCGCTGATATTGGGGTTCCTCTGGACGAAGTGGACAGCCACGGGAGAACGCCCATTCAGATCGGCGACGTCGCCCCGCTGGATCAACCCATTCAGCGTATGGCCGACATCATCATCAGCCGTGGGGGCACACCGCGTTACTTCCCGAAAGAATACGTGAAGCCCGCGTCAGCCGTCCTTTCCAGATGATTTCCGCCCCGGATGCCATCTAGCCAATTGAGCTTTCAAAAGGCACGAAGGAACCATCGTTCGTCACCCCACGGGACTCGTGAAAATCGCGCCTCTTGCTCCTCAACGGAGTTTCATCTTTAGATCAGATCGATGCGGAAAACATAACCGCCCGACGGGCTGTTGAGCGGCGGGAAGCCGGGGTGTTGATACGCCGGCTTGTCGATCGACCATCCCGGATGCTCGCCGGCATCAACTCCGTAGAGCTGATCGTTATACACCGTGACGTCGTGGATATCACAGGAGCCCGCCACGAACTCCACCACCTGGACGACTTGACCTGTCTTGACGTCGTACTTGATCAGACCCGGAGTGTAACCCTCATAGCCGGTGGTGCCTTCCTTCTGATGTCCGGTCACTTGCCAGATGAAGCCGTTGTCATAGGCGATGCCGTGCAGCCGTTCGGCCAGACCCGGCACGCGCGTCGTCGGAAAAATGTAATCCACCTCCCAAGTCTTGGGATCGATACGGATGATCGCTTCAAGTCGATTCGCGTCTATCCAGATTTTGCCGGCGTCCGGCTGCCACGTCATGCCGTGGGTGGCGCCGCCATCGTCTTTGGGCCCGAAGGGAATCTGTCGATGGCTGATCTGTTTGCCATTCATGTCGGTCTGAAAGATCCCATTAATCGGCGGGGTGGGGTGCACTATCTCCGATGCGCCGTTGGCTCCGCTCCAGATATAACCGCCGCCGAAGCACATACCGCTGGTGTCCTTGCAGTTGGTCATCACCGTGTGGAGGAGCTTGCCGTTCCAGTCGATGAGCCAGGCAGCCTCGGGTTTGTTGTCATGGCGCTGCTCCTGAACCCAGAAACCTCTCTTCTGATCGTGGTCGATGTCGATCGCATTGGGCCATCCGGGCGGGGTAAGAAACAGTTCCGTGGTCTTGGCCATCCGCTTCGGAATTTGCTTGCCGCGCGCGCCGGTCCCTACGCGACGGCCTAGAGCGTCGGTCCCCTGCTCGCGTGGCGCCGTCTCGGCTGATTGTCCGAACGCCGAACTGGCGGCCAGGCTCGCGCAGAAGCCAATGCCGGCACCAAACAACTCTCGCCTCCCAATACGATTCCTCATGGATGGTTTCCTCCTCTGACGAGTCAGCGTCACATTCATTCAAACCGATGCTATCAAACTGTCTGTCCCGCACAAGCCCCCGCACCGCGCCCCGGGTCCATCGTGATGCAATCGTGCGGCGATTTGATTGCCCCGGGCTCGCGGCGGTCAAGCCGCGCTTTTCCATTAGTCGAATTGATGACTTGCAGACGATGATCGGCGTCGTCGTTTACGGGCCGATCTGCTGGAGCGTGTGCCGCCGCAGATACCAGCAGGGAGCGTAGCCGAAATGTGGCAACAGCGCTTCGATACACGTCTCAATAGCCGGCGTGCCGATCGAGTACTCTACCTGGTTATAGTGATTCACCTCGGCGTACACCCGGCCAACCGGTAAGTGTTCGACTGGCCGCCCCCGGAGACGGGCATAAAGATCATCGCCGAGGTAGATCAAGCCCATTAGGGTCAGCAGAGCGGAGCATCCCCACAGTGCGATTCTCCGGATAGTCCGCATGCAAGAAACTCTTTTCGACTATAGCGAAAAGAGACGCGGATCACCGCTCCTCAGGCGTCCTCGATCAGGGATCAGGTTTCCCGGGAACGGATGCGTGAGAAAGATGAGGCCTTGGCTTTCGCTTCCGCCGCGAGCGCCAGAAGCCGCTCGGCATATTCAAAAGTACGCCGGCCGACTTCTGTCATGGCGATGGACTTCGAGAAGCGCTCCCGTTCGAAAAGCCGAACGCCCAATTCGCGCTCCAGCGACTTAATGTGAAAGGTCACGGTGGATTGGTGATAGCCCAGTTGGGTGGCGGCGCGACTGAAGTTATTCGCAACCGCCACCACGCGGAATGTTTCTAGTTGCTGCAAGTCGAGCATCGGATCAACAACTCCCTCAAAAATAAGTATTGCCAGGGGAACGAGCTAGAGCGCGCTCTCGCCTCGATCCCCATTGCGGATGCGAATGGCTTCGTCGATGTTGGCGACGAAAATCTTTCCGTCCCCGATCTTCCCAGTGCGGGCAGCGCTGGTGAGAGCTTCGACCACCGGATCCAGAAGCGTATCGCGCACTATCATCTCCAGCTTCACTTTTGGCAGCAGATCGACTTTATACTCGCTGCCGCGATAGACCTCGGTGTGGCCCTTCTGGCGTCCGTGCCCCCGCACTTCGGAAACCGTGATGCCCTCCACGCCGATCTTGATCAGGGCGTCCTTGACCTCGTCCAGTTTGAAGGGCTGGATGACTGCTTCAATCTTCTTCATTCGATTTCTGTCCTTTCAGAAGAACCGTAACTCGATTACGAGAAGAAGGCCGCGCAAGCGCAACTCACGCGGCCCGCCAAAAATGTTCCAGGAACGTTTAGCGCCCGTGCTCGGCCGCACGGATGCCGGGAAGCGGTTCCGTTGCGGTGAACGGCACGGCCTTTTCGGGCACCATGCCGCCCGGGCGTCCCATTGAAGAGATGACATATTCGGGGTAAGCCGAGATGCCGTGCTCGTGCAGATCCAGACCGTAATTCTCGCCCTCGGCCGAGATGCGCAGGAGACCCATGGCATTGACGACATACATCACCACCATGGCAACCACAAACGTGGAAACTGTAATGATCGCGCTGCCCACGATTTGCGCCATCAACACCTGCGTGCCGCCGCCGTAGAACAGTCCTTTCAGAGGAGCCGAGTTATCTGCCGCGAAGGGTCCGGTGGCGCCATACTGACCCGAAGCGAACAGCCCCAGCGAAATTGTTCCCCAGATTCCGCACATGCCGTGGACCGGAACCGCGCCGATCGGATCGTCAATGCGCAGGTACTCGAGCAGTTCTACCCCGCAGACCACGACGACGCCGGCGACCGCTCCCAGCAAGATCGCACCCGTAGGGCTGACCCAGTAGCAGGGACAAGTGATGGCCACGAGTCCTGCCAGGAAGCCGTTGACGGTGAAACTCATGTCCCATTTCTTGCTCATCATGTAAGCGACAAACATCGCGGCCAGACCAGCCGAGCAAGCAGCCAGCGTAGTGTTGGCGGCAACCCGCCCAATGCCTTCGAAGTCCATGGCCGAGAGCGTGCTGCCAGGGTTGAATCCGTACCAGCCGAACCACAACAACAAGCCGCCGGACGCCGCGATCGTCAGATCGTGAGGCATCATGGGTCCACCACCGTCGCGTTTGAAGCGGCGGCCCAGGCGCGGACCAAGGACAATGGCGCCCGCCAGTGCGATAAATCCGCCGATGGTATGCACCACCGTCGAACCCGCGAAATCATGGAAACCCATGCCGAGCGAAGGCAGGAAGAAGCCCGCGGCGCCCATTGTCGCCAGGAAGCCATCCGGACCCCAGGCCCAGTGGCCAATGATCGGATAGATGAAGCCCGACACCGCAAAGCTATAGAGCAGGTCGCCCACCCAAGCCGTCCGGCCGATCATCGCGCCGGAGGTGATGGTGGAGCAGGTGTCGGCAAACGCAAACTGGAACAACCAGAACGCCAGGAACGCTACGCCGGTACCTTCATACGTGTGCGGCGCACCTTGCAGGAAGAACCAGTTCAGGCCGATGAAGCCGTTGCCATGGCTGAACATGAATGAGAATCCCCAAGCGTAGAACAAAAGACCGCAGAGGCAGGTGTCGACCACGCATTCCATCAGCACGTTAACGGTTTCGCGCGATCGGCAGAAACCGGCCTCGAGCATGGTGAAGCCCACCTGCATACCGAACACCAGGAACGCCGCAATCAGCGTCCACACGGTATTGATGGGGTTTACGATGTCGTTCCCCTTCAAGACTGGGTCCGCGGCAAAGGTCCGAAAGCCGATCAAGTCGGGGTTCAGCAGCAGCGCGGCCAGCAGGATCAGGCCGACGCCGGTCAATTTCCCCATGATTAGGATCTTGCCGTATTGGCGCCATTCCGGATTCCGAAGGCGATCCCGCAATCGGCTCAGCTTGCCCGGGAAAGATAGTCTATTTTCCATAATTGATTCCTCTCTACGTTGGTAGTTACGTCCGCTGGCGCTTGGGTACACCTGCGGCCAAGGTGCGGCGCGGTGCCCTCATGAAACACAAGTTGTTAACGGAATGTCTCCCGCAGACCGGGCGGGAAGCAGATGTCGGTTCTTTTGCAGTCTACGGTATGCGTCACACCGCGTCCAATCGATTTTTTTAATGTATGAGGAAGCCATTTTCTATTCGGTCTCTAAAGACATGCAAATAAATGACTAAAGACATCGGCGCGGGTCTCAATATCCGAGGGAGCAGTCAGGGCCTCTTTGTGGATGCCATTCCAGAGATTAGGAGTTCTTACACGCGCTCGGCTCGGGAAGGTGGCTCTGGAGCAGCGCAAAGACGAGTTGTAATCGCGAACGGGTGGCCGCTGACCCTCTAAGCCTTCGTGGCGAATTTGATAGCCCTAATCGAGGGCTTCTTGCTTCGATGGCTCATTCCTGGCCGCACTCCCTCGACCATTTCCGGTCTAAAATCACAATATGGATGCAGTACCAAGACACCAATGTTTGATCTACGAGGGCTCGCCGGCCAGGCATTTTCGAGGGCTAGCTGCGGCCGTTGTTGAAAACCTCAAGAAAAATAAGCGCTGTTTCTACCTCAACAGTCCCACAATGATGACCGGAATACGGTCCTACCTCGCTGCCGCGGGTCTAGATTTAGCGCGCGAGCTGGAAAGGGGCGCATTGGTGCTGTCCTCCGATGAAAGTCACTTGGTGGACGGTCAATTTGATAGTGAAAGAATGCTGGCAATGCTGGAAAATGCCGTCCATGAAGCACTGCGGGATGGTTTTAGCGGACTGTGGGCCACCGGCGATATGACATGGGAATTCGGGAATGAAAAGAATTTCGTGAAGCTCTTGGACTACGAGCGGGGTCTGGAACAGCTTTTCGAGAAACATGTTTCCTTGAGTGGCGTCTGTCAGTACCATACGGACACATTGCCGATTGGTGTTGTCGAGCAGGGATTGCACATTCACAAAGGTATTTTCATTAACGAAACTCTTTCTCGAATAAATCCGTACTTCCTTTCACATGAAGCCTTGGCGGGCCGTCCTAGAGGATCCGTGACTCAAATAAAGCACATGATTCATAGCGTGCAGCATGCTTGAAGCTGTCCAGCCAACCTTCATTGCTCCCGGCTGTGAAAGTCGCGCCAAGGCCACTCTCACGGCTCACTGGCAGTATGAAGGGGCCGTTCCGATTCCTGCGTTGGGATACCTTCACTAACCTTCGTTGGCGAAGGGACTGCGTTTGATCGCGTAATCGACGGCCTCTTGGGGAACGTTGAAGACCTTCATGGCTCCGTTGCCCATGTACCCGAGGTCTTTCACGCCTGCGGGGCTGGTGTAGTAGGCGTCGACAACCATGTTCCGGGTCCAGGTCCAGAAGTGTACTCCGGGGGCGGTTTCAGGCGTTCTGTTCTTCGCGTACGCAAGCTTGTCGAGCAATTCGGTTTGCTGCGCCGCGGCGGCGTTGAGGAAATCCGCGCCGTAGGTCTTCTGCATGTAGTTATCGAGCCAGCCGAAGCCCCCATTGAAAATCGCGGCCAGCTCGTCGTTGTGGCTGGAGAGGAAATCTATAAACTCAGCGGCTCCCGCGTCGGAAGCGCCGGGGATGATGATGTCGCCCAGCTTCTTGAGTGTCAGGAAATTGTGCGGCGTGAATTTCTTCGGGACGTAATTCGGTCCTCCGCTGAGCGACTTTACGGCTGCGATCTCGGCGTGAACGTGCTGTGCCAGGGCCGGCGAAAGGACTCCTGACCCCGCGGCCGTCAGAACGATGGAGCTGCCAATGATCCTGAATAATTCGCGGCGCGAAGTGTCTTCCATAACCTACACGTTTCCTTTCGTAATTTCGTCGGCGAGGTGCGCGGCGGCGCGCCAGGCGTTGGCGACAATGGTGAGTGTCACGTTCTTATCGGGGTTGCCATTGAAAGGCGCGGCATCCACCACCAACAGGTTGGGTACTTCGTGGGCCTGCGACCACTTATTAAGAACGCTGCTCTTGGGATCATCACCCATGCGGCAGGTGCCGGCTTCATGGATGATCTCGCCGCCGACCGACACCGCCTTCACCGCGTCTAGGGGCAGATCGGGCGACGTGACGTGTCCGCCCATGGTCTCGATCAAGTCCTTGAACGTTTTGTGCATGTGCTTGACCATCTGGATTTCGTTCTCGCTCCATTGCCAGTGAAAGCGGAGCACGGGAATTCCCCACTGATCGACCTGCGCGGGGTCGATTTCGCAGAAGGAGTGCTCATTTGGAATCATTTCGCCGCGGCCGGAGAAGTTGACTTGGCTGCCATAGTAGCGGCGAATGTCGTCCTTCAACTTGGTCCCATAGCCTTCCGCTCGCGCCGCGACATTGCGGAAGGTGCCAATCTGCGGCATGCCGAAGCCGCCGCCGATTTCGATGTGATACCCGCGGGGGAAATCCTTGTTTTTCTTATCCAGCTCCCACCACGGAACGTAGACGTGCATGCCGCTGATTCCATCGCTATTATGACGGGGCATGCCTTCCAGCGCGGGGATAACGCCGCTGACGGCGTGGCCGACAGTGTCCGTGAGATTGCGGCCCACTTGCCCGGAGCCATTCGCGAGCCCATTGGGGAATTGAGACGATTTCGAATTTAAGAGCAGACGAGCGGATTCGCAGGCGCTGGCTGCGACCACCACCGCCTTGCACTTGATGGTCTTCTCGGTGCGCGTCGCTTTATCGACGTACGACACGCCGCTGACTTTGCCGGAGCTATCGACCAGAAGCTCGCGAGCCATCACGCCACTGATGATGTTGAGCCGCCCCGTCTTCATGGCGGGGAAAATCATGGCCTGGCTGGAGCTGAAGGCCGAGGCGGTCCGGCATCCGCGCCCGCACTGGCCGCAATAATGGCAGGCAGCGCGGCCATTGATTGACTTCGTCAACATGGCCATGCGCGATGGAATGACAGGAATGTTCAACTTTTTCCCGGCGCGCTGGATGAGCTGCTCATGGACGCGGGGCGCGATCGGCGGCAGGAATTTGCCGTCAGGCGCAGTGCGGAGGCCTTCGTGAGTGCCCGTGACGCCGATGAATTCCTCGGCCTTGTCGTACCAGGGCGACATCTCTTCGTACGTGACGGGCCAGTCGGTGCCCAGGCCGTCGAATTGTTGCGGCTTGAAATCGTAGTCCGAGAAACGCAGCGAGATACGTCCGAAGTGGTTGGTACGGCCACCTAATATGCGGGAGCGGAACCAGCGGAATGAGCTGCCTTCGGCGACGGTGAAGGGTTCGCCGGGGAGATCCCAGAAGCCGTTGGGCGCGAGGAAATAACCGAACGGATAGATGTCTTTTCCGAAATAGTTTTCAGCATTGGGCCCGACGCCGCGATGGTCGACTTCCCAGGGCCACATGTGCTCTTTGAAGTCTTTGCTGGGATCGAGCATGGGGCCCGCTTCGAGCAGCGTCACCTTGTGGCCGAGGTCGGTGAGGACCTTGACCGCCGTGCCGCCGCCGGCTCCGGACCCGATGACTACTACGTCGTGGACTTCGGGCGTTCGTTGTACCTGAAACATGGCAGTGACCTCTGCTCGGGGCCTGAATTCGGTTTATAGTATCGCAAATGCGGGTTGCAATGGCCCCTCGGTCGGGTTATTGTCGAGCGGTGGCTATCTCAAGACGCACCATTCTCACCGCTGTGTCCGCCGCCGTCGCCGCCCAGGCGCAGCGGCCCGCGTATCCGAACTGGAAGCCGAGGCTGGGGGTTCTATGCGCGTATTCCGACGCGAATCTCGAATTCGTCAAGGCCGAGGGCTTCACCAGTATGGAGCTTAGGCTCGACCCGGACCAACTGGACGACAACCGCATTGCCACGGTCAAGGCCAAGATCGCCAAGGCCGGAATCTATGTGTCTTCGCTGGCCTGTGACGGCAATCATATTGACCCCGACCCGGCGAAGCGGCAGCGGCAAAATGATTTTACGGCGAAGTGCATCGAACTGTGCGGGAAGATGGGGATTCCGGCGATCGGGGGCCAGTCTGGGACCGATCGTTCAAAACCGCTCCAGCAGCAAGTCGACGAGATCGTCAGAGTCTACACCGAGAAATACTTCCCGCTGGCCGAGAAACACAAGGTGAAGATTCTGTGGGAGCCTTATGCCGGCGGTCCGAACATCGCTACCGGGCCAGTGGGATGGGAGGCGCTTTTTAAGGCGTTCCAAAATTCGCCGCACGTGGGCCTGCAATTTGATCCTTCGCACCTGGTGTGGCAATTCATGGACCCGGTACAGGCGGCGCGCGATTTCGTCGACAAAATTTACGACGTGCACCTGAAAGACACCGAAATTCTCTGGCATGTGGTGCGGCGCGCCGGCATTCAGCCGGTGGATAACCAGCGCTGGTGGCGATTCCGCGTACCCGGCTACGGGTCGGTGGATTGGAAAGGTTTCTTCTCGGTGCTCTCTGAGGCAGGCTACAGCGGCGCGATGAATATCGAGAATGAAGATCAGTTTTACTATCCCGCCATGGAGCAGGGAAACTTCACGGAACAGTACAAACGCGGGTTCCGTGTAGCCCACGAGTTCTTGAAAACGCTGGTGCCACCATTAAAGGCGTGAGGAATCACCATCGTCCGATGGCGCCCTCGTAAACGTCAGCGCGCAGCCCGAGAAATTTAGGCCGGACCGGCAAATTGGCGCTCAGCCCCCACTGCTAGCGCAGAGCGGATCCGGGTATCCTGATCGGATGCCGCCGGAGATCGTACGCCGGATCGAACGAGAACTAGGATTGACGGGACTGGTAGATGCCCTAGCGAGCAAGCTATCGGCGAGCGACTTGCGATCGCTCTTGATGGAAGTCTACCGAACGCGAGCAGCCGGAGTTAAGGTCGCCGCTATCCGGGCGCAGGCCGCAAAGGATCCTCTCATGGCTCCCAGCACAGTGAGTGCCAGGGACCTGATGGCCTTCGATTCAATGGCGTTTCAGGCGGCTTCGGAGTTTCTCGCTCTAGATCTTTCGCCTGTCTGCCCGCTTTCAGCAACATCGACGCTTGGGGGCACGAGCCAGAACAACGTCGTGAGCGCCATTCGCAATGCGGAAGCGCTGGGCGATCCAACCATTGCACTGGCTCTCGAAGCTGGCCGCCGGCGACGTTCCCAAGGACTGGTTCGCCTGTGCGCCAGTCACCGCGTCATACGCTTGCAGCCATTCAGTGTGCCCGGATACTCGCCACACTTCAGGTTGTTTGCTCTCGTCACCGCCGGCCGCGACACGGGATCGTTCCGCTTCGAAACGGCACATTTGCTGGAGCATGTCCGTGTGTATCTGCGGACGTTTCGGATGCTGACGGCGGCAGGGTTTGCGCTCGAAAGTCCGATTGTCGAATTATCCGACATGGTCGCGATTGAAGCGGCACTAGCCGGAGCCGGAGTAACCAGCGACGAGGTCCGGAAGTCTGTCCGCGCCCACCGGCTCGGCGGGTCGGAGCGCTTTCTTAAGGAACGCGGGATTGCGGCGCCGGTGGACTGGCAGCACCCGCTCCTCGAACCCGGCGTCATCGGGCCCTTGTGTAACGAGTTCCCCGAAGCCCAGTTTCGCCTGAATCAGGAGCGTCTGGAAGGCTTGGGCTACTATCGCTCCTTCACACTGCGGATCTTGGTACAGGCGCCGGACGGGAACCGCTATCCCCTAGTCGACGGCGGCTTTACGGATTGGACCGCGCGTCTCCTTGGCAACCATAAGGAGCGGTTGCTTATATCCGGCATCGGAAGCGAGTTTGTTTGCAAGACTTATCGGCGGCACTGATCCCGCGCTATGCAGTCTGAGCAGCGATATGACGATACGCACCTGTAGAAACACAACTTACTGCCGCTTGTGGCTTCGTGCTTCTCCTAGCAGTCGGATACTTTGCAGGCCGCACGCCTGTCCCTGTCCTTGCGCGAGCTTAAGCTAACCTTTTAACTGAGAAGTGTCGATGGATGATCCTACTTACGTGACGCAGGCGTGACGGGGGATCGGGCTAGCGAAAATCCGCTTGTGAGGTCCGTAGAGGAGAAGGAATGAAGTTCGCATTTATATTGATTTCAGCGTCGGTAGCTTCGTGGGGACAGGTTGCCGTAAACGCGACGGGCATCGTGCAGACTGGTCTGCCAGCAGCCCAAGATAATCTACTTGGCCCTTTGATTCCGTCCGGTAATTCCCCGTGGGTATACGGCGATCTTGCGGAGATCGCAGTGGCTAACAATATGGCTCCCGCAGCGCTTGCGGCTGCGCCCACCTTCGGCACTGCCCTTCCTGGAACCGTCTCCTGGACGTCCGGAAACAATGTCGTCACAACGACCGCCGATCTCACCGGGCCGCTCGCGGGTAAACCCTGGGTTGCGTTTGCCTGGAACAGCGTGGACGGACCGGGGACCGGGCGCGCTCTTTGCCCGATTTCCCGCGTCACGGCGACTGCTATTACCTGTCAAGTGAATATGTTTGCGCCGACATCGTCTGGCGTAACTGCCTATACGATGCCTGGACCGGACTCGCATGGCTGGACATTTCTATCGTGGACGGCAGGAAGCCCGTCTGTGACTTGGAACTACTATGACGTCGCGATTGCGTTCTACCGGCTGTACTACCGAACTGGCAACGCCCAGTATCAGACCTGGGCGCGGCAATATGCGGACATCACTTGGCAGTGGACACTCGACCACGGCTACAATTATCCATATCCGCGCGCCGCATCGATGATAAGTCAGTTCTTCCGTGCACTCGACGGCCATCCCGAAAGGTTCCCTGGCCTCTATTCGGAAGTCACAACGCTCGTCAGGCTATTCGCAGATCCTTCCGCTAGCCCGGCCATTGATAATCGCGAAGCGGGTTATACATTGTGGGACGTGGCGCTCGGGGCCAAGACAGATGCCGATTCCACGCGGCACGCGCAATACTGTTCGTGGCTTTCGACGCACACCAACACCTGGAACTCCGTTCAATCGGCGGATGGAAGCTGGGGTGAGAATGAATACGCCCTGAATCCCAGCTATGTAAGTGCTCCGCAGGCGTTCACCGCGCCCTTCGTCTACGAGACGTCGCCTTGGCGCATCGCGATCAATATCAAGGCCTTGGAAGCGGCGTATGAGTCTCTGAATGACACGACACCGCAGGGCTGCAATAATCCCACGCTTGCCGCGGCCACCCTTACTGCGATCACCAAGGCTGTGACATGGCAAAACAACTATGGCCGCGACACGGTGAATCGCGGTGTGTACTACGAAGTCAATAGCCAGTCGGATGACCAGGACAGCGTATATGGGGCGGCAGGAACGGTGTCGATTAACGTAGGGTCCAAGTCACTGACCGGAAGTGGCACAAACTGGATCACGGCTGGTTACTGTGACGGGACTCATTTTATCGGCATCCAGACGCCGCGCACGGTCTATAAGATTGCCTCCTGCGCCAGCAACTCCTCTGCCGTACTGTCCGTCGCGTTTGGATTGTATGGCGAGACGGCAAATGTGGCTGGGAGTGCCTACTCGATCGCGCCTGCGGCGCCCTCGAACTGCCATTCTTCTGCATCCAACTGTTTCGGCTCGGCAGGCGATCGCAACCTGACACGCACGACCTGCGGCGCGATGGGATGGCTGTACTCGGTCACCCTGAATGCGACCTACAAGGCTTGGACGGACGAGTGCCTTTCGGCCTCGCTGGGCGGACCAACCGCGGGGCTGACCACCGCGGCTAATATTGGTGCGGCTACCCTGCCGTGCTCCGGTCCTGCTTGCGATGGATTCGTAAACGATACTGTGGCGTCGGCAGCGAGTTGCTACACGCAGCCCGCGCCTTGCGTTTATGGAAGCTACCTGTACAGTAATCTCGGGAAGAACTTTGGTGAAGCATTCGGCGCGCCGGGGATCGATAATGCACTCGCATGGCGCTTGACTGGCTCGCCCTGCGACCTGAATGGCGACGGAACCGTCAACGTCCTGGACGTACAGCTGATGGTTAGCCAGGCCATTGGAACTACTGCATGCACGAATAAGCTGGACGGAGGAGCTACCTGCGACGTAATCGATGTCCAGCGGGTGGTGAACGCCGCTTTGGGCGCTGCATGCCGTGTGGGGCCGTAAAAGGCGACGGAGGGAACTCCCTACACGATCTCGCAACTGACAGCCTGGGCCGGTGGCAAGGGAGCCGCGCCTGGCGCGGTTGCGCAGTAGCCGTGAAAACCAGGCCCGACCTGGCGGAAGCCGGCCTGGCGCAGCTGCTTTGGATCGAAGCCAGCCAAACTGGGAGCGTTTACCACAGTAGCCGCGGGTGAAATCCGGGCCACGGTGGTGGCCAAGCCGGGTAGCAGGTCTGGCCGTGCGCGGTTCAACCAGGTGCAATCGATCGTCGCCACCGAATCCACCCCCTGTGCAGTCACGTAGGCGGTCTGTACGACCCAGGCCGCCGCCGGCTCACCATTGCCGGAATTCAGGGAAAGCAGGGTGCGCGGGCGAGGATCGCGCTGGTAATGGCGCAACTGCGCCTCGCGGGGTGCGCTCCATAACAGACTTCGATCCGCGGCGCAGGCGTCCACGGCAAGCGCTATCGACGCATTCACCGCCGCGCTTTCTTCACTCTCCCAGTGCGTTTCGCGCAAAAGGCGCGGCGCGCACGCGAATCCTGGATACGCGCCTAACGACTGTAGCTGGAAGCCTGCTTCCGGATAGGCCCGTTCAAGCGCTCTCTGTCCCGCGGAACCGGCCTGGGCGAACGTGATGACGGGGAGATGTGTCGCGGCGATGGCCGCGAGCAATGTCCGGTACAGGCCTGCGGCGATTCCGCGGTTCCTGAAATCGGGATGCACGGCGACAAACGAAACCAATAAGACATCGATGACCTCCGATCCGTGGCGCAGCCGGCGATGGGTGGACCCGCCGAATCCGGCGGGTTTGGAATCGACAAACGCAGCCGCTGCTGGCGCCGGCGCTGGACCTGGAAACGACATCTGCCAGCCAAGATATGCAGGAGTGTAATGCAGGGCGGGGGCGGGCCAGGCGGCCGTCAGAATTGCGCTGGCCTGAGGCGCAAACTCCGCGCCCGGCACCAGGTGGAATTCGATCGCCACAATAGCTAGACACCCTGAAATTCAGGGGCCCGGCGCACCGGGTCCGGCCATGCCGCCGGATCGGCGCCGTGCTGTTGGAGAAAGGCGTATACCCACCGTTCCAGCCCAAACGCGACACACACGCTGTGCATCGGACCGCCCCCTTCGACGGGAGTAGAAAAAGCGCGACCGAAGAAGTCCGAATGGTAATTGTGCGATCCCACGGCGAGCCTTTCGCCCTCCGGCAAGATCAGCGAGATCTCATACTTCGAATCCGAGCTCAATTGGAAGTAGGTCTTCGAAATGGCGTCCGGAGCGACGAAGAAGGGATCGCTGGCAGTGCGGATTTCGCCCGCCAAGCGATGCTGCACAAAAAACTCGGCCATCATCGTTATCGATTTTTCGCGCTGCGCGAGCACGTAGTCCCGGTCTCCCAGGAATACTACCTCGCGCATTGTGAAGTCCCAAAGCCTTCGCAGATCGGTCAGGTTGGAGCTTTCGTAGCGGAAGCATTTGCCGCAGATGCCATACACCAGACCGGCGGCGGGTACGGACCGGTTCTCATGCAGATGATAGACGTGATAGCACACGGCCGGCGACAGGCACGCTTCTGGCTTGTCCATATCGGCTAGGGCCAGATCGTCCACGTCGGACGCTTCCTGATGACGAGTTCGAAATGCGTCGATGAGCTTGGATTCCTCACGCAGGTGGGCCGCGAACGTCACATTATGGGGAAACGAGCGGAAATAGTCGCAGCGCGAGAGGACCGGCGAAGGGATCAGCGTGGGGGTACGCAAGGGCTCGGCGCGCCAGGGCCGGCCGAAGGCTTCAAAGACCCGATCGAAATATTGGAATAGCCGCAGCGGTACGCCGGACAGAGCCACTTGCCCGGTTCCCAGGAAGTGAACGCCATCCATAGGGACGTTGGCGGGAAAGGCAGGACTGGCCGTGCTGGCGAAAACCACCTTCCGCTCCAGCGAACGCAGCGAGCGGACAATGCGATTGGCGGTGCGCTGCAGGGCGGTCTGCAGATCGGCGGCTTCTTCATCCGCGGCGTCGAAATCAATCGAGGAGCCGTCTTCGGAAAAGGAAACTTTTCCAATGGACTTCGACAAGAAGGCCGCCTGTTTGCCGATTTCCTCGCGCGCCATCTCTCCGGCCGGAGCGTTCAAACGAACGGTGCACCGAGTCATGCGCACTCCCGCTTGCTGATGTCCTGAATCATTTCGGACAAGCGCCGTGCGCTGCGCGCAGCGACGAACTGGTCATCCGGGATGGACACCTGAAAGCGTTCCTCCAACTCGAGGAGCAAGGGAAGGGCCTGCACGCTGGTTACTCCCGCGTCATAAAAGTCTTGATCCGGTTGTTCAAGATTCACGCCAGTGACATCGCGGATGGCGTTCAAAACGGCATCCAGGCTATCGAGATGGTCTGACATTGTCGGTGAGGGTCACAACTACGATGTTACCTCAACGGCACGGACGTCACAGCCATTTCCGGACCAATATCCCGCGTGTTTCGAATGACTCGGCGCTTTGAGCCGAGGCCTGCCGGCTGAGCGGCGGGATATCTACTGGGGCGGGAGAGATTATGTACCGAATCTTATTCGCTGCGCTGCTGGCGGCCGCGGCTGACGGCCAGACCCTGTTGAGTCTAGACTCGCAGACCAAGAATGTCGATTTCACCAAGGCCGCGTTTACCCGGCCTGTGAAGACCGGGGCGGCCCTGCCGTCCACTTGTTCGGTGGGAGACCTGTTCTTTCAGACCAACGCGCCGGCCGGCTCGAATCTGTACGGGTGCGCCAGCGCCAACACCTGGACCCTACAGTCGGGAGGCGGAAGCGGATCCCTCGCCATCGACAACAACGGGACCCTGGTGGGCTCACGCAACATCATGAACCTGATCGGCGGCGTAGGCGTCGTGAACACAATTTCCGATACCGGCACGCAGATTAATGTTCAACAGAGCGTGGACACCAGCGTAATCCCCAGCAAGGCCAACGCCCAGAGTGGCGCGATGTGGCTGTGCAGCTCCGCCGGCTCGTCCAGCGCATATACCTGCGGGCTCTCGCCGACGCTGCAAGCTTATTCGACCGGCATGGTGCTGGCCTGGAAGCCCAACGTGAATGGAGCAGGCGGCGCCACTACCCTGAATGTGGACACTCTGGGAGCAGTCACGGTGAAGCAAGCCGATGGGGTAACCGACCCGACCGGCGCCGACATCGTGGCAGGGCGCTTATACAAGGTCTGGCATGATGGCACGGTGTTCCGGCTGATGACGCCCGGGGTCAACGCCGCCAGCGCAGCTACGCAGCCGGCGTGCAATGCTTCGCAACGCGGGCGTTGGTGGCAAACGCTGGGTGGGACGGGCGTGAAAGACACGGTCACCGTTTGCGCCAAGGACGCGGGCGACGCTTACGCATGGAGGGTAATCTACTAATGGCACGCCATCACAAGCTGAGCCTTCTGGTGCTTCTGTTGGGAAGCGTGGCTCAGGCGTCGCAGTCGCTGAGCGCCGGATCGGGCTCCGGAACCATTCCCAATAGTGCGCCCTTCACCAATCTGTCGAGCTTCCGCATGGAATTTCGAGTGCACGGGCCTTGGACCGTATCCACGATTCAACTGATCTACGGCAGCAACTCTTTCTCGGTGCGAACGCTGTACGGCGGATTTACGCTGACCTCGTGGCGAGACGGTTCTTCGGTTTGCACTGTCAGTCCGGCTGCCGGGACGGACGTAACCATTCGGCTCCAACGGCTAAGCGGCGCGCAAATGACGGCAGAAGCGTTCGACAACCAAACTGGGGAGAACCTGGGTTCCAACCGGTGCGGTATCCCCTCGCCTGGTACTCCCAACGACGGCGGGTCTAACTTCACGGTAGGCACCTTCGACGGAGATATTTCCTACCTTCGCGTGTTTCAATCCACGGTCGCGGTGGGCACGCCGCCGGCCAACACCTCCTGCGCCGGGGACCTGCTGGATTTCGAATTCGAAGCCAATGGGAATGACTGTTCGGGCCGGGGCTTGAATATGACGATGGCAAGCGCCGGCTACACCGCCACGCCTATCCTGTTGCCGGTGTCACGCTTCAACGTCTGGCCGACACTCAGCACGACTCGAGCCGGGGCCGGATCACTGCAGTTAGCCGGTTCCTCTTTCAGCTCGACTGACGACGCACCAATTTCTTACTTCTGGCAGCAGCTGGGCGGTCCAATAACCGGTGCGTTTTCGAGCCGCACGGCGGCTAGCCCGACTTTCGCAGCTCCGCTGGCAGGGACCTACACCGTCCAGCTTTCGGCGTGCGATTCCACTGGGCAGTGCGCTGCCCCGGCATTGGCCCAGGTGGGCGCGGTTTCAACCGACTTCCAGTCCGTCGTGGTCACGGGGTTGCCTTCTACAATGGACAATCTGCTAGGACCGCTGGTGATCGCCAATGCCGCGGCAAATCCATGGCCGTACGGAGATTTGGCCGAAATCGCCGCCGGCAGCAATATTGCCACGACGGCACTCTCGTCGACGCCTCAACTAGGGGCCCAACTGCCGGGGACAGTTTCGTGGACGCCGGGTAACGTCATCACAACCACGTCGGACCTGCGGACGCCCTTGAGCGGGCAATCCTACATCGCAATCGCCTGGGATAGCGTCGACGGGCCCGGGACCGGCCGCATCCTATGTCCGATCGCGAGCGTGTCAGCCACGCAGGTGACGTGTCAGGTGAACATGTTCGAGCCTGGCGGTAGCGGAAAGAACGCTTATCTCATGCCTGGACCGGATTCGAACGGACTCACGTTTCTGGCGTGGCTGAGCGGAAATCCCTCCACCATCTGGAACTACTACGACGTAGGCATCGCGCTTTACAGGCTGTATTACCGTACCGGCAACAACGCTTTCCTGACTCAAGCGAGGCAATTCGCCGATATTCACTGGCAATGGATGCTGGATCACGGCTACAACTATCCATATGCTCGCGCCGCATCCATGGTGAGCCAGTATTTCCGCGCTCTCGACGGCCATAGCGAAAGATTCCCTGGCCTGTACCTCGAAGTGCAGAAGTTAGTAGCTCTCTTCGGGAACCCCGCCAGCAGCCCCGCCATCGACAATCGCGAAGCTGGCTATACACTCTGGGACGTAGCCCTGGGGGCCAAGACCGACAGTGATCCTACGCGGCACGCTCAGTACTGTACGTGGCTGAGCACGCACGTTACAACCTGGAACTCCGTTCAATCGGCGGATGGAAGCTGGGGTGAGAACGAGTATTCGCTGAACCCCAGCTATGTCTCCGCTCCCAAGACTTTCTCTGCACCCTTTACCTACGAAGGAGCGCCGTGGCGCGAGGCCATTAATCTCAAGGCCATGGAAGCAGCGTATGAGTCGCTGAACGATACCAGCTTGCAAGGCTGCAATAACACCGCACTTGCTACATCCACCTTAACGGCGATCAAGAAGGCCCAGGCGTGGGTGGTCAACTATGGCAGAGATTCGGTCAATCGCGGCCATTATTACGAAGTAAACAGTCAATCCAGCGACCAAGAAACGGTGTTCAATCCGCCTGGAACCGTGGCGGTCAACATAGGATCTACTACCCTGATCGGGACTGGCACCCACTGGATGACAGCTGGATATTGCGACGGAGCCCACTTCGTCGGCCTGCAGACACCGCGAACGGTCTATAAGATCGCGTCTTGCGCTAGCGATACATCCGCCACTCTTTCCCCTGCCTTTGGCCTCTACGGAGAGACGGTGAACGTGAGCGTCAGCGCGTACTCCGTGGCTCCCTCTCCCTCTCCTGTGTGCAATTCCCTGGCTACCTATTGTTTCGGCAGTGCGGGGGATCGCAATCTAACGCGCACAGGGTGCGGATCGATGGGCTGGCTGTACCATGCCACCGGCATATCGATGTACAAGGATTGGGGAGACGAGTGCTACTCCGCGACGCTGGGCGGGCCATTGACCGGGCCCGACACCAGCACCTTCATAGGGGCAAGCGCCCCAACTTGCGCCGGGCCCTTGTGCGACGGCTGGATCACCGATGCGGTAGCGGGGGCGCGAGACTGCAACGCGGGTAATTCAGCGCCGTGCGTCCCTGGCGGTTATGTGTTTTCCAACCTGGGCAAGAATTTCGGAGAAGCGTTCGGAGCCCCCGGAATCGACAACCAGCTGGCATGGCGTCTGGGGGGACTGGCCCCGGCCGTGAACCGGACTTTGTGGGTGAGCTTCAGCACGGCCGGCGTACCTCAGGCGACCCAGGCAAGGATCACGCTGACCCAGCCGTCCGGCGTCACCGTCACGCAGACTTGCTCCGCATCGCCCTGCGCGGTGCAAGCGGACGCGCGGCAGGGCAATCACGTGGCACAACTGGTGTATCTATCGGCCGGCGGCCAGCCGCTGGCTGGCGGCGACCCCATGATACTGGTAGTGCAGTGAGCGATCAATTGTTATCCCGGTAAGAAGAGTGGATTGGTATACTTGGTTTTCGCAGGAGTCGCAGGGTACCCGGCAATTCAAATCAATGATTGTGAACCTTCGCCACCCCCGCCCGATGAGCACAGTATTCTCGCAATTCCGTCAGGTGCTCAGCCTACTGTGAGCGACGCCATGCAGGAAGCGCAGTTCGAGCACTACAGCCGCAAGCAGCGCGCGGTGGCCTGGGTCAGCCGCAACCTCTTCGATGGGATTACCTACACGGTACGCCACGGACTGCTGCGGGGCATGAAGCGCAAAGGCGGCCTGGGCTGGATTCCAGATTCGCTCGTGAAAGCCGAGGTAACCGCCGAATCCAAATTCTGGGAACGCGCGCCCCTGCGCGGCGCGACGATTTACGATATCGGAGCCTTTCACGGAATGCTTACGCTGTGGTTCGCGCGGCACGCGAATCAGGTGGTTAGCTATGAGCCGGTGGCGCAGAATCGCGCACGGCTATTGGAGAATCTCGCTTTGAACGGAATATCTAACGTCACTGTTCGGGACGTGGCCCTCGGCAGCGGAGCCGGCGCGGCAACCATGCGGTTTGATCCCCTGATGCCGGGCGGCTCGCAAGTGGTGGTCCAGGAGAGCGCAGCGCAGGGCGCGGGGCCGGAGTTGGCGAAGGGGCGCGTGCGCGTAACTACGCTCGATCAGGATATCGAGGAGCGCGGGCTGCCGGCGCCCACTTTCTTAAAGATCGATGTGGAAGGCTTCGAACTGGACGTGCTGCGGGGCGCCGCGCAGACGCTGGCGCGCGCACGGCCTTCGCTGTTCATCGAAATCCATGGCGAGACGCTTGCGGGGAAGCGGCGCAACGCAGCGGCGGTAGTCCAGTTTTTGCACGAAGCCGGCTACGGCCCGCTCCAGCACATTGAGTCCGGAACTGAAGTTCAGCCCGGCCACAGCGACGTCGCTGCTCAGGGACATCTGTATTGTGAAGGAACCGCTTCGCAAGGCGGCTCCACCCGTTAGGATGCGCGGCGCTGCCGTGCACACGCCGGATGCTGGCGGCGCAGTCCGGCTAGATATGGTTAACGAACCACATGACTGCGTCGACTGAAGGCGGAGGCTCACGAAAGCTGTTAGCAGTTTCGCCGGACGGCGACTGAATCGGATTCAGGACGCCCCGCAGTGGCGCGCATCCGGCTATCCCCGGCGCTCAGCCAGATAGTTCGTGATTCCCGGGATGAACCGTTTTGTATCGATCAGCCCTCGGTCGTCAGAAACGCCTCTCACTCCGTAGCCGTACGTAGTGAAAATTCCAAACAACTCCTCCCATTGACACTGTTGCCAGGAGGTGGTCTGCA
>Ga0207674_10002601_pt1 | contig 22677 bp, 17 predicted proteins | sample KBSCornC72_FD_184303 | JGI IMG/M metagenome (GOLD analysis project Ga0207674, IMG submission 184303) | Corn rhizosphere microbial communities from Kellogg Biological Station, Michigan, USA - KBS Corn C7-2 (SPAdes) (version 2) | ecosystem: Host-associated > Plants > Roots > Rhizosphere > Soil ...
GATTCGAACCAGGGACCATTCGATTAACAGTCGAATGCTCTACCGCTGAGCTACCGAGGAATAGGCGAAACCCGTTCGCGGGCTGCGTATAACAAAGCCTCGAAGGCTTGCAAAGAACGAAATAGAGGGTCCGGCAAGAAGTCCAATCGACAGGTTAATCTTGCTTCGAGACGCCGCCGGCTTGGTCGGGGGAGACGGAGATCGTTGCGCGGCCTCAATTGACCGCATTCGACCGGGAACCTATGGCGGCCGGGAACTATGGCGGCGGGGACTTGCCAGGAGGCGATGCGATGCTAGTCATCCCGCCAATCCCCCTCAAGACAAGCCGCTGATGGCGGCTCATTTCTCACCGCAGTTGAGCGATGACGAGTGTCTCGCGCGGCTCGCACAGGCGGTGCGGGAACAGGATGCTGCTCGTCTCGGCGAGGTGGCGCAGCTGATTGGACAGCTGGGCGCTATCATCGAATAGACGGCTGCTAGCGCCCAACTGCTGGCGCCTGGTGGCATGTTGCGTTTCGGTCGGCCTTGTACCAAAGATGAGCCCCTTGGTTCATCTCGCGGACAGCGTCCGCACGGTTTCAGGGTTAGCTCATGTCCGGTTTTGCGGCCGCGCGCCAGAAAATGGTCGATGGTCAGGTGCGTCCGAGCGATGTCACCGATATCAGAATCATCGATGCAATGCTGACGGTGCCGCGCGAGGCCTTTGTTCCCCGAAGCAAGCAGGCGCTGGCCTATCTCGATCTTGATCTCGACGTTAGCGAGAACGGACCCGTCCGGCGCTGTCTGATCAAGCCGGCCGTTATCGCCAAATTGCTGCAGGCCGCTGAAATCCAGAGTACCGATCATGTTCTGGTTGCGGGCTGCGCCACTGCTTACGTCGCGGCTTTGGCAGCCCGAATCGCGGCGCGGGTAACGGCGTTGGAGAACGATACTCCGCTGGCCGCGGAGGCCCAGAAGGTGCTGGCCGGACTTGGCGTCAATAACGTCACGGTCAAGGCTGGGGCGACCGCCGATGGTGACGACGCCAACGCTCCCTTTGACGTCATTTTCCTGTGCGGCGCGACCGAAATCGCTCCTGAGCGGCTCTATGGGCAGCTTGCCGAGGGAGGCCGGCTGGTCGGAATCTCCGCCGCCGCCAACCCCCCACGTGCCGTGCTGGTAACCCGCTCCTCCCACGATTTTGGCAGCCGGCCTCTGTTTGACGCGACGGCCCCGGTTCTACCGGGCCTTGCCCGCACTCCGGGGTTCGTTTTCTAGGCTGTCTGGCCGGCGTTTCCCTTTTCGAATCAAAAAAGTGTGGCCCGTATGCCCCACAGGAAGAGTTTCCACAGCGGAGGCCTCCCAGGGGTTCCGCCGCGCCTGGCCGACGCCTATTGTGGCAACTGGGGATGCGACTCGGGCTGAGATGTACCGGTTCAGGGCTGTGTGAACCGGGTGGCTGCATGGATGGAATACGGGGAATGAGCGGAGTCAAAGTTGCCACCGGAGCCGCGGCGGCGGTCCTTCTGATGGCATGTGCGGGATTGGCCCCTGCACTGGCCGACACGATCGAGGCTGCGCTGGTGCGAGCCTACCAGAACAATCCACAGCTCAATGCTCAGCGGGCCCAGGTCCGCGCGATCGACGAGAACGTGCCGCAGGCTCTCTCGGGATATCGTCCGCGTGTGTCGGTGACCGGCAGCGCCGGCTATCAATATACCGACACCAACACCACGGCCGGCGGTAGCCCGAACGTCCTCGTCCATACTGAGATTCATGGCACCAACGCGCCGCGCAGCGTCGGCGCAACCATTTCGCAAACCCTGTTCAACGGGCAGCAGACCGCCAACCGCACCCGCGCCGCTGAAAGCCAGGTTTCCGGCTCTCGCGAGGCGCTCCGTGTGCTCGAACAGAGCGTGCTGCTTTCGGCCGCGACCATCTATATGGATTACCTGCGCGATTCCGCGATCGTCGAGGTTCAGCGCAGCAATACGCGCGTGCTTGAACAGACGCTGAAGCAGACCCGCGATCGCTTCAATGTCGGCGAGGTGACACGCACCGACGTCGCGCAGTCCGAGGCTCAACTGGCCGCCGGCCGCACCCAGCAGTTGACCGCCGAATCCAATCTGAACACAACGCGATCCAATTTCCGGCGGATCATCGGCAATGAACCCGAGCAACTTGCCGCCGGGTCGCCGGTCGATCGCTTTCTGCCGGGAACCCTGATCTCCGCCATCGATCTTGGCCTGACGCAAAACCCCAATGTCATGGCGGCGATGTATGGCATCGACGTCAACTATCTTCAGGTCAGAATCAACGAAGGCGCGCTACTGCCAACGGTGACGTTGCAGGCCGCGGTCCAGCAGTCGTATGAGCAGAGCATGACGATCTACCGGTCGTTCGGCGCCTCTGCTGTCGCGCAGCTTTCGGTGCCGGTCTATCAGGGTGGCGCCGAATATTCATTGATCCGGCAGTCCAAGGAAAATCTCGCCCAGCAGCGTCTCAATCTCGAGCAGGTTCGCGACCAGACCCGCGCCAGCGTCGTACAGGCCTGGGGTCAATTATTGGCCGGCAGGGCCCAGGTATCCTCCGCGCAGGCGCAGGTGGCAGCGTCTGAAATCGCGCTCAATGGTGTGCGCGAGGAAGCGAAGGCCGGGCAACGGACCACCCTGGACGTCTTGAACGCGCAACAGGCGCTGGTGAACGCGCGCGTGGCGCTGGTCACCGCTCAACATGACCGTGTCGTGGCATCGTATGCCGTATTGAGCGCGGTTGGCCGGCTTTCACCGGTGGTCCTCAACCTGAACACGACGATCTACGATCCGAGCGTTCACTATCAGCAGGTGCGCGATAGCTGGTTTGGCATTCGCACGCCGGACGGACGCTGACCACCACCTGGTTCCGCGGAATCACCGGCACGCTCCCTTGCTTGCAATGAATCGCGCGCCTGACATAGCCTTGCTGGGGGAGGTAAGGCGATTCGTGCTGTGCGATTCGTGATCCTTGGCGCCGCGCTCGATTGCTTGTCTCGATGGGGACGACCGATGAGGGCGCACGATCTGGGGACAAGTCAGGCCTTTGGGCGATGAAACTCCAAACCTTTCCATTCTGAACCGGCATGGATGCCGCGCTTGGTGTAAAACGCTTCAGTGTTCCCAATCCGAATCCTTTTCGCTCTGACACGGCATTGGATTGAGGGACCTTGGCAGGTTGTGATTCTAGGGTGCTCTTGTCGAAATTCGCTTGAAGCACCCGCCGTGACGACAACAGGTGTCAGCACGGGGATAAGTAGGCCGTTGAGGATGTGGAGTCGGAGATGACGCAGCCTGCGAAGGTTCAGGAGCCCTCGATGGAGGAGATTCTGGCGTCTATTCGGCGCATCATCGCGGACGACGACGCCAAGCCCGCGGATGCTAGATCTGCTGATGCCAGCCAACATTCGGGGTCGGCAGCGGCCTCGGCCAAGCCGGCGATGACGGGCATTCCTCCCTCCAGTATTCCAGCCGCGCAAGCTGCCGCGGCGAAGTCTCCATCAGCGGCTCCAAAGCCTGCCCCGCCGCCTGCTGCGTCCAACTCACAGGACGATATCGATGCGATGCTGGCGAGTCTTGATGAGACCACTTCCGAGGAGGAAATTCGGCCCCCCTTGCCGGATGGGGAGGTTTTTGAACTGACCGACGCCATGGCCTTGCCGGAGTCACCCTCGTTCCAACAGGTCGAATCGCCCGACGACCTCGAATTCGCCGAAACACCGGCAGCCAGCGCCGGTCCAGCGATCGACCCGCGGCGTCCCCCGTTTGAACCGGCAGTGGCGGAACCTTCGGCGCAGATTCTTTCCCGCTCGACGGTTTCCGCAGTCGAATCCGCCTTCAATTCGCTTGCCAACACCGTGCTCAGCAACAACGCGAGGACCCTTGAGGATCTGGTCAAGGAAATGCTGCGGCCCATGTTGAAATCCTGGCTAGACGACAACTTGCCGGGGTTGGTCGAGCGGATCGTCAAGGCTGAAATCGAGCGGGTATCCCGGGGGCGCTAGCTCCGCCAACGCCAGCCGTTCCATTTTCAAGCGGCCGCAGGGATGCCACCAAAGCCAATAGTTGGGCAGGACGGCCGCGCTTCGGATGCGGCGGCTACACCTAACGTGTCGCTCATTGTGTCTTGGCCAGGTTGACTTGACCGGCTGGGGCGGCTTTTTAGGGTCGATCCGCGCCATGTTGTCGGATAATGACAACGAACTTTGCTTGAGCATGGTGTTTCGGAAAAACCGCTGCAGACAGTGATTTCCGGATATGCCGGGCGCTGGCCACAACCCGTGAATGCCCATGATCGAAAAGAACTACCAACCCGCCGATATCGAAAAGCGCATGTCCCTGGCATGGGAGGCAAGCTCAGCCTTCAAGGCCGGTCGGGTCGATCGTCGGGAGGCCAGACCATTCACGATTGTGATCCCGCCTCCGAACGTCACGGGATCGCTGCACATGGGCCATGCCCTCAATAACACGCTGCAGGACATTCTTTGCCGTTTCCAAAGGATGCGCGGCCGTGACGTGTTGTGGCAACCGGGCACGGATCACGCCGGCATCGCCACCCAGATGGTGGTGGAACGGCAGTTGATGGAGCGACAGGAACCTGGCCGTCGCGACATTGGGCGAGCAGCGTTTCTGGAACGGGTGTGGCAGTGGAAAGCCGAAAGCGGCGGGGTGATCGTCAATCAACTGAAACGTCTCGGTGCCTCCTGCGACTGGTCGCGCGAACGCTTCACCATGGACGAGGGACTGTCACGCGCGGTCGCCAAGGTGTTTGTCGAACTCCATCGTGAGGGTCTGATCTACAGGGATAAGCGGCTCGTCAACTGGGACCCGAAGCTGCTCACCGCGATTTCCGACCTTGAAGTGCAGCAAATCGAGGTGAAGGGGAGCCTGTGGTATCTGCGCTATCCGATCGAAAGCAGAGCATTTAATCCCGACGATCCATCGTCCTTCATTGTGGTGGCAACCACGCGGCCGGAAACGATGCTGGGGGATACCGCGGTGGCGGTGCATCCGGACGACGAACGCTATCAGAAGCTGATCGGCAAGCATGTCGTCCTGCCGCTGATCGGTCGGAAGATTCCAATTGTCGCAGATGATTATTCCGATCCGGAAAAAGGTTCGGGCGCAGTCAAGATCACGCCCGCGCATGATTTCAACGATTTCGAAGTCGGACGTCGCCATAACCTGCGGCAGATCAGCGTTTTGGATCAGGAGGCGCGTCTGGCGCTGACGGACAACGAGGATTATTTGCGCGGGCTTCCTGAGGGCGCAGTCATCTTCGCCGAGGAATTCCACGGGATGGATCGCTTTGCCGCGCGCAAGGAGATCGTATCCCGGCTCGAAAATTTTGGGTTTCTGGAACGGATCGAGCCGAACACCCACATGGTGCCCCACGGTGACCGTTCGGGCGTCGTAATCGAGCCCTATCTCACCGATCAATGGTATGTGGACGCCAAGACCTTGGCGCAGCCAGCGATCGCGGCGGTGCGGTCGGGCCAAACCAGCTTTGTCCCGAAAAGCTGGGAAAAGACCTATTTCGAGTGGATGGAAAACATCCAACCCTGGTGCATCTCGCGCCAATTGTGGTGGGGCCACCAGATCCCAGCCTGGTACGGTCCCGATGGTAAGGTCTTTGTCGCCGAAACCGAGGAAGAGGCGGTCGGCCACGCGCTTGGTTATTATGTCGAGCAGGAGGTCATCACGCCCGAACAGGCGCACGAGATGGCGCTCGATCGCGACAAGCGCGAGGGATTCATCACTCGCGATGAAGACGTACTCGATACCTGGTTTTCGTCGGCGCTTTGGCCATTCTCGACGCTCGGCTGGCCGGACGATGATCAGGACGTCAGGCGCTATTATCCGACCAACGTTCTGGTGACCGGGTTCGACATTATCTTTTTCTGGGTCGCCCGGATGATGATGATGGGACTCCATTTCATGGAGGATGTGCCGTTCCCGACGGTCTACATCCACGCGCTCGTTCGCGACGAGAAGGGCGCCAAGATGTCGAAGTCGAAAGGCAATGTCATCGATCCCCTGCAACTGATCGATGAATATGGCGCCGATGCGCTTCGTTTCACGCTGGCGGCGATGGCCGCGCAGGGTCGTGACATCAAGCTCGCGACCAGCCGCGTCGAAGGCTACCGCAACTTCGCAACCAAATTCTGGAATGCCTGTCGTTTTGCCGAAATGAACGGCTGCGAATTGCCAGTTGGTTTCGATCCCTTCAACGCCACTGAAACCTTGAACCGCTGGATAGCGCATGAAACTTCGCGCGCGCTGCGGGAAGTAACCGAGGCGATCGAAGCCTACCGGTTCAACGATGCAGCGGGAACGATCTATCGCTTCGTCTGGAACGTCTATTGCGACTGGTATGTCGAATTGGCCAAGCCGTTGCTAATGGGGGACGAGGGCGCCGCAAAAGCTGAAACGCAGGCTATGGTCGCTTGGGTTCGTGATGAAATCCTCAAATTGCTGCATCCCTTCATGCCTTTCATTTCGGAAGAATTGTGGGCGGTGACGGCAAAGCGCGACGGTCTGCTGGCTTTGGCGGCCTGGTCGCGAAAGGAGAGCGAATTTTCGGCCGAACAGATCGCTTTGATGACGGCTGCGGCACCCGCGAACGTGATTGTACCGACCAGCTTGATCGAAGTTCCACCCGCCGACTTCAGCGATTCCGCGGCCGAATCCGAAATCGGTTGGGTCGTCGATCTGGTGACTGCCATCCGTTCGGTGAGGGCGGAAATGAACATTGCGCCCGCCAATCTGACGCCGCTGGTCCTGGCGAGCGCCAGCAATGAGACCAAAGCGCGCGCTCAACGCTGGAGCGATGTGGTGAAGCGGATGGCGCGCATTTCCGATATATCCTTCGCCGGGCAGGCCCCGGAGAGCGCCGTTCAGTTGTTAGTCCGTGGCGAGGTTGCCGCCTTGCCGCTCAAGGGTGTCGTCGATTTTACGGCGGAGAAGGCGAGGCTGGACAAGGAACTGGCCAAGGCCGAGGGCGACATCAAGCGCGTCGATGCCAAACTTTCGAATGAGAAGTTTGTCGCCAATGCGCCGGAGGAGGTCGTCGAGGAAGAGAAGGAAAAGCGGGAGGCTGCGGTCGAGCGGAAGAGCAAACTCATGGAAGCGCTAGAGCGGCTGCAGAAAATGATTTGAACCTTCATTCCGCTGCAAAAGGCTTGCTGAGAAATCTCGAACCCTTCCAGCCATAACGCCAGGGCAGGTCGGTGGCCTTGGTGATTCCAATCCGAACGCCGGTGGCGATCTCGGTGGTCACCGCACGATCGTAGAGCCTGATCGGCGGCGCCAGCAGCGAAAGACCGTTATGGTCGGAAGTGATCCCGAGCGCCTCGGTCAGCTTGCCCGGACCCGAACACAGCGCGCGTTCGTCCATCACACCGCGCCGGCGCCGCATGATGGCCAGACCATCGGTGGGCTCAAGGGCGCGGATCAGTACCGCGCTCGCCGAACCGGCCTCTTCGCAGACGAAATTTACGCACCAATGAATACCATACGATCGATAGACGTAGGCGTAGCCCGGTGGCCCGAACATCACCGCATTGCGCGACGTCGGGCCACCATAGGAGTGGGCGGCAGGGTCGGTATGGTGATAGGCCTCGACCTCGACAATCACGCCTCCGACGCCGTCGACGAGCAATGTCGTCCCGATCAGATCCGGCGCGACGGTATGCACGCTGCGATTAAAGAACGCGCGAGTCAGCAATTTGCCTCGCTTCTGCCGGTGCGCACTCGATTTTGGAGCCATTCCCCGGAATATGGTAAGAGTCCGCCGCAGGCAAGTTGGGCGGTTGTTTTTTGCTGGCGGGCGGATTAGCTAACTGGCGTAACGAACGGACATCGCATGGTTGTGGTCATCGATACAATTTCCGGCACTCCGTTGCGGCCCCGTCATCCCGAAAAGATGAACCGGCCCGATACGGCGCTTGCGCCGAAGCCGGACTGGATCAGGGTCCGTGCGCCGACCACGCGCGGCTATGCCGACACCCGGAACATCGTCAAGGAGAACGGCCTCGTCACGGTCTGCGAGGAGGCCGGGTGCCCGAATATCGGGGAGTGTTGGGACAAAAAGCACGCCACCTTCATGATCATGGGGGACACCTGCACCCGCGCCTGCGCGTTCTGCAATGTCAAAACCGGGCTACCCGGCGCCCTCGACCCGCTCGAACCCGCGCATGTGGCAGAGGCCACCTTCAAGCTCGGCCTTGCGCATGTCGTTATCACCTCCGTCGATCGGGATGATCTGGCGGACGGCGGCGCGGCGCATTTTGCCGCTACGATCCGGGCCATCCGGGAGCGTTGTCCAACGACCACGATCGAGATTCTGACCCCGGATTTTCTCCGTAAGCCGGGTGCGCTGGAAACCGTGGCGCAGGCCAAGCCTGACGTCTTCAACCACAATCTGGAAACGGTGCCGTCCAATTATCTCACCGTTCGTCCGGGCGCGCGATATTTCCATTCTGTTCGACTGCTACAGCGCGTAAAGGAAATCGATCCCTCGATGTTCACCAAATCCGGGATCATGGTTGGCCTCGGCGAAGAGCGCCACGAAGTTCTCCAGCTGATGGACGATTTGCGTTCGGCCGACGTGGACTTTCTGACCGTCGGCCAGTACCTGCAGCCCACCCGCAAGCATCATCCCGTGGTCCGCTACGTCGCGCCCGACGAATTCGCCGGCTATGAGAAGGTCGCTTACGCCAAAGGCTTTCTCATGGTGTCGGCAAGCCCGTTGACCCGATCCTCCCACCACGCGGGAGAAGATTTTGCGCGGCTGAAATCGGCCCGCGAGGCGCTGCCGCGTTGAGTTTCTGACAATGCCGAAATTTTCCAGCCGGCGCCTGGTCCATCATACAGCCGCGCAGATGTTCGATCTCGTAGCCGATGTCGAGCGCTACCCCGAATTCGTGCCGTTGTGCCAGTCGCTTCGGATCCGCCAGCGCACCGTCCAGCCCGACGGATGCGAAGTAGTTATCGCCGACATGACCGTTTCCTTCAAGCTGGTGAAGGAAACTTTCACCAGCCGCGTCACGCTCGATCGCGCCAATCTGCAGATATTGGTGGAATATCTGCAGGGGCCGTTTAGCCATCTGGAAAACCGCTGGTCGTTTGCTGCAAAATCGGAGCGGACCTGCGAAGTGGGCTTTTACCTCGCCTATGAGTTCAAGAGCCGGATGTTGGCGATGCTGATGGGCGCGATGTTTGATGCGGCCTTTCAACGTTTTTCCGCGGCGTTTGAAAAGCGCGCCGATCAGATTTACGGCAGGCCTGCAATATTGAAAACCTGACCGGGTCAGCCGCGCGGCGTCCGTCGCGACTTGGCTGCTGCCCGGCGAACCCGCCCCGTGCGTGGACGGAGCCGGCTGACCGGCTCTCTCCTTGGTTTTTTCGGCGGCTGCGGCCCTCGCGCCAGATCGATCAACATCCGCAACGCCTCGACCACCGATCGCTGGCGTACCGCGCTGCGACCGATGGCACCGAAGCGGCATTCGCGATGCAGGATCCTGCCATCGCGCGAGGCGGCGGCGAAATGAACCAGTCCTACCGGCTTGCCCGGGGTAGCGCCGCCCGGTCCGGCGATGCCGGTGACCGATACGGCGAGATCGACCCCGGCTTTCTCCAGCGCGCCCACGGCCATCGCGGTTGCGGTTTCCCGGCTTACGGCACCGAAAGTTGCGAGGGTCGTCGGTTCGACGCCGAGCATCGCCCGCTTGGCTTCATTGGAATAGGTCACAAACCCGCGGTCGATGACATCGGACGAACCGGGGATGTCGGTCAAGGCGCCGGCGATCAGACCACCAGTGCAGGACTCGGCGGTGGCTACAGTCAGCTTGCGCGATCGGCAAAGGTCCAGCAGCGAACGGCTGAGGGCGCGTGCGTCGCTCGGACCCATGGTTAGCGCTCCGATCCCGAAGTTCGCATCATTTCTCGGCCGGACCCTCTGGCAACCTCGAAATGGCGCATCACGAATAGGCGATCCCATCGCCGGTTTGGAATGTCAAAGCCGCCCGGACGAACGGCCCGAGCTCGGCAAGAATTTCAGCTTCGCCGCAGCAAAGTTTTTTGGCTATCTGCTTGGCTCGACCGCATCAGGTCGCCCAGGGCAGGCGAATGGTCGCGCTGGCGGTAGCGGCGATGCCTTCTTCACGCCCGGTGAAGCCCAGGCGTTCGCTGGTGGTCGCCTTAACAGCTACGCGAGAGATGTCGACGGTGGCGATTTCGGCGATCCGGGCCCGCATGGCGTCCCGCAGCGGGCCGATTTTCGGCCGTTCGCAGATCAGCGTCACCTCGAGATTGGCAATGCGTCCGCCGCGATCGGTGACGCGCTGAACGGCATGTTTGAGGAATTGGTCCGACGCCGCTCCCTTCCATCGCGGATCACTCGGCGGGAAGTGAGAACCGATATCGCCATCGGCGAGTGCACCCAGAATGGCATCCACCAGGGCGTGCAATCCGACATCGCCATCCGAATGCGCCAGAAAGCCCTTACTATGTGGCACCCGAAGGCCGCAAATCATCAGGTGATCGCCTTCGCCAAAGGCGTGCACGTCATAGCCGGTGCCGATCCTGACATCGCCAAGCATCGCGGCAAGGCGGGATTCTTCTCGAACGAAATCTTCGGGCGTTGTCAGTTTCATGTTTGCAGGATCGCCTTCAAAGGTAGTCACGGTCAATCCCGCCCATTCGGCAAGTGCCGCGTCATCGGTAAAATCGCTCCGGCCCTCGCGCGCCGCGCGGCGATGCGCATCGAGAATGGCGTCGAACCGAAAAGCCTGCGGCGTTTGGGCAATCCTCAATCGGGAGCGATCCGGGGTTGCTTCTACTTCACCTGCTGCCCCGATGACCTTGATCGTATCTGTCACGGCGATGGCGGGGATGGCCGCGCCCGTGATCGTGGCAGCATCGATGGCCCGGGAAATCAGCGCCGGCGAAACAAAGGGACGGGCCGCGTCGTGGATCAGAACGAGGTCGGGTTTGTGACGGGCGAGTGCCTCCAGTCCTGCAAGCACTGAAGCCTGGCGGGTGGCGCCGCCCTTTGCGGGCGATTCATGGCGCAAACCCCCGACAGCGCTCGTGAACGCTGCGGCGTCGTCTGGGTTCACCACCGGCTGAACGGCAAAGACCTTGGGGTGATTGGAAAAAGCTTCCATGGCGCGCGCAATCACGGGGCGTCCGCCGATGGTCCGGTATTGCTTTGGGCCGCCGGCACCGGCGCGGAGCCCGCGTCCGGCGGCGACAAGGATGGCAGCGGTCCGTTGAGATTTGGCCATGAAGCTTAGCTATGAGGTCTTTGTGAGGAAGGGACGGGCGGATCGAGGAGCGCGTCTCCGGCGCTAAAGCCCTTACCAGCCCTTGGAAAAAAACAGAACGGCTTCTGGCGATCTGTGTAAAAGCTTATTTTGTTGCACTGCACTTGCAAGATTCGCAGAACTGTCTAAAGTGTAGGCATGGAGCTTGACTGCCCAAGGATTGAGCGCAAAATAGATCGTCTCGGACTCAATGGTGAGGCCGATCGAGAAAAGAGAAACCCGTGACCGGTGTCCCATTTTCGGGTTCGAACCTCTTGAAAGTTGGCGATATTTCAATCGCAAACCGGGTGTTTCTCGCGCCAATGTCGGGGGTAACGGACGCGCCTGTCCGAAGGCTGGCGGCAACCCTCGGAGCGGGTCTGGTCGTTTCCGAGATGACGGCCAGCGAAGACCTCGTCCATGGTCGCCCCCTTTCGCTTCGGCGATGCGAAGCGGCCGGTATCGGCCCCCATGTGGTTCAGCTTGCCGGCTGCGAAGCAGAGTGGATGGCCGAAGGAGCCCGGATCGCCGAAGCCTCTGGTGCCCAAATCATCGACATCAACATGGGCTGCCCGGCCCGACATGTCACGGGCGGCCAATCGGGATCGGCCTTGATGCGCGACCTCGATCAGGCGCTGAAGTTGATCGAAGCCACGGTTTCAGCCGTGAAAGTCCCGGTTACGCTGAAAATGCGGCTGGGGTGGGATGGGCAATCCATCAACGCGCCAGAGTTGGCTCGTCGGGCGGAGCAGGCGGGCGTTCAGCTCGTGACCGTGCACGGTCGCACCCGCTGTCAGTTCTACAAGGGCGAGGCCGACTGGAGGGCGGTAAAAGCCGTGAGGGATGCGCTCAGCATTCCCCTGGTGGTGAACGGCGACATTCTCGATTTTGATGATGCGGTGAGCGCACTGGTGCAGTCCGGCGCCGATGCGGTCATGGTCGGCCGCGGCGCACAGGGACAACCCTGGCTACCGGGTCAGATCGCGCGCCGCTTGCAAGGGGGGGTGGAGGAAGCCGCGCCGTCGCTGTCTGTTCAACTCCATTATATCCGTGCGCTCTATGACGAAATCTGCACCCATTACGGATTGCGAATTGGTCTTCGTCATGCGCGCAAGCATCTTGGGTGGGCGATCGAGACTGCGGCGCGTTACGGTCGCGTATCTTCCGAAACGCTGAAAACCTGGCGCCAGAAAATCCTGACCGCGGAAAATCCGGCCGAGGTGCATCGTTCACTCGAACATGCATTTGACGATTTTGCCTGGAGTGCGGCTGCATGACTTCAGCTGCTGACCGTCGGCAAATACCGACCGATAGCGAAGCGATTCTCAACGCGCTCCCTAATCCGGTGCTGCTGGTGGCACCGGATGGCAGGATCGTCGACGCCAACATCGCCGCGGAATCCTTTTTCGAAATTTCCACCCAGTTTCTGCGACGCCAGCTATTGACCGAGCTCGTTCCGTTCGGCAGCCCCTTGCTTCCCCTCATCGATCAGGTCCGCAGCAGCGGATCTCCGGTGAACGAGTACAAGGTTGACCTGGGGACGCCGCGCATTGGCGTCGATCGACAAGTCGATCTTCATGTCGCTCCCCTGACCGAGCGGCCGGGTCATATCGTGATCATGCTGCAGGAGCGGACCATCGCCGATAAGATGGATCGGCAATTGACACACCGCAGCGCGGCCCGGTCCGTCATCGCGCTGGCGGCGATGCTCGCGCACGAAATCAAGAATCCATTGTCCGGCATTCGCGGCGCGGCCCAGCTGTTGGAGCAGGCGGCGGCGCCAGAAGACCGGATGCTGACGCGATTGATTTGCGATGAAGCCGACCGCATTGTCACGCTGGTCGATCGGATGGAGGTGTTCGGTGACGAGCGTCCGGTGGCGCGCGGCCCGGTCAACATCCACTCCGTGCTCGACCACGTCAAACGGCTGGCGCAATCGGGATTCGCCCGGAACATCCGATTTTTCGAGGATTACGATCCGTCGCTGCCGCCGGTCCTCGCCAACCAGGATCAACTGATCCAGGTGTTTCTCAATCTCGTGAAGAATGCCGCCGAAGCGGTGGTCGATCTTGGCAGCGACGCTGAAATCCATCTCACCACGGCGTTTCGTCCCGGTGTTCGCTTGTCCCTGCCTGGCAAGAAGGCGCGCGTTTCGCTTCCGCTCGAATTTTGCGTGAAAGACAACGGCCCAGGCGTCCCAGACGATCTCCTTCCCAACCTTTTTGATCCCTTTGTCACCACGAAACAGACCGGCAGCGGATTGGGTCTTGCACTGGTCGCCAAGATCGTCGGCGATCACGGAGGGATTATCGAGTGTGAATCGCAGCCGAGAAAAACCAGCTTCCGCGTGCTGCTTCCGATGTTCGACGCCACCAAACACCCAGAGCAGAGCAACCGCAATGACGTTCCGGGTACCGTCATTGCCGGCCTCACAAAATGAGATGAGGAAGAACCATGCCCGTAGGTAGCATACTTGTTGCTGATGACGACACCGCCATCCGTACCGTACTGAACCAGGCGCTGTCGCGAGCTGGCTACGAGGTGAGGCTGACGGGTAATGCCGCCACCTTGTGGCGGTGGGTCAGCCAGGGCGAGGGCGATCTCGTGATCACCGACGTGGTGATGCCCGATGAGAACGCATTCGATCTGTTGCCCCGGATCAAGAAGATGCGGCCGAATTTGCCGGTCATCGTGATGAGCGCGCAGAATACTTTCATGACCGCGATCCGCGCTTCCGAGCGCGGAGCTTATGAATATCTGCCCAAACCTTTCGACCTCAAGGAACTCATTGGAATTGTCGGCCGCGCGTTGGCCGAACCCAAAGAGCGCATGGCGAGCCTGCCGGATGATTCCGAGTTCGACTCGATCCCGCTGGTCGGCCGTTCTCCGGCGATGCAGGAAATCTATCGCGTGCTCGCCCGTTTGATGCAGACCGATCTCACCGTGATGATCTCGGGCGAGTCCGGTACCGGCAAGGAGTTGGTGGCGCGCGCGCTGCACGATTACGGCAAACGGCGCAACGGCCCGTTCGTGGCGGTCAATATGGCGGCCATTCCGCGGGACTTGATCGAATCCGAGTTGTTCGGCCATGAACGCGGCGCTTTCACCGGGGCCAATACCCGCGCTTCTGGCCGTTTCGAACAGGCTGAGGGCGGCACGCTGTTCCTCGACGAGATCGGCGACATGCCGATGGAAGCGCAAACCCGCCTGCTACGCGTGCTGCAGCAGGGGGAATACACCACTGTCGGCGGGCGGACGCCGATCAAGACCGATGTCCGTATCGTCGCCGCCAGCAACAAGGACCTGCGAATTCTGATCCAGCAGGGCCTGTTCCGCGAAGACCTGTTTTTCCGCCTCAACGTCGTGCCGCTGCGCCTGCCGCCATTGCGGGAGCGGATCGAGGATTTGCCCGATTTGATCCGGCATTTCTTTGCGCTCGCCGAGAAGGACGGCCTGCCTCCGAAGAAGCTCGACGCCCAGGCGCTGGAGCGTTTGAAGCAGCACCGCTGGCCGGGCAATGTCCGTGAGCTGGAGAATCTGGCAAGGCGCCTCGCCGCGCTCTATCCCCAGGACGTGATTACGGGCTCCGTCATCGACGGCGAGCTCGCCTCGCCGGCGATTGCCTCAGCCGGCAGCACCCCGCAGGGAGTCGACAACTTGGGAGCCGCGGTCGAGGCCTATCTTTCCTCGCACTTTTCCGGATTCCCCAATGGCATGCCGCCCCCGGGTCTCTATCACCGCATCTTGCGCGAAATCGAAGTGCCTCTGTTGACCGCCTCGCTGGCGGCGACCCGCGGCAATCAGATTCGCGCCGCCGACCTGCTCGGTCTCAACCGCAATACCCTGCGCAAGAAGATCCGAGACTTGGACATCCAGGTTTTTCGCGGGAGCTAATGCCTGATCGGGCGCCCAAGTCTTAACGGCGGGTAAACGAGACCGGGACACTGCGGTTCGATTGTGAGCGGTTACGCTCAGCACATTCAAACGAATGTTCGCTACTGATGAGACTGCGCGATGCGCCGTGAGTGTAAGGGGTGAAGGATCGAGATGCTTGCAAATCGCCGGAGAAGCGAACGTCGGGTGTGCAGTCGGCTTGCCAAGATTCATCTCGGGGCCGGCTCGTTGCCGCGGGACTGCACCATCACGGATATCTCCGCTGGCGGCGTGAAGGTCGTTGCGGAGTATCTCGAGGTGCCACCGCAATTCACTATCATCTTTGCGCCGGATCATTCCCGCCAATGCCGGCTGCGCTGGCGCATAGGCCATGAATTCGGTGCGGAGTTCGTCGATTAAATTGCGCTGCGATTGGGATGAATCGCCGTCCCGCTCTAGCTCGTTGCTTGTGCATGGTCTTTTTCGAATAGCCGCTCCACCCCCTTTTTCGGATTGCGCCTTAAATAGTCCGAGCCGCGCTTCCTTAACGGGAATTTAGCGTTAATCGGGGAAGCATGTCTGATCAGTCGCCGATGGTGATCAGAGTTGATGTCCAAGCGTTTGTACCATTCTCCTTCGCCGGCGAGATTTGTCTTCTCCGGAATCCTCCTGCTCGGCCTCTGCGGCTGTCAGACAACGGGCATCGACGACATCACCGGCGCGCTCGGCGGCAAGCAGGAGGCCGCGCGGCAGGCTGAGGCTAAGCAGGACGTCAACGCCTTGCGCGAGCGCTACCGCGCCAATCCGAACGATCTCGACGTTGCCCTGGCCTATGGCACCGCGTTGCGCGTCGCCGGCCAGCGCTCGCAGGCGGTCGCGGTGCTGGAGCAGGCGGTGCTCGCACATTCCGGCAACAAGGCGCTGCTTGCAGCCTATGGCCGCGCGCTCGCCGACAGCGGCAATTTCCAGCAGGCTTTCGATGTCCTGAGCCGCGCGCACACGCCTGAGGATCCCGACTGGCACATCCTGTCGGCGCAGGGCGCGGTGCTCGACCAGCTCGGCCGCAACGAGGAGGCGCAGCAATATTACGCCAGCGCGCTCAAGATCGTGCCCAACGATCCGTCGGTGCTCTCCAATCTCGGCCTGTCCTACCTGCTGCAGAACAATCTGCCCAAGGCCGAGGAGACGCTGCGCCGCGCCCATGAGAAGAGTCCGTCCGATCCGCGCGTGCGCGCCAATCTCGCGGTGGTGCTTGGGCTCGAGGGTCATCAGGTTGAGGCCGAGGCCATCGTGAAAGCTGATCTGCCGCCGGACGAGGCGGCCGCGAAGGTCACGGCGCTGCGGCAGATGCTGGCGAAAAAGCAGCAGCGCGCCGATAGATAGCGCCGCTTTCGTTTCCTAGTGTTGCGCTTCTGACGCCCATTCAGTTTGCGTTATTCCGGCTCCTTCCTGCGCTCGGGCCACGGAATGAACGGAACTGAATTGCTGGAAGCGGAACACTACGAAACCTTTCGATGCGGCGGGGAAGCGCGGCGCGCGCTCTCTCCCTTCAACTTCTTCAGGAGCGGTGCGAGCAGCGAGCGATTCGGCTTGCGAATCTCGCCGCGACCGGCGAGTCGATTGGCGAGATCCTGGAAAGTCTCCGTGGTGCGGTGGCCTTTGGCGACCTCGGCGATCATTTGGCCGTTGTTGGCAGCGGTCGAGAACAGCTTCGAATCGAAGGGAATGACCGCAATCGGCTTGCTTTCCACGGTCTTGGCAAACGACTTGTCATCGATCTCTGCCCGCTTGGGCATGCCGGTCTGGTTGATGCAATAGAGCGGCGGGCGATCGTTCGGCCGCGCCGCTTTCAGAACACCGAGCAGGTTCTTGGTGTTGCGCAGGTTGGCAAGATCGGGCTCCGCCACGATCAGGATATCGTCGGCGCTGATCAGCGCGCGTCGCGTCCAGCCCGACCATTGATGGGGAATGTCGAGCACGATGCAGGGTGTCGTCATGCGCAGTGTGTCGAAGATCGCGTCGAAAGCTTCGGCGCCGAAATCATAGACGTTGTCAAGCGTCGCGGGCGCGGCCAAGAGACTGAGATGGTCCGAACATTTGGCGAGCAGCCGCTCCATCAGCGCGGTATCGGGACGATCCGGCGACAGCACCGCATTGGCGATGCCCTGCACCGGATCCTGGTTGTAGTCGAGGCCGGCGGTGCCAAAGGCCAGGTCGAGATCAATGACGACGGAATCGAGCGCCAGATCGCGCGCGATCGTCCAGGCGACATTGTGCGCGATGGTGGAGGCGCCGACGCCGCCCTTGGCGCCGACCACCGCGATGATGCGACCGGTGACAATGGATTCGGAGGCGGAGAACAGGCCGCAGATCGAGCGCACCACGTCGATGGTCTCGACCGGCCCGATGACGTAATCGTTGACGCCGCGCCTGACCAGCTCGCGATAGGGGACGGCATCCTGTTCATGCCCGATTACCACCACCCGCGTGCCGGGATCGCAGACGCCGGCGAGATCGTCGAGCCCTTCAAGGATGTCGCGCGTGCCGTCGGATTCGAGCACGATGACGTTAGGTGTCGGCTTCGAGCTGTAGGTCTCGATCGCTGCTGCGAGCCCCCCGCTCTTGGCGGTGAGGTGGGCCTTGGCGAGCCGGCGGTCCCGGCCTGCCGAGGTCACTGCCGCCAGCGTCTGATCTGTCTCGCAAAACGCCTGCACGGAAATGCGGGGGACCGGCGCGATGTGTTCGCTGGTGTGCCGCGGATCGTCCGCTTCGTCCTCGTATTCGACGCTCATCACTTGCCCGTGTCGCTGAGTTTGGCCTTTTCGGCTTCCGGATATACGGTCGTCGTTGTCATGCCCTTGCGGTAGCGCTCGAAGGCCATCGAGCGCCGCGCGGTGTAGGGCGCCGATTCAGCTCTCGGCTGCTCGAGATCGGCGGGATTGTCGACCATGGCCGCAAGATTGCGCTGGGTGGCGCAGCCGAAATTGAAGTACGGCTTGTTCTCGTTGTAGGCGGGATCCATCACCGAGGGCCCAAGGTCGTCCGGCCACAGCCCGCAGGGACCGGCCACGGCGGCGATCTTGGAATAGCTCAGCCGAATGGTCGGCAGGATGCCGGGATCGGCGGGGTGATAGGGGCGCTGGACTACGCCGTGCGACGGCACGCCGCCTGCGGCGAGCACCGAACGGATCGCACGATAGGTGGAGGCCGCCGCGCGCGCATTGGCGGTGTCGATGGGCACGTCGACCACGACCGCGCCTGTGCCCTCGCGTACCCAGTCACGTGCGAGGCCGGCGACGTCGGTGCGCTGCGAGTCGGACAGTCCGCCGCGGGCCTGGCCGACGAAGATGACGATCGAGCGCTTGCCCTCTTGGATTGCGATCGGATGGCGCTGCCGATAGTCGGTCGGCACCGTCTGGGTCACGACCTCCTCGGTGGTGTTGCAGGCGGCGAGCGTGATGGAGAGCCCCATCAGCGCGATCGCGAAGCGCAGCCTGCGTCGGTCATCGACCGGTGTGTTGGTCATCGGTTCATCCCCTGGTCTTGCCATCGTTTGAAGCTTCCTGCTCGCCTCAGTCGATGATGAAGCCGAAATCGCTTTGGTAGCCCGTGAGGGGATCGACGCTGCGCGCCAGCCCGTAGAGCCGGTTGATGCGGCCGAGCAGGGCCGATTGCGCATCGGAGGCCGGCGCGAAGCCGTCATCCGGCCGCGACAATTCCTTCTGCGCCACCGCCCGCACGACGTAGGGCGAGACGATGACCATCAGCTCGGTCTCGTTGTTGACGAAGTCCTGGCTGCGGAACAGCGCGCCGAGGATCGGCAGTTGATCGATGCCGGGCAGGCCGTTGATGACCTGCTTGGTCTGTTGCTGGATCAGGCCCGCCATTGCCATCGAGCCGCCCGACGGGATTTCCAGCGTTGTCTCCGCGCGGCGGGTCTGAATCGAGGGGATGGTGATCGAGTTGGACGAGGTCGAGGACAGCGCCTGCGTCACCGTAATCGCGTTCTGGTTCGACAGCTCCGAGACTTCGGTCATCACCCGTAGGCTGATTCGTCCTTCGCTCAGCACCACCGGCGTGAAGTTCAGTGAGATGCCGAACTTCTTGTAGGAGATCTGGGTGGTACAGACATGGGTGGTCGGATCGCAGGCATAGCCTGCGGGGATCGGAAATTCGCCGCCCGCGACGAAGGTCGCGGACTCGCCCGAGATCGCGGTCAGGTTCGGCTCTGCCAGAGTCCGCACCACGCCTGCGGACTCCATTGCGCGCATGGTCGCGGACACCGTGGGCATGCCTTTGGCGACGGCCGCAGCGGTCAGCGCATTGTCGCTGACCAGCGGCCCGCCACTCATCGTGAATGGATTAGTGTTGTTGAACCGTACGATCGCTGTTCCCATGTTCAGGCTGGCGCTGAGGTCAATGCCCATCTGCTTGACGATGTTGCGCTTGACCTCGGCGACAACGACTTTCAGCATCACCTGATCGCGGCCGCGCACGACGATGTTGTTGACGACCTTGTCCGCGCTGCCGACGAGCTTCGCGGCGACGTCGCCGGCCTGCTGCGCCTCCACCGGGCTTGCGACGGAGCCGGTCAGCATTACGCTATCGCCGATGCCCTCTATCTGCACGCCGGGAAGCGACTGCCTCAGGGCCGCGCGCATGCCGTTGAGATCGCGTTTCACCGCGATGTCATAGGACGCGAGCTGCTGGCCATCGGCGGCAAAGAAGACGACGTTGGTCTGTCCGACGCCCGCGCCAATGATATAGGCGCGCTGCGCGGAGCGGATCACCGCGTTGACGATCTTGGGATCGGCGACCAGCACGTCCTTGGCCTCGCGCGGCAGGTCGATCACGACCGACTTGCCGACGCCCAGCGCCAAAAAGCGCGTCTTCGCGGGGATCATGGTGGCAACTGGCATCACGCCGAGGTCGGGCGCCTGGAGCGGCGTCTGGTCGCCGACCGGCGCATCCGCGCCGATTGCGGAGACCGGTGCGGCTCCGAGACCCAGAATGAGCATTGCCCCGGCCCAGAACGCGCGCGCGCCAACCCCCGGGTTTCGCGGCGCTGTCCGATTATTCCCGTTCTTCATCTCGCTATCCCATGACTTCTGCGACGTCAGCGGCGTGCAGGCACGCCGTATCGGATTCCGTTAATGCCCCCGGACCCCTGATCGCCTGATCCTCGTTCGAACCGTCGGACGCGTTGGCATCGACGGCGCTGCGTAGCGCGAGCTCTGGCGTGCCGCTCTGGCGTGCGCCCGCGCTGGCCGACGAGGCCGACCAGATCTGCCATTGCAGATCTTCCAGCTTCAGCGTCACGCCGAGATTGATGTCCGATTTCGCGACCAGGATCTCGACCGTCGCAAGCTGCTCGGTGACTTGCGCGGTCGGCGCGGCATTGTCCTGACAGCTGTCGGCCAGATGCGCTGCGATGCCACCGGGGCCCAGTGCGACGACCAGAACGATAATGCGTGCGGTGTTCATACGCCCTTACTCATACCGAGGGTGCACACCGCACGACTATGGCGGGCTCCCCTGCGTCGATGAGTACGGAGTAAAGGTATAAGGGTTATTGCGAGGCCGAGCGTGACGGCCGCTCATGAAGACCGTTCTGGCCGCATGGTGAACGAGGCGTTATCCAAAGATCGGCGATCGCGTAGGTTCACGTGTGATTGCAAGGTAGGTGCAATTATGACGCGCAACGACATGGTGAACGGCTGGTTAGCGATGCGCGAGGTCTCGCGGATAGTCTTCGATAACCGCGGGTTTGCACCCATAGCTTTTGAAAGCCTCGGGGAAAAAACTCGAAGGAATAGATGAGGCGGAGGAGGGCTCTCCGTCGATCTGTCCCCGTCTGAGTCATAGGTTCTGGGAGGCCAGCCAAGCTTCTGGCTTCGGCCACGCTTCCCGCTTCCGTGAGACCAGTTCTTTCGGCATCCTTTGGCGATCAGCGGATCAGTAGGCGTCTTCCTGAACGAAATCGATCGACTCATCGGTCGGGAAGGACGCGCGTCCCTTGCGATGCACTGCGGCTCGTCTGTCGCCAAATGGGTAAATCATGGCCAAATCAAGAACGGGGTTTTGGTAAACCGAAGAGATTGTTGCGCTTTTCCGAATTGTGCTGCATCGGCAACAATGTGATATGAATGCATCACTGCGCGGAGTCTGACTGGGCTTCGCGCAACTGCACTCCATGTGATCAATGGCCGAAATGACCAGCGCAGACACCTCGGCGCCCTCCTTCGATCCGTCTTTCGCCGAACCCAGGGGGCTAACCCTGCGGAAGCTTCTGGCGCCGCTTGCGGTTGGGCTGGCGCTGATTTCGGCCTGTCTGACCTTCGTGGTTCTGACTGGCCTGACGCCAATTCAGCCGACCGATGCCGTCGTGATCACCTTCATGCTGATCAACGCGGCGATCATCCTGGTGCTGGTCGGGATCATCGTTCGGGAAGTGTGGCAGGTGGTGCAGGCGCGGCGTCGCGGCCGGGCTGCCGCCAGGCTGCACGTTCAGATCGTCGGCCTGTTTTCGGTGATTGCCGTCTTGCCGGCGGTGATCGTTTCCATCGTCGCCAATGTGACGATCGACCGAGGATTCGATCGGCTGTTTTCCGGACCGACCAGGCAGGTCATTCAGAACTCGCTGATCGTCGCCAATGCCTATCTCTTCGAGCATGCGCAGTTGATCCGGGGCGACATCCTCGGCATGGCCAATGATTTGTCCCATGCCCGGCCGCTGTTCGACCAGGATAGGCCTACCTTCCAGGATATGCTGACCAGCAGCGCTGCCTCGCGCAATCTGCCGGGCGCGATGCTGATCGATAAGGACCGCAACATTCTGCTTACCGCGCAAACCGGTATCAGGCAGTCCTTCACGACGCCGGCTCCGGAATTCCTCAAGAACGTCAACGAAACCGAACCCCAGATCGCGGTGTTCAAGGAAGCCAATTATGTCGCGGCCGTGATCCGCTTGCGGGCCTTCGACAACGTCTTCCTCTATGTGGCCCGACTGCTCGATCCGCGGGTGGTGGCCCAATTAAACGAGACCCAGGCCAGTGTCGCGGAATATGCCGAACTGGAATCGCGGCGCCTCGGCGTTCAGGTGTCATTCGCGCTGATGTTTGCGGTGATCGCGCTGACGATCTTGATGGCCTCGGTTCTGATCGGGCTGAATTTTGCCAATTGGCTGGTGGCGCCGATCCGGCGGCTGATGAGCGCGGCCAATCTGGTATCGACGGGCAATCTCCATGTCCAGGTACCGGTGCAGGGGTCCGGCGGCGACCTGGCGCAGCTCGGCGAAACCTTCAACAAGATGACTCAGGAACTGCGCACCCAGCGTGATGAATTGGTGAGCGCCAGCGACCTGATCGATAGCCGCCGCCGCTTCATTGAGGCCGTTTTGTCCTCGGCGAGCGCCGGAATCATCGGCGTCGATGCCAGTGGCAGTGTCGGCATTCTCAATCGATCCGCCGAAAAGCTGATAGGTCATG
>Ga0207674_10002604_pt1 | contig 22638 bp, 12 predicted proteins | sample KBSCornC72_FD_184303 | JGI IMG/M metagenome (GOLD analysis project Ga0207674, IMG submission 184303) | Corn rhizosphere microbial communities from Kellogg Biological Station, Michigan, USA - KBS Corn C7-2 (SPAdes) (version 2) | ecosystem: Host-associated > Plants > Roots > Rhizosphere > Soil ...
CGCGTACCCGCCCCACATCAGCACCGTCGCGAGCTCGAACCGCTTCTCGGCGTCCGGGAGCACATTGCGCATGCGAACCGCCGCGGTGTCGGCGACCCAGATCGAGCGCGACGCGTTTCGATAGACGTCGTTGCCGACGGAGCTCGGGCGGGTACCGATCCCGGTCTCGACTTCGCGCCAGGTCGGGAACGACCCCGTGTGAATGAACTCCTGCGCGAAGAGCCCGATGATGTCGATCGCGTTCGCGTAGGCGAGCGCGTAGTCGCCGATCACGCCGTTCATGAGCGGCGTCACGGCCTCGGGTGTGTCGAGATTCTCGTCGAGGATGTCCTGCTCGTTGCTCACCTCGAGCACGTCACCGCAGGCGCCTACCGTGAGCGCCAGGGACAGGGCGGCGGCCAACCGCCGCACGGCAAGAGAGCCCCGATTCATCATTGTGTCATCCGCCGCTGAGCGCGGGCTGCTGAAGTGGATGCTCATCGTGACCCCCGGATGGTGATGAGCAACACGCGCGAAACGGGCGTGGAGTCGAAGTCCGAGCCGCCGCCCACGGGCACGTTGCCGCGGTAGCTCAACCGCGGGTCGACGCCAGGGAACTTCGTCCAGAGATGGAGATTGCGGCCCGAGAGGCGCACGCTGGCCCCGCGGAAGCCCGTGGCGCGGATCCACGCGTTGGGGATGCTGTAGGTCAGCGCCATCTCGCTCAGTGCGATGAAGTCCGCCTTTTCGACGAACACGGTGCTGCCGATGACGTTCACGTAGTCGACGAGCGAGTCCGCCGCCGGCGTGGCCTTCCCGCTCGGCTTCTCGATGAGCGACAGATAGTGGTCACCCGAGCGCACGCGGGTGTCCCAGTAGTGCGAGAAGTCGATCTTCTTGTTGCCGCCCGCGAAGTCGGCCATCGCGGTGAGCATCACACTGCCCAGCCGATAGTTCGTCGAGACCGACCCGAAGTACTTCGGGTCGAGCGTCCCGCTGAACACGCGATCTTCAGGCGAGGTCAACGCTGTGTGGCGGCGAGTGGCCGGGTCCCAGCTCTTCAATGGCACACGCCAGACCCCGTTGACCGGAAATCCCTGCTTGATGAACGCGTCGTTGACGAAGAATGGCGCGACTCCGCCCAGATCGGTGATCTCACTCGTGAACGTCGCGAGGTTCAGGCGCGAGCCCCACTCCATGTTCCTGCGGCGGAGCAGCAGCGCGTTGATGCCGAGCTCGATACCGTGGCTCTTCGTCTGCCCGATGTTCGTCAGCTGCGTGTTGAGAAATCCGAGCGACGGGGGGCCGGGCTTTCGAATGAGCGCGTCGTTCGTCGTCTGGAAGTATCCGGTGAACTCCACCCCGATGCGGTCGCCGAGGAACCCGGCATCCAATCCGAGCTCGAGCTCACTGGACGTTTCCGGGCCGAGGTTCGGGTCACCGAGGTTGTTGGGTGTGACGGCTGGCTGGCCGTTCTGTGCCGATATGGGGGAATACGTCCGATCGGCGGCGAACTGCGCGGGCGCCTGCCCCGAGATGCCGTACGCCGCGCGCAGCTTCATCGTGGGCACTGCGCTCGTGGGCCAGAAGCTCTCGTCCGAGATGGAGTAGGCGACCGACGCCTTCGGGTAGGTCTGGTACTTGAAATCGTTTCCGAACGCGGAGTTGCCGTCGACCCGTACGGCGCCAGTCACGAACAGCTTGTCCCACAGACCGAACGTCTCCTGCAGGAACAGTCCGGCGTTCGTCGTCTCGAGGCGATCCTCGCTGGCGGTGCGCGTCGCGGCGGAGGATACGGTGCGCACGCCGGGAGCCGGGAAGTCGGTCCCCTGTCCGGTCACGCGGTTCTGCGTCTGGAAGTCTCCCTGCGCGCCCGCGGACAGCTCGGACGTCACCCACGACGCGAGCGTGTTGGCGAGCGACGCCTTGTAGTCGAACGTGACTTCACGGAAGGAGCGGGTCGCGTTCGTCTTCGCGCCGAGCTTGTTGCCCGATCCCTGATACGCGTACGGAAAGTACTTCTGGAACTCGTCATCGAACCAGTCGATGCCTAACGTCGCGTTGTGCGTGAAGTTCCCGCGCGGCCGCCAGTCGGCCGTCAGCCCCGTCGTGTTCCGGAGCACGTGCTGGATATTCTCGACCGTCTGGTTCGCGTAGAAGTTTCCGAATCGCTCGCCCCATGGCCGGGTCGAGTCCGCGGTGTAGGGAAGCCCCGCGACGACCTGTGAGTAGAGGCCGTGCAGCGCATTGTCCGTGTCGTTGATGCGAAGCTTGTTGAACGTGAATCCCGTGCGCGCGGCGAGCGACAGCGTCGGGGTCAGCACCGCGTTCAGGTTCGCCCGCCAGCCGAGCAGGTGGTTCCAGTTCGCGTCCGGCGCGATGGACGCCTCCTGTCCCTGGAAGCTGAGCGACGTGAAGTACGTGACCGCCTCGCCGCCACCCGACAACTGCGCGAGGTAGCGCTCGTAGCGGCCGTTCCCCACGATCTCCTTCGGGTCGCGGGCGCGGAATCCGGTCGGGCCGGTGAACTGCGTCCACAGCCGTCCCGGGAACCGGTCCGTCGGTGCCCGCTCGAATCCCCCCTCCGCCTCATAGGTCCATTCGGGCGCGCCGGTCCGGCCCCGCTTCGTGAAGATCTGAATGACGCCTTGCGAGCCCTGCGTGCCGTACAGCGTCGCCGCGGCCGCGCCGCGCACGACCTCGATATGATCGATGTCGGCCGGGTTGATGTCCGCCATGCGGTTGATCCCCGGGCCGCCGATGCTGATGCCGCGGTCGTCGGCGTTGTTGACCTTCACGCCGTCGATGTAGAGCGCGGGATCGCTTGGCAGTGAGATCGACTTCGTGCCGCGGATCTTGATCTGCCCCGACGCGCCGACCGCGCTCTGCGAGATGTTCATCATGACGCCGGCCGTGCGCCCCTTGAGCAGCTGGTCGACGCTCAGGATCGGCGACCTCTCGGTGAGCTCGGCCACGTTCACGCTCGACACCGAGTTACCGACCTTTCGGATTTCGGTGGCTGTCGCCGTCCCGGTGACGACGACCTCGTTCAGCGAGATCGCCTGTTGGGCCAGCACGAAGTCGACGGTGTCCCGCCGCCCCGCTACGATCGTGACCGGTTTCTCGTTGGCCGCGAAGCCGAGCTGCCTAACGCCGACGATGTGTAGGCCGGCCGGGATGTTGGCGAGCGTGAACCGGCCGCCCTCGCCCGCCTGGGTGGCGAGGCTGGTCCCCTTGATGTAGACCTGGGCAGCGACAATGGGGCGTCGGTTGGCGGCCTCGACCACCGTGCCGGTGACGGATCCTGTTTGAGCGCCACCCATGCGGGCCGACGCCGCGATGAGTATGGTGATGATTCCGACGGTCGTTGCGACCGGGCGACCACGAACGCGCATGCAAACCTCCTTTCCAAGTCGGAGGGAACAACAGACGAGCACGAGCTGCAGCCCGCGGCGGCTGCGATGAAACGCGAGGGGCGGGTCGGTGGGGTCGCTCGGCACCACGAGCGATAGGGCACAGATGTGGGGCCCGGCGTTCGGGGCGAGCGCCGCGTTCCTCGTTGAGATCGGGTTGGCGGACCAGTCTTGTCACGCGCACACCACCGAGGAGTCCTGCAGCGGGCAATTGTGCCATGCTCGTCACGAGATTCGCAAGTTCGATCACGAAGGACATACAGATCGGCCCGGAATTGCTCGTTACAGCACAGGCGAGCGGCGCACGGCGCGAAACGGCGCAGGCCCAGACGGCGCAGGCCCAGACGGCGCCAAATGCCGAACGGCGCGGAATGCCGAACGGCGCGGAATGCCCAACGGCGCGGAATGCCCAACGGCGCGGAATGCCGAAGGGCGCCAACGGCGGACCTGCCGAAGTACCCGCGCTACAGAACCGCCGACCACGTCATTTGCCGCCGTTAGCGCGCCGTCTGGCATCTCGCGCCGTCTGGCATCTTGCGCCGTCTGGCATCTTGCGCCGTCTGGCATCTTGCGCCGTCTGGCATCTTGCGCCGTCTGGCATTCCGCGCAGTCTGGCATTTGGCGCCGTTCGGCATTCGGCGCCCTTTTGGCCTTGCGCCGTCTGGGCCTGCGCCGTTCGGGCCTGCGCCTCTTCGCAGTTAGCGTTAGGCGCGGCATGTTCTTCCTCGGCGTACGGGCTCGACTGCGCCGGCATGGTCGCCGTATCGTCTGTTCGCTATGTTGGCGCCAATCGATCGGCGCCGATCGAGCTCCAGACTCTCTTTCCCCATACGAACATGATTGTCATGGTTCGTCGCGCCGCCTCGCTGGCGCTCGCGTCCCTGATCGCGGGACAGGCATTCGCACAGACACCGGCGCAGAACGACAGCGCGGCCAAGGCGGCGGTGAAGAGCAAGACGCTGCCGCTCATTCCCACACGCTCGCTCCGGTTCACGGCCACCGAGGGCACCTGGATCTCGCTCGACGTCGCGCCCGACGGGCGCACGATTCTGTTCGAGCTCCTCGGCGATCTCTACACGCTGCCCATCGCGGGTGGGACCGCGACACGGATCACGAGCGGTCAGGGGTTCGACATGCAGCCCCGGTACTCGCCGGATGGGAAGTCGATCGTGTTCGTCAGCGATCGCAACGGGTCCGAGAACCTCTGGATCGCGGACGCCGATGGCGCGAACGCGCGTGCCCTGACGACGGGCGAGCGGCAGGACTATCTGTCGCCGGTGTGGGCGCCGGACGGCCGCACCCTCATTGCAACGAAGGGTGGCCAGCTGTGGCTCTACTACAAGGACGGGGGATCGGGCGTCCAGATGACCGGAGTGCAACGGCCGGGCGCCCCGGGTGCGACTCCGCCGGCGCCACCGCAGGGCCAGGGTCCGGCCTACTTCGGAGCGGCGTTCGGGCGCGATCCGCGGTTCCTCTGGGTGAACGTCCGCGGCGACGTGCCGCGAGGGTTCACGGCGGCCGTGGCGGGGCCCGTCGATGCGGAGCCTGACCCGTCAGCCGAGGTGCACCGCAGCAGCCCGCGTCAGGTCGGGCCGTTCCAGGTCGGCCAGCTCGATCGCGACAACGGTCGCATTCTCGTGCGCACGCACGAGACGGAAAGCGCGCTCCGGCCCGTGCCCAGCCCCGACGGCCGGTGGCTCGTCTACACGACGCGCTACGACGCGCGGGAGGCGCTCAAGCTCGTGGATCTCACGACGGGCGATGAGCGCTGGCTCGTCATGGACGTCGCGCGCGACGATCGCGAGGGCGGGGGTACGCGGGACCGCGACCTGTACCCCGGATCCGCATTCACACCGGATTCGCGGGCGTTCGTTACCAGCTATGGCGGCAAGATCTGGCGCGTCGAGGTGCCGTCGGGCCGAGCGACCCCGATTCCGTTCTCCGCCGAGGTCGATCAGACGTTAGGCCCGCTCGTCAAGTTCGATTATCCGATCAACGACTCCGTGCTGACCGTGTCGCAGATTCGCGGCGCCAGGCCGTCCCCCGACGGGAAGCGGATCGTGTTCGCCGCGCTCGACCGGCTGTGGATCGCGGCCCTTCCCGCGGGGCGCGGCGGTGCGCCGGCCACGCCCCCGACGCCGGCCATCGTCCGCGACGCGCGCCGGCTGACGACGGCGGACGTGGTGGAGCACGCGCCGGCCTGGTCGCCCGATGGCAAGGACATCGTCTACGTCACGTGGAACGACTCGTTAGGTGGCGACATCTACCGCATCCGCGCCGACGGCGGCACGCCGCAGCGCCTCACGCGGCTCAGCGCCTTCTACGACAAGGTCGCGTACACGAAGGACGGAACCAAATTGATGGCCGTCAAAGGCTCGCGACTGCACCGGACGCGTTTGCTCGAGGACTTCGGGAATCACGACGGCGCCTCGGAGCTCGAATACGTCTGGCTTCCCGTCACGGGCGGCGACGCCACGCGCATCACGTGGGTTGGCGCCGGCGCGACGCAGGAGGGTCGCAACGTCCCGCACATCGGTCCCGATCCGAACCGCCTCTACGTCTGGGCCGGATCCGAAGGGCTGCTGTCGATGCGCCTCGACGGCACCGATGTGAAAACGATCGCGAAGGTCACGGGCCCGCCGACGCCGGGCGGCGCGGGGAATCCGCAGCCGGCCACGCCGGACGAAGTCGTCCTCTCGCCCGACGGCTCGCGCGCGCTCGTGCGCGTGAACCGCAACGTCTACATGATCTCTGTTCCGCCGCCGAGCGGCGACGCGCCGACGCTCTCGGTGACGCCCACCTCCGCGGTGCCCACCTCACGCCTCACGAAAGTCGGCGGTGATTTCATCGGGTGGAGGAACGACGGGTCCGTCGCGTACTACTCCATTGGCAAGAGTCTTTTCCAGCACGATGTCGCGCTCGCCGACTCGCTGCATGCCGACTCGGCGGCCCGGGCGAGGCAGCGCGAGGCCGGGGGCGCCCCACCGGACACCGCGAAGGGGAAGCCTAACGTGGTGTACGACCCGTTCCGCGTCGACGTCGCGATCACGGCCCGAAAGGACAAGCCGCGCGGGACGGTCGTACTGTCCGGCGGACGCATCATCACCATGAAAGGCGATGAGGTCATCCCGTCAGGCGACGTCGTCGTGACGGACAACCGCATCGTCGCGGTCGGCGCAAAGGGCTCCGTCGCGATTCCGGCCGGAGCGCGCGTGATCGATGTCTCGGGCAAGACGATCCTGCCCGGCTACGTCGACATTCATGCGCACACGTGGGTTGCGTGGGGCGTGCATCGCGGACAGGTCTCGCAGTTCCTGGCGCAGCTCGCCTACGGCGTGACGACGCAGCGCGATCCGCAGACGTCGTCCGAGGACGTCCTCACCTACACGGACCTGATGGAGCAGGGCGATCTGATCGGACCGCGCCTCTACTCCACGGGCCCCGGCATCTTCTCCGCCGACAACATCTCGAGCCTGGACGAGGCGCGTGACGTGCTCCGCCGCTATGCCGACCACTTCAACACGCAAACGATCAAGCAGTACCTGGCCGGCGACCGGAAAGTGCGGCAGTGGGTCATCACGGCCGCGCGCGAGCTCCGTCTGACGCCGACGACAGAGGGCGGATCGAACTTCACGATGAACCTGACGCTGATGCAGGATGGGTACGGCGGGCTGGAACACTCGCTGCCAATCAGCCCGTTCTTCCAGGACGTCGTGCAGCTCGAGAAGGAGAGTGGCATCACGTACACGCCGACGCTGATCGTGAGCTATGGCGGTCCGTGGGGACGGGACTACTACCTCACCCGCTCGAACGTCGACACCATGCCTCGGCTGCGGTTCTTCACGCCGCACGATGAGCTGGACAAGTGGCAGGAAGTGCGTTTCAACCGCGACGACCGGTACGTATTCAAGCTGCACGCGCAGCAGCTCAAGAAGCTCGTAGAGGCGGGCGGGCGTGTCGGGTTGGGATCGCACGGTGAGGTGCAGGGCATTGGCGCGCACTGGGAGCTGTGGATGCTCGCCTCCGGCGGCATGACGGCCCACGACGCGTTGCGTGCCGCGACGATTCACAGTGCCGACGCGATCGGTCTCGCGAAAGACATTGGTTCGCTCGAGGCCGGGAAGCTCGCCGACCTGCAGGTGCTGGATTCCAACCCGCTCGACAACCTGCAGAACAGCACGGCCATCCGGTTCGTGATGAAGAACGGCCGGCTGTACGAGGCCGAGACGCTGACCGAGGTCTGGCCGCGGAAGCGGCCGCTGCCGAGCGAGTGGTGGTGGCGACTGGAGCCGCAACCCGTGTCGGCGGGTACCGGCGGGGGTGGAGCGAGCCCACCGCGTTAGGCGATGGCGACCGCGAGGCGCGACACGGCGCGTGTCACCTCACTTGGGGACACGCGCCGCGTCGAGCACGGCGTCGATCAGCGGGTTGAGAATGGCAGTGGCTGGGGTACCGAAGACGTTCCAGCTGTTCGCGACCGCGACGAGGCGGTGCCGCGGGACGATGATGAGAACCTGCCCGCCGAACCCGTTGCCGGCCCAGATGTCGGTGCCGCGGCGGTCGTAGCGCCACCACTGATACCCGTAGCCTGGCGAACTCGCGGTGCCGGGAGCGACGTGGTCGACGTGCCGCTTCGTCGCTTCGCGTGCCCAGCCGGCCGGCAGCAGACGTGTTCCGCGCCAGACGCCGTCATCGAGGTGCAGCTGGCCGATCTTCGCGAGGTCGAGGGCGTCGAGATACAGACCGCCTTCGGTGTCGGGGTGGCCGGTCGGCGTGCGCTTCCAGTGGAAGGACGTAATGCCGAGTGGCGTGAACAGGTAGCGCTTCGCGTAGTCGTCCGCCGCCGTCGTCGTCGCCGATCGGATCACTTCCGCCATTAGCTCACTGCCGCCGCTGTTGTACACCCATTTCGTGCCGGGATCGGAATCGAGCGGCTGTGCGAGCGTGAAGCGAATCCAGTCGGGGCTCTGCTCGAGCTGCAATGTGGTATTGGTCGAGTCGAGCGGCCGATCCGTCTCGTGCCACTCGATTCCCGAGCGCATCGTCAGGAGGTCGGCGAGAGTCGCCTTGCGCAATCGCTGATCTACTTTCGACAGATCGTACCCGCCGAAGAAGGAGAGCAGCGGCGTCTGGACGTTCTTGATCGCCCCACGCTGCATCGCAACGCCGATGACGGTCGCCGTGACGGATTTCGTCACGGACTGCAGCGTGTGGAGCTCGCTGCCCTGCCACCACGGGTGATACGTAGGGTGGAGGTAGTTGTATTGGTGGATCTGCGCTGTGCGCTTGCACGCGTCGATCCCGCAGCCGATGGCCGACTGCTTCCCTCGGCTCACCTCGTGGTAGTCCCGCGGAAAGCGCTCGTCGAGCACGAGCTTGCCGTTTCGGACGACGACGAGACGGTCGGTGTTGCCGAATGTGCCGCTCTTCGCCCGCATGACGAGGTCCCGAAGCGGGGCAGGGTCGAGTCCCTCCTGCTCGGCGGATGAGGCGAGCCATCCCTTCGCGGCCTTCGGTGTCTGCGTGAGGGCAGGCGTCGCAATGGCCGGCGCGAGCGCGAGGGCGGCGGTGAGGAACCGGTAGCGCATGATCGAATGTCCGGACGGTGTACATGAGCTTGCATGGATGCCGGGCCCGCGTCAACGCCGGGGACGTGTTGTCATTCCGAACGCTGTGAGGAATCCTTGCTTTCCGAGTAGAGAGGCTTGCCCTCTGTCGGGAGACCAAGGATTCCTCGCGTTCGCTCGGAATCGAAATTCGGGTCAGACTCGATTTACATCGTTCTGTCTCAGCAGCACACATCGATAACGGCAGTTTGAACCACGGAGGACGCGGCGGACGCGGAGGGGCCCTGGCGGTCGAGAGGCCCCCCGCAACGAGCAGAATCGAGGGGAACGACGTCGGGACGCCCCATCGTCCCGAGATCATTCAATTGAGATTCACCGCTCGTGGTGGTCCATACGCTGCCCGTCAGGGTTCTCTCCGTGTTCTTCGCGGTCGATGCTGTTTCACGCCTGCGCACCACTGACCGCCGAAAGCACGCGACTCGTCCACGTGGCGTTGCGGAGGCGCCGCACCCGCGCGAATGTCCGCGAGCCCGGATCATTCCTCGTCACCAACCGCCGCCCACGAATGACGCGCTCTCCCGGCGCGACCGCACTCGCTGCCTGGCTCGCCCTGCTCGCGCCGATCGGCGCTGCAGCGCAGCAGGCATCCCGGCTCCAGCTCGCGCCGTGCACCCTGCCTGGCGTGAGCGCGTCCGTGAACGCTCGGTGCGGCACGCTGCAGGTGCCGGAGAATCGGGGTGTGAAAGACGGGCGCCTGATCCCACTTCGCGTCGTCGTCCTGCCCGCGACCGGTAGGGAGCGCGCTCCTGATCCCGTCTTCTTCATCGCCGGCGGTCCCGGGTCGTCCGTCGTCGAGGACGCGGGCGGGATCGCCTGGGATCCGGCCGGGCTCCGCGAGCGGCGCGACCTCGTGCTCGTGGACCAGCGCGGCACCGGCGAGTCGCGTCCCCTCGACTGCCTGTTCTACGGGCCGCCTGACTCGCTCCAGTCCTTCCTCGGCGACTTCATGCCGCCGGCCGCGGTGCGACGCTGTCGCGACACGTACGCGAAGGACACGGACCTCACGCAGTACACCACGACCATTGCCGCCCACGACCTCGACGCCGTCCGCGCCGCGTTAGGCGCCGAGCGGGTAAATCTGAGCGGCGGGTCGTACGGGACGCGGGCGGCGCAGGAGTACATGCGGCGCTACCCATCGCGCGTGCGGACCGCGTCGCTGTTCGGCGTCGTGGCGCCGTCCGAGGCCATGCCGCAGCGCTTTGCGCGTGACGCACAGAACGCGCTCGACGCCGTCGTGAAGGAATGTGGCGCGGAGGACGCCTGTCGCACCGCGTTCCCACGGCTCGGCGACGAGATCCGCGCCGTGTTCGACGGTCTCGCGCGTGCACCGGCCCGCCTGACGGTCGAGCACCCGCGAACGAAGCAGCTGGCAACGGTCTGGCTTTCGTACGACATGGTCGCGGAGACGCTCCGCTACATGCTGTACTCGAGTACGGAAGCGGCGCTCGTGCCGGTCGTCATGCACACGGCGGCCGTGGGCGACTTCACATGGCTCGCGCGCCGCGCGCTGCGGGCGCGCGGCGCGTACACGGGGAACGGAAACTTCGATGGCCTGTATCTCGCGATCACCTGCGCGGAAGACGTCCCGCGCACGGACCCCGCCCGCGAGGCCATCGACGCGAAGGGCACGTTCCTCGGCGAGTATCGCATGAAGCAGCAGCGCGCGGCGTGCGAGCTCTGGGGCCGCTCGCCGGTGCCGGCCGACTACTACACGCCAGTGCGATCTACTGCGGCCGTCCTGCTCGTGACGGGGGCGAACGATCCGGTCACGCCGCCGCGGTACGCGGCCGAGGTGGCGAGGACGTTGCCGAATGCGCTGAACCTGGTCGTGCCGTTCGGCGCCCACGGGCTGTTTGGGCTCGACGGGCTCGCCTGCATCAACGAGATCGAGCGGCAGGTGATCGAACGAGCCAGCGTGGTGGGGATCGATACCAGCTGTGTCTCGAAGATCCGGCGACGAGGATTCCCGACCGAGCTGCCGCGCTAGGCGTCCGGTGCGTGCAACCGGATGCGACGATTACTGCTTTGGCTTCTCATCCTCGGGTGCGGCGTCCCTGAAGAATTGTACGAGGTCGAGCACGAACGGCTCCGCCGCTCCGCCGGAATCCCACTGCAGCCGTTCGGCGATGAGCTCGGGCCGCTCATCGCGAGGCGTCCAGCGCTCGACCGTCTGCGACGCGTCGTCGATGATCCAGTACTCGGACACGCGATGGCGCTGATAGTGGGGGCGCTTTCGCACCCGGTCGTGGCGCGCCGACGACGGCGACACGATCTCCACCGCGAGGAGCAGATGGTCTACGACATCCGACCGGCGCGTGAGCGCTCCCACAGGCACCACGAGCAGGTCGGGTTGCAGCACCAGTCCGGGCTCGAGCTCGACGTCGAGCGGTGACACGAACGCCTCACCAAGTCCGTGGGCGCGCACGTACGGAGCAAGCGATTCGAACAGTCGCCCGATGAGACGCTGGTGCACCCAGTGAGGCGCCGGCGTCACGAGCACCTGGCCGTCGACCAGCTCCCAGCGCTCTCCGGGCGGCGCGGCGTCTCGCGCCGCGTAGAACTCCTCTTCCGTCCACCGACGATCGGGCGCACGTTGCGCGGGCATGGCCATAATGTGCTCGGCATCCGAAAGTGGCGGCAAGCAGTCACGCCCCAGCTTACGCGAGGCCACGCAGTACTATCCCACCGGATTGTTGCCCTCCAGACCGCTACATCGCAGCGCGAGCTCTTTCGGCTCGACCACAAACCAACTCACGGTGCCATGCGGACACGCGTCACCATTTTCGCCCTCGTTGCCTGCGTCGCCTTCGAACGGGCCGGTGCCCAGAAGGCGGATACCACGACGCGCATCGCGATCCGCGCCGGCCGGCTGATCGACGGTCGCGGCGGCTCACCCGTCGCGAACGCGGTCATCCTTATCGAGGGCGAGCGCATCACGGCCGTGGGCTCCGGCCTGCCTATTCCGGCAGGCGCGCGCGTCATTGACCTGAGCAACTCAACGGTGCTGCCGGGGTTCATCGACGCCCATACGCACGTCACGACGCAGCCCTCGGACTATTACGAGGACATCTTCCGCAAGACGCCCATCGACGTCGCCATCACGGCGCACGTCTACGCGAAGCGAACGTTGGACGCGGGCTTCACGACCATCCGCGATGTGGGCTCCGGCGAGTTCATCGACGTCGCGCTCCGCAACGCCATAAACCGCGGCGACGTTCCCGGTCCCCGGATACAGGCCGCGACTCTCACCGTCGGCTCCACCGGCGGTCACGGCGACCTGACCGGCTTCTCGCCCTACCTCAAGTTCAGCACGTTCTCCGGCGTCGCCGACGGCGTCGCCGAGATCCGCAAGCTCGTGCGCTTCGAGGTGAAGAATGGCGCCGACGTGATCAAGATGATCGCGTCCGCCGGCGTGCTCTCGGAGGAAGAATCGGTCGGCGCGCCGCAGTACTCGCAGGAGGAGATGAATGTGGTCGTGGAGGAAGCGGCCTTATGGGGCCGCAAGGTCGCCGCGCACGCCCACGGCACCGAGGCGATCAAGCGCGCGATCAAGGCCGGCGTCGCCTCCGTCGAACACGCGAGCTTCATCGACGACGAAGGGCTCCGGCTCGCGAAGGAGCGCGGGACGTACCTCGTGATGGACATCTACAACGACGACTACATCATGGCCGAGTACAAGCGGCTCGGGTATCCACAGAAGATTCTCGACAAGGAGGCGAAGGTCGGCCGCACACAGCGCGAGAACTTCCGCCGCGCGGTGCAGGCGGGCGCGAAGCTCGCGTACGGGACCGACGCGGGCGTGTACCCGCACGGGTGGAACGGCAAGCAGTTCGCGAAGATGGTGGAGTGGGGCCTGACGCCGATGCAGGCGATTCAGACCGCGACGGTCAACGCGGCCGACTTGTTAGGCTGGGCGGATCGCGTGGGCTCGGTGCAGCCCGGCCGCTTCGCCGACATCGTGGCGGTGGACGGCGATCCGCTCAAGGACATCCGCGAGCTCGAGCGGGTACGGTTCGTAATGAAGGGCGGGGTCGTACACAAGGAGAAATGACGCGGTACGGTCGCCTCCAACGTTGGATCGACAGCAGCTGGTTCCTGTTAACTGGAACTGGTTGCTGCAGGGTGTAAAAGCGAACCCTCGGGATGCCTATCTATCCGAGAGAAGCGTTCCGAGGGTCCTTTACGCTGCAGCAACCAGTTCCAGTTAACAGCAACCAGCCGTCGTTGCTCTTTATTCCATGGCCGTCGTAACCGACGTGCCGGTCCGTCTCCACTTGTTGTACCAGCTCATCATGTAGAGCTGCGTCCGCATGAAGTTCGATGGCTTGGACCCCGTCCCGTGGAACTCGCCCTCGAAGCGTATCAGCGCCGACGGTATCCCGCGGGTTTTCAGGGCGGCGTAGTACTCCTCGCTCTGCGGCATCGGGGTCCGCATGTCCAGGACGCCCGTCATCACCACCGTCGGCGTCGTCACGTTCCCGACGTACATGAGCGGTGACTGCTTGAGCCACTGTTCCGGCTTCTCCCAGAACGGCGCGTCGAAGAAGTTCGCCGTGAAAAGCGGGATGTCCGTCTGGCCGGCGAAGCTCATCCAGTTGATCACCGGGCAGCGCACCGCGGCGGCCGCGAATCGGTTCGTGTGGCCGATGACCCAGCTCGAGAGCACGCCGCCGCCGGAGCATCCGCCGACGTACATGCGCGTCGTGTCCACGTAGCCCTTGCTCAGGACGGCGTTCACGCCGGCCATGAGGTCGTCGTAGTCCACGCTCGGGTACGCGTGCATGATCGCGTTGCCGAACGCGCTGCCGTAGCCCGTGGAGCCGCGCGGATTCGTGTAGAGGACCACGTAGCCGTTCGCGGCGAAGTTCTGGAACTGGTAGCTGAAGCCCGTGCCGTAGGCGCCGTGTGGGCCGCCATGAATCTCCATGAGCAGTGGATACTTCTTCGACGGATCGAAGCCCGGCGGCTTCACGATCCAGCCGTCCACCATCGTGTTCCCCGTCGACGTGTACCGCACGCGCTCGACGTCACCCAGCTTCACGCGGGCGAGCACGTCGTCGTTCACGCGCGTGAGCTGCGTGACCTCCGCAGGGCCCGAGCGCGCGAACGTGATGCGCACGATGTCGGGGGGCGCCTTCGACGTGCTGCGGATGCCCGCCGCCCGGCCGCTCTTCGACATCGAGAAGCTCGTGAGCATGTGCGTGCCCGTCGTCACGGGCTTCGCGCCGCCGGCGTTAGGTGCGAAGTACAGGTTCGCCGTGCCGCTGTCGCCGACGGTGAAGTAGATGCCGCTGCCGTCCGTCGCCCACGTGAGGTCGCCGACGTCGCGGTCGAGATCGCCGGAGAGCTTTCGCGCGCCCGAGCCGTCGATGTTCATCACATACAGCTCGGACGTGTGATAGCTGTCCTTCACCTGCGTGTAGCCGCTGTACGCGACGTGCTTGCCGTCGGGCGACACGACGGGCGACGCCCACAGCCCTGCGACCGAGCTGAGCTTCCGCATCGTGCCGGTCGCGACGTCGATCGCGTAGAGGTTCGAGTTCCGGTAGTTCAGGTCCGCCGTGGAGTCTGGGAGCCCGTCGGCGATGATCGTCCGGCCGTCCGGCGTCCAGTCCCACCCGATGCCGCCGTCCTGCCCGTCGAAGCGGGCGCCGAGACTCCAGTCGCCGGTCGTGACCTGGCGGGCCGTGCCGCCGTCGGCGGGAACGACGAAGAGGTGGCGACTGCCGGGCTCGACGTAGCCGCGTCGATCCTGACGGAAGTGCAGCGACTGGACGATGCGCGGCGCGCCGGTCCACTTCGCGTCTTTCGGGGCCTCGGGCATGTCGATCTTCCACGGCACCGCTTTCGGCACGACGGCGCTGAAGCCGATCCACTTGCCGTCGGGCGACCAGCGAAGGTCGCTGGGCGCGTCGCTCAGCGTCGTGATCTGCGACGTCGCGCCTTCGGCGTCCATCCACCGGACGTGGATCTGCGTGCCGGACGGCTTGCCTTCGGCGAGAAATGCGATGCGGGTGCCGTCGGGCGACCAGCTGGCGCCGCCGCCGTTGGTGAGGAACCGATTCTTCGAGCCGTCGATGCTCATGATCCACAGCGATGACTCGAACTTGTCCTCGAGCTTGTTGACCCAGCGACGTGCGTAGGTGATCTGCGAGCCGTCGGGCGACACGCGCGGCTCGCCGACCTGCTCGAAGTCGAGGTACTTCTCGACGGTGAGAAGGGTATCGGCGCGCTTTTCCTGGGCGCCGAGTGCCAGGGGCGCCAGCGCGAGCAGCGCGAACGGCGCGGCGGAGAATCGGAAGCGGGACATTCGAAGCTCCGAAAAAAGGGACGAGACGAGGATGTTACGCTTCGTCCCGAACGCTGTCCAATGCGGCTGTCGTTCCTATCCCGCCGCTTCGTCTTCCGGTGCTGCGTCCGCGAAGAAACGGACGAGGTCGAGTACGAACGCTTCCGGAGCCCCCGCCGGATGCCAGAGGAGCCGCTCCGCGAGCAGCTCGGGCCGATCGTCGTCAGGCGTCCAGCGCTCGACGGTCTGCGACGTGTCGTCGACGATCCAATACTCGGGAACGCGATTCCGTTGATAGCGCGGCCGCTTCGTCACGCGGTCGTGGCGCGCGGAGGTCGGAGAAAGGATCTCGACGGCCAGGAGAAGCCGACGCACGACGTCCGAGCGTCGCCGGAGCTCTCCGGCCGGCACGACCAGCAGATCAGGCTGGAGCACCAGTCCAGGCTCGAGCTTGACGTCCACCGGCGACGGAAATGCCTCACCGAGCGCATGCTGACGAACGTAGGCCTCGATCCGCACGAACAACCGCGCGATGACACGCTGGTGTATCCAGTGCGGCGATGGCGTCACCAACACCTCGCCATCCACGAGCTCCCAGCGCTCGCCGGCAGGCGCAGCGTCTCGCGCGCGGTAGAACTCCTCTTCCGTCCACCGCCGATGCGGTGCTCCGGTCGCAGGCATGGCCATAATGTGCTCGGCGGGAGAATCGAGAGGCAAGGAATCACGCCGGGACGATGCGTCCCACCGGTCCTACGTGCGGCATCTCCTCCTTGCCTGCCTAACCAGAGAATCGCACCTTGATGTCGGCGAGCTCGCGACCCGACACGGTGCACAGAGATGAGACCGACGGCGGCGATAGTGGTGGTGGCGTGCTGCGTGGCGGCGGGTGGGTCACGCGTGACTGCCGCGCAATCGAGCGGCTCGTGCCCATCGACAACGGCCGAGCCGTATCTGGTCTGCCAGGTCGATCGGGCGCCGGCGGCAGCGCCCGGAAACCCGGCGCCTCGCTACCCCGACATGCTTCTACGGGCGCATGTCACCGGCACGGCGCGCGTTCGCTTCGTCGTGGATTCCGCCGGTCATGTTCCCTATGGCTCGTTTACGGTGGTCGAGTCGACCCACGACCTCTTCAGCCACAGTGCCAAGAGCGCCGTTCCCAAGTGGACCTTCACGCCTGCCACGCTGCGCGGGCGTCCGGTCGCCACGCGCTACGAGCAGCTGATCGCGTTCTCGTTGCCATCGGATTCGAACGCTCCATTCCTGCCGCCGACCGTGCTCGCGAGTGACACGGCGCCCGGCGGCGTTCCGCGCATCGTTATCGGAACGCCCGACCGGGAGCCGGGCGCTAGCCTGCAGTTCACGAATGCGGAGCTCCTCGACGCCCAACGGGCCGTGTTGGTGGCGCTCGCTCCGGCACCGATGGTGGACTCCGCCGGACGCTCGCGCGTGACGGTGTGCCTAACGCGTGAACGTGGCGACCAGGAGGGTGACACGGCCCTGCTGCAGGCACTCACCGTTCCCGGGCGTCGCGCCGTGATTTTGCGTGATTGTCCGCGGACGTACGCGAGGATGCCCCTGGACCTCGAGCATCGGCCGCCGCCGGGTTGGATCGACCCCGTTGTCATGTCGGTGGCGCGGGTGGACGAGTGGACTGCAAGCATCGTCGTGCTCGACGTCGGTGTCTCGCAGGGAACCGGCACGCACAAATACCGGTGTGCCGCTACTCGCGATCCGTCCGGCTGGCGGACAGACTGCACAGCCTTGCGCGTTCCCTTCAGCTGACGCGACCGGGTTCACGCACGCCCGCCAAGGAGAGGAGACGATGACTGCGGACCAACACCCTGACTGGCGCCACCACGGCGTTCGCATCGTACGCGCCGGCGAGCTGGACATGAACACGCCACAGACCGCGGGGATGACGCGCGCCGCTGCGATCACGCACGCGCGCACCGGCGCTCAGAAGATCTGGGCAGGCACCGTCACCATCCGGCCCGACGCCAAGACGGGCCCCCATCACCACGGCGCGCTCGAGAGCGTCATCTACGTGGTGCGCGGACGTGCCCGCATGCGCTGGGGCGACGCCCTCGAGTTCGTGGCCGAGGCGGGGCCGGGCGACTTCATCTACGTGCCGCCCTACGTCCCGCATCAGGAGATCAACGCGGCGCGCGACGAGCCGCTCGAGTGCGTGGTCGTGCGCAGCGATCAGGAAGCAGTCGTCGTCAACCTCGACATTCCGGTGGTCGAGGTGCCGGAGGCCGTGTATTGGGTGGATCCGATTCACTCCGACCCGCGCGACCCCGCCTAACGACGCAGGTCTCTGTCAGGGGATCACGTCAGCGTTTCCGCCAGCGGCCGGATTCGTACGATCGCACCGGTGCGGTGATTCACCTCTCCGCGCTCTCCGCGGTAAATCAACCACCACTCGAAGACTCCTGGCCTCCGCCGTCCGCTCGGCATGACAGGCTCTCCCACCCCTGATTCGCCGCCGGCCCTGAAACGAAACGATGTTAATCGAGTCTGACCCCATTTTCGCCATTTTCGGCGTCGGGAACGCGGACGAGCGAGAACGTGAACGTCGACCCGCGCCCCGGTTCGCTCTCCACCGTCAGGTCCCCTCCCATGAGCCGCGCGAGCCGGCGACTGATCGCGAGCCCCAGCCCCGCGCCCTCCGCCGCTCGCGTCAGGCCGCTGTCGAGCTGCACGAACGGCTCGAAAATCCGCTCCAGCGCATCCGCTGGAATGCCAAGGCCCGAATCGGTCACGCGCAGTCGTACCACATCCGGCTCTGTCTCGTACGACAGCGCGACGCGGCCGCCCGCGCCCGTGAACTTGACCGCGTTCGACAGCAGGTTCACGAGCACCTGCCTCGCCTTCTCGTGCTCGCCCAGCACCACCAGATCCGGTGGGGGCACATCCACCGACAGCGTGATCCGCTTCGCCTCCGCCTGCGGACGCGTCAGTGCGTCGGCGTCCTCGAACAGGTGCGCGACCGCGAGCGTCGCGAAGTCGGTCTCCAGCTGCCCGACCTCCGAGCGCTCGAGATTGAGGACGTTGTTCACCAGCGAGAGCAGATGCTGCCCACTTCGCCGCACGCGGGTCATCGCGTCGCGCTGCGCGTCCGTCACCGGGCCGTGCACGCCGAGATCCACCAGCTCGCTGTAGCCGATGATGGCGTTGAGCGGCGTACGCAGCTCATGACTCATCACCGCCAGGAACTGACCCTTCGCACGGCTCGCCGCCTCGGCCTCGCGCCGAGCGGATTCGCTCTGGCGATAGAGCCGGGCGTTGTCGACGGCCGTGGCGGCCCGCCGGCCGATCTCCGTGGCGAGCGACACGTCATCGGGGCCGTAGCGCCGGCCGGAGTCCGAGCGCGCGAACGTCACCAGCCCTGACCTGTGACCGCGCGCGGCCAACGGCACGATGATCACCGACCGGGGGTTCAGCGCCCGTAGATCCGCGAGATGCTCGGGCGAGCGAGCCAAGGCCTGTAGCCAGCCGTCGTCCACCTCCGCCACGATGGTCGGCGCAGCGATCGCGAGCGCCTTGCGCAGCGGATGGTCCGCGTCGGCGGCGCGCGGGTAGTACCGCCACGTCCGGCGCAGCACGGTTTCCTTCACCGGATCCGCGTGCGCGGACGCCACACGATGGATGTTCCCGGAGTCGTCGAGCAGATCGATGTTGACGTAGTCCGCAAAAAACGGCACGGCGAGCTTTGCGATGTGCTGCAGCGTCTCCTCGTAGTCGAGCGACGACAGCGCCGCGCTGGCGTCGGCGAGAAACGCCAGTCGTCGCCCCGCCGCCTCGGCGGACGCGCGCGCGACTGCCTCGGCGTCGAACAGCGTAGCGCGACGCACGGCCTGCGCACACTGTCGCGCGACGGCGAGCAGCAGCTCCCGGTCCTCGGCCCCGACGACGATCGTGTCACGAAAGCTCAGCCCGAGCGCGCCGAAGCTTCGCCCTTCCGCCACGAGCGGAACGGAGATCGACGACTGATACGCCGCCGGAACGTCTGCGCCGATGTTCGGATACCGCGCGAGGCGTTCCTCGGCCGACGCGACCACCACGAGCTCGCCGCTGCGGACGGCATCCGACAGCGGCACGTCGGTAGACAGCGGGAAGCGTCGCCAGCGCTCGATCTGTCGCAGGTCGTACCCGCGCGACGCGACGACCTCGAGCGTCTGGCCGTCGGGATCGATGAGCACCAGCACGCCCGCGTCGGCACCGATGGCGGCCACGCCCTCGCTGACGGCGGCAGTCGCCACGTCGTTAGGTGTGAGCGCCGAGGCCAGCGCCGCGCTCAGCGTCTGCAGTCTTGCCGTGCGATTCGCCGCGCGCTCCGCGTCCTCCTGAGCGCGCCGGGCTGCCGCGACGAGCCGCGCGTTCTCGACCGCGAGCGACGCGCGCCGCCCGATCTCTTCGACGACGGTGAGATCCTCGCGCGTGAAGGTGCGGCGGCCGGAGCCGAACGCCGCGACACCGAACGGGCCCTCGCGGGTCTGCAGCGGCACGACCATCGCCGACCGCAGGCCCATGATCCGTGCGAGCCGCGCCTGCTCGGCGTCACGGGCCATGCTTGCGACCATTGTCTCATCGACGGCGGCGTAGAGCTGCGACCGACCCGTCGCCAGCGCGTCGCGGCCGAGCGTCGGACGCGCGGGGTCCGGGGGGTAGCGTGACTCCATCTCGCGCATGACGTCGAGCTTCGCCGGATCGGCATGCGCCATCGCCACGCGTCGCGCTGTTCGACGGTCCGGCTCGATCACGTCGACGACGGCCCAGTCCACAAGGTCGGCAACCGCGGCGCTGACGAGATGCTGGAGTGCCACCTGCTCGTCGGCGGCAAGCAGCATGTCCCCGCCGACGCGCGCGAGCACGCGCTGCCGCGCTTCGGCGTGTTTCTGATCGGTGATGTCGAGGACCGTCCCGATGAGCTGCACGGCGCTCGCGTCCTGGCCGTTCCCGGGGACGTGGCTGCGCGCGAATGCCAGCGCCCATCGCTCGGTGCCATCCTCGTGCACGATGCGGTACTCGCCCTGAAAGCGACCGTCGCCCGCAGGGTCGGCAGCGTGCATGAGCTCCGCATTCACCCGCTCGCGATCGTCGGGATGGATGCGCGTCGCGAGAATGCTGGCGCGTGTCAGGGTGTCCTCGTCGCCGAGGCCGAGGAGCTCACGGACGCGGTCGTCGAACGTCGCGATGTCGCTCGCGACATCCCACGACCAGGTGCCGAGTCGCGTCGCGTCGACGGCGAGCCTGTACCGTGCCTCGCTCGCGGCGAGCGCGGCGACCGCGGCGTGCCGCTCGCTGACGTCCTGGACGAGCGCGACGACTCCTTCCACGGTGCCGTCGGCCGTAACGAGCGGTTGGTAGATGAAGTCGATGCGGTGATACTCGAGACGGCCGTCTCCATTGGAGTCCCAGCGGGCAGGCACGTCTGTGACGGACACCGGCTTGCCGGTCGTGTAGACGCGGTCGAGCAGCTCGAAGAATCCCTGGCCGTCGAGCTCCGGCAGCGCCTCCCGGATCGGAAGGCCGATGACGTCGCGCCCGCCTATGAACGCGCGGTAGGCGGCACTGGCGGCGCGGAAGGTATGCTGCGGACCGGAATACACGGCAACGGCGCCAGGAAACTGCGCCAGCACGCGAGCGAGGTGGACTCGCGCCGCGTCGGGGTCAGTATCTGGCGTCGGGTGCGAGTTGGCTGCCTGCTCCGGCCGTTCTCGGTCGACGTTCATGCAAGGGGGTTACCTACCCGCAAGATCTGCGCGCAAACGGAGAGTCGCGGGTTCATGGAGAACCATGCGTGCCATGTAGTGGTCAGAGCTCAACCGCGGCCCCAGACTGTCCCGAGCAGCACTGTCTGCTCGACGTACGGCGTCGGACGGGCGAGCGCGCCGAGCATCCATGCGGCGACGTCCGTACGGCGAACGATCGAGAACAATCCATATTTCTCGACCTTGCCGACGCGCCCCGTCGGCGGGCCGTTCATGAGCGTCACCGGTCGAACCGCCAGCCAATCCAGTAGACTCGCCGAGAGCAGTCGCTCCATCTCGGCCAGGTCCCGGTAGGCGACGCCAATGGTGCCGGCTCCAACCATCCAGCGCACGGGCGTGGTCAGTTGGGTGATACTCTCCGCCACGCCGCCAGCGCTGATCGCCACAACTCGTCGCACGCCGGCGTGCGACATCGCGGGGATGAGCGCGGATGCAACGCTCGCCGTGAAATCCGGCGGCGACAGGATGGGCGCCCATGGGAACTTGCTGGCACGACGGATCCCGAGACACGACGCGACGGCGTCCTTGTTCTCGACCGCGGTCGCGATGATGGCGGGGTCGACGACGTCGCCGCGGATGACGCGCACGCCGGCGGGTGCGTCGAACGCCGTGCTCGGCCGCACGAGCGCGGTCACGTCGTGCCCGGCCTGGGCAGCGAGCGTCACGAGCCAGCGTCCGGTGGCGCCGGATGCGCCGAGGATGAGGAGTTTCATCTCACTTTGTCATTCCGAGACGGAGCGAGGAATCGCCGAGTATTGTGTCATTCCGAGCGGAGCCCGCGCGAAGCGCCGGCGGAGGCGAGGAATCGCCATCCTTCCGATAGAGGGACAAGCCCCTCGGCCGGGACGAGTGCGATTCCTCGCCTCCGCCGCTTCGCGGCTCCGCTCGGAATGACACCGCCCGCCGATTCCTCGACTCCCTTCGGTCGCTCGGAATGACACTACCCCGCGGTGATATTTCACGCATGGCTCCTCGACGCCGCCGCGGGCACGAAGTCTGATCTGTCAGCGCCTCTCATGACGTTGCTTCGACTCGCCGAGCGGGGCCTGTATTGCGAGGCCGGGGATTTTTACATCGATCCGTGGCAGCCCGTCGAGCGCGCCGTCATCACGCACGGCCACGGCGACCACGCTCGGTGGGGATCCCATCGGTACCTCAGCTCGCGCGAGGGGGAATCTGTCCTTCGCACGCGGCTCGGAGTGAGTACTACGATCCGCGCCGTAGACTGGGGAGAGCCCGTCGACGTCAGCGGCGTCCGCATCTCCCTCCACCCCGCCGGCCACATTCTCGGCTCCGCCCAGATACGCGTCGAACATCGCGGGGAGGTATGGGTCGCGTCGGGCGACTACAAGGTCGAGCCGGACCCCACGTGCACGCCGTTCGAGCTCCTGCGATGCCACACGTTCATCACCGAGAGCACGTTCGGGCTTCCAATCTATCGATGGACGCCGGACCGGGCGGTTTTCGACGAGATCCGTGCGTGGTGGCGTGCCAACCGCGACCACGGTCGCGCCTCCGTGCTGTTCGGCTACGCGCTGGGCAAGGCGCAGCGGTTG
>Ga0207674_10002606_pt1 | contig 22632 bp, 18 predicted proteins | sample KBSCornC72_FD_184303 | JGI IMG/M metagenome (GOLD analysis project Ga0207674, IMG submission 184303) | Corn rhizosphere microbial communities from Kellogg Biological Station, Michigan, USA - KBS Corn C7-2 (SPAdes) (version 2) | ecosystem: Host-associated > Plants > Roots > Rhizosphere > Soil ...
TGCGCTGGCTGAGCGCCTTGAGGAGTTTGGCAGCACATTGGAGCCGGGGCTGGTCGAGATGTCCGAGATGCTGCAACTGCGCCAGGAGGCTGCGGCCAAATATGCTTCGCAGACTGCCTCGAATTTCGGCGACGAGAAAAGCATGCTCAAGGCCATGGCATCTTACACTCATGGCATCCGTCCCGTCGAAACAGTTCACCTGGAACGCTACTGGACCGCTCGCTAGCACATGGTCCGCGATGAGTGCCCTGGCACAATAATTCCGAGCGAGAATTATTGTGCCAGGGCACTTAGCATGATGCCAGCCAGTATTTTTGTTGGCTGCTTGATAGATATTCAAATAGATTCTAATGTGCTGTTGAGCGTTTTCGCTTTGAAAGAAAGAAAAATATTTCCCTCCCTCAATTCTCTGGTCAGTTCCCGAACAAGGGTTGTATACTGTTCGGGAACTGACTGGAAGAGAGGAAGTAACCAGTGACATATTTTGTTCAGGATGATGCCTCTGTCCATGATCCACATGCTGCCACTCCGTTGTTCGCGGTAGGAACACCTGCATGGTATGCCTGGCTAGAACAGGTAGATACATTTGCCTTTCAAGGGCAGCATGGCCTATTTACCGCGCGCAAAGAGCGCGTAGCGAATGGACGTGGCGATCGCTACTGGCGCGCGTATCGCAGGCACAAGGGTAAGCTTTACCGGGTCTACCTGGGGAAGACTGCGCAACTGACGCTGGAGCGACTCAAGGATGCAGCGGAAACCCTGACCCGGCGTATGAGCGAACCCGGCGAGATTACGCGACCATCTGATGCCCGGACACAAAGCGGTCAGAGCGACTTGCGTCCTCTGACCAGGAGGCAGCACGCGGAACAAAAACTCTCTGTGCAGCAGTTCCTGCGCACCAAAATGTCGCCTCCCCTATTTTATGCCCATTTTCTTTCCCGCCCACATCTTGTTCAGCGTCTACAGTGGGGAATGTCGAACAAACTGGTGCTGCTCTCTGCTGCCGCTGGTTCTGGAAAAACGACCTTGCTCAGCGAATGGGCGCGGCAATCCTCTTCTCTGGTTGCCTGGCTTGCGCTTGATGCAGAGGACAACGACCTGGTGCGTTTCTGGTCATATGTTGTAGCTGCGCTTCAGCAGGCTTCGCTCACTTCGGTGGCCTATCTCCTGCAAGATTTGCTCTCATTACCGCAGGCGTCGCTGCAACCTCTGCTGGTGGAACTGATAAATGTACTGGATGCTGAGGAGCGCGACATCGTCATTGTACTGGACGATTACCACCTGCTCGAAGCTCCGTCGCTCCATGATTCGCTTCTGTTCTTTCTCAAACATCAACCGCAACATGTCCATCTGGTGCTGGCCTCGCGCTCTGAACCCCCGTTCTCACTTGCTCAATTGCGGGCCAAAGGTACTTTGCTGGAACTGCGTTCGGCTGATCTCCAGTTTACCACCGCCGAGGCTACAGACTTTCTCAGTCAATCACAGGAGTTAGCCCTTGAAGCTGCTGAAGTGCTGGCATTGGTAGAGCGCACAGAAGGCTGGGCGGCTGGTTTGCGCCTGGCTTCCCTGGCTATCCAGGAACGTAGCGATGCCTCGCATTTTATTCGTCAGTTCACTGGGAACGATCGTTCTGTGCTTGACTACCTGATGAACGATGTTCTGGAACACCAACCCGAACATGTCAGACGTTTTTTAACCTCTACTTCCATCCTGGCCCGCTTTACTGCTGCGCTCTGCGACGCGGTGACGGGCGAGGAGAACGGACATGAGATGCTCACCTATCTGGCGCAAAAAAATCTCTTTTTGCTCTCCCTGGATCACGACGGCAACTGGTACCGTTACCACCATCTCCTGGCGGAAGCTCTGAGCAGCCGTTTGCGGCAGGAGCAGCCAGAGCTTTTTCGCGCTCTGCATCTCAGGGCAAGTGAATGGTATGAGCGGCAACATTCGCTGGAAGAGGCGATCCAGTACGCGCTGGCGTCCGGAGATTTTGCCTCTGTTGCCGACCTGTTAATGCGTCACATCGAGGAAATATTGCGTCAGAGCGATGCGAGTACCGGGCGCTGGCTGGATATGCTGCCCACGTCTCTCTTGAAGGAACATCCCTGGTTGCTTGTCGTGCGAGTGAGATCGCTCATTGGGCGCGGACATTTAGAACAAGCGGAACGCTCTTTGCACGATCTGGAGCAGGTAGACCGGGCGAAAGTGGCGGAATACAGGCCGGATATCTTCGATGGAATGATTGCGGCTCTGCTTGCTGAGTTATTTTCAGTCCGTGGAGAGACGCAGAACGCGCTGGCTTCTGCTCAACAGGCGCTAACATTACTGCCGGAGGATGGGTTGATCTGGCGTACCCGCCTGTTACAAGCAATAGGCGGAGCTTATTTACACGCTGGCAAGCTCGCAGAGGCTCAACAGATATTGACTGAAGCTGTGGCCGCTGATCTCCAGATTAATGAAGCTCGCCGGGCGCTTATGACGCTTTATACGCTGGGCCAGACGCAGACGTTGCTGGCCCGGTTAGACCTTGCGAACGCAAGTTACCTTCAGGGCTTGCACATCGCTTCTCTGTATGGTTTAACACAGACTGCTGAGATGGGGCATATCCTGATTGGACGTGGACGCATTCTGTGCGAGTGGAATGATCTGGAGGCAGCGGAAACACATCTATCCAACGGCATCAAGCTGACCAGGCAGGGCGGACATACCATTCAAGCACTTGGAGGCACGCTGGCCCTGTCCAGTATCAAGCAGGCTCAGGGCCAGATGCAGGAAGCATTGGCGCTGTCTGAGCAGGCGCAAGAACTGGCCCGGCAGACGAATGACCCTTTCTTTGTCAACTTTGCTGCGCGCTATCCCGTCCATCTCTGGCTGGCAGAAAACGAGGTCAGCGCAGCCATTAGCTGTGCCTATGCCTCGGGACTTTACACCTATGGCGAGGTCGAAGACGTAACTTCTCTCCCCTCTACCTATTTTCTCCTGATGGAGCTTTTTCTGTTGATCCAGCTCTATATCGCGCAGGGCAGTTTCAACGAGGCGGAGAGGTTGCTGAGACAAACACGAGGGCTGGTAGATGCAAGCGCGCAACTACAATGGCGAGTTGCCTGGATGCTTCTGCATGCATTCGCTTGCCAGGCTCAGCAGCAAGAGGAAGAGGCGCTCCAGTCGCTGGCTCTGGCTCTTGCTGACGCGGAACCGCTAGGATATGTGCGCACCTTTGTTGAGAAAGGCAAGGCTATCGTTCCTTTGCTCAGCTCACTTCTTCACCTCAAACCGCTGGCAAACTATTCTCAGGGATATGTCCGACGCCTGTTGCTCGCTGCTGGTGTGCAATCGCCAGAGCAGATGCATGCCGAAAGTGCAGACGACTTGCTTAGTTTGCGGGAATTAGCTGTGTTGCGTCATCTGGCCGAGGGTCGCTCTAATCAGGAGATTGCGCGTCAGCTCGTTCTGACGGAAAATACAGTGAGAACGCATACCAAGCATATTTACAGCAAACTGGATGTTCACAGTCGCACTCAGGCCATCGCTTGCGCGAAAACATTGGGCTTGCTCTCCCTCTAAGCCACTACTATTACCCCGTTTATGTGATGACATCCTTCTTCCCTCCCTGTTACAGTTGAGGAGCACGTCGGGGGATGCGCACCCTTGTTGTCTATTTCAACCAAAGAAAGGGATCAGGAAGAGCTAATGGAAAAGACACGGAATAGTTCAAACGAGAGAAGGGATATAACGACAAACTCGCTGATTCTGCGGGTCATTCTTGGAGGTCTGTTAGCAGCAGTCGTGTTGATCGCGTTTGATTTTCTCTTATCGTCGAGCAAACCATCGGTTGTCCTCTCGCCATCAAACCTGCTCATCAAAGTTGTTTCCGGCCTGCTCTACGTGGGTATTATGGTCCCGCTGGCCCGCCGGGTCTTTTACCGTCGTTTTCCGCGTTTTCTCGCGATCTTCGTGCCACTCTATATTACTGGTACTCTGACCGATCTGGTAGAAGCATACTTTTATACCTCGATGTTGACGCCTGTTTCCCTGGTCGCGGCGCTCATCATGGAAGGTATCCCGCTGCTGTTGATTACCGGCATCATTACCTGGCTGATTCCGGCGGCAGAAGAGGCGCGCAATGAGCCACGTTTTGGTGAGGTGATGCGCCAGCGTTCATTCCTCTCCTGGCTCTGGCGTATCATCGTGGCTGGTGCGCCCTACGCGGCAATTTACCTGTTCTTTGCCATGCTGGTCACGCCCATTGAACACGCCTTTTATTATGATAAAGCTTTTATCGCCTCCCTGCACACCGTTGTGCCTTCCACCACGACCACGTTGATCCTGGAGGCGGTGCGTGGAATTCTCTTCGTGCTGGCGATGCTGCCAGTGATCGCTGCGATGCGCAAATCGCGCTGGTCTACCGGCCTCTATATCGCCTTGATCGGCGCGGTTCTGGAAGCCTGGATTCCTCTGCTCGGTCAGACATCCTGGCCAGTGATGATGCGTGTGGGCAATGTGCTTGAATTGACCGGAGATGCCTGTGGACGCGCACTCTTAATGGCTTTGTTGGTGGCATTACCTGCTATCCGAACAGCTTTTTCCGTTCGCAAACCACTGGCCGTAAAGGAGGTAACGGCGGGCTAATCGTGGATATTGTGTCTCTGCTCTGGTTCGCGATAGGAGATTAGATCCAGAGCAGAGGCAGGCTGGAAACGCAGCTGCGTTCATGGGTTTTGTGGTTTGCTTCTGTTGAAAGTATTGCAGGTAATGTGTAAAGAATACACAAGGAGAGATTCTTCATGGCAACTACGCAACCAACTAATACGTCGTCTTCAAGCAAAGGTCTGAACCTACGAGACTTGATTGTCACCCTCATCATTGATGGGGCAATTCCCTATCTCTTGTATTTGCTCCTGTCCCCACGATTTCCGAATGGGAGCATCTGGCCCTTGCTCATTGCCAGTATTGCCCCGGCAATCGGCAACGTTATGAGCATCATTCGTCAGCGCCGCCTTGATTATATCGGGGTAATCGTGATTCTTGGTTTGCTCTTTACGATCGTGGCGTCTCTGGTCACAGGCGATCAAAAACTTTTGTTAATCCGAGAATCGTTCTTTACGGGAGGATATGGCGTCGTCTGCTTGCTGTCTTTGCTTTTCCCCAGGCCCCTGATGTTTGTCATTGGCAGGCATTTTGTGGCTGGGAATGATCCTGTACGTGCCGCTCAATATAATGCGTCGTGGCAATCTCCTGATGTACGCGCCAGTATGCGTTTGATTACGTTGGTATGGGGAATTGGTCTTCTGGGTGAGTTTGTTATCCGCCTGGTACTGATCTACACGCTCTCCACCGCGCAAGTGCTGGCTTATTCTTCCATCATTCTCTTCATTATTACGGTTCTCTTGATTGCCTGGACGGTGAGATATGGCGTTTCCAGGCGTCGCCAGACCGCATTACAGCAACAACAGAATGCGACTTCATCAGAGGCAGCGTCGGAGGCATAAAGCCTTAAACGAGAGAAACTGTCACATTTTATTGCTGGCCCGTTTCTCTCGTTTTCTCATCTTGTCTCTCTTTCATCTTCAGGCAAACAGAGAAGTACATTCTTCCTCATCCGATTGTGCGTTAGCTACAATGATGATAGAATGGTTGGGACACAAACAGAGGCATTTCACTTCACGTGTCCACTTTTTTGTGTCGCTAAAAACGAACTGCGCATAAGCGGGTCGTGAAAAAGAGAAATTGAGAGGGTAAATGAAGGGGATTGAAGGTCTGAGCCTGGGGCGCTACGAACTTCGTCGCCGCATTGCCCAGGGGGGCATGGCAGAGGTGTATCTGGCGTACGATCGCCGGGTACGCCGCCAGGTTGCGGTTAAAGTGCTCTATGGGCGCGATGAACCATTCGTGCGCCGCTTTGAGCGCGAGGCCCTGGCAGTTGGCGCGCTTTCCCACAATCATATCCTCCCTCTTTACGATTTTGGCGAACAGAGTCCATGGTACTATCTGGTGATGCCTTATGTTGACGGTTGTACCTTGCGTGATTATTTGTTTCGCCAGAAACGCCTGACGCTCGACGAGGCCGCGAGCTTTCTCAGCCAGATCTCCTCTGCACTGCAATTCGCGCACGATCATGGCGTGGTCCACCGGGATGTAAAGCCCTCGAATATTCTCTTGCGCCAGGATGGGTATGCGTACCTGGTCGATTTCGGCCTGGCTAAAGCCATGCAGGACGCGGAAGTTTTGACCAGCGCGGGCGCGATGGTTGGCACACCTGAGTATATGGCCCCTGAACAGTCCAACGGCTTTAGCGATTACCGCAGCGACATCTATTCGCTCGGCATTATTCTCTATCAGATGCTCACCGGCCAGCTCCCTTTTCTGGCGGAATCGCCGGTCGCCGTCTCGCTCAAGCATATTCAGTCCATACCTCCGCGTCCACGCTCATTGAATAGCGCGATTCCACAGAGCATTGAAGATGTGATTCTCAAGGCTATGGCCAAAGATCCAGATGAACGGTATCAGGCGGCCAGAGATCTCTCTGCCGCGTACTGGAAAGCCTTGCAGCAGGAGATGTTCAAGGGGCAGGGTGAGCTTGTCGATGCCGAGGCAGTTGAAGAGGCTGAAGAGGCGAGTGAAAATGCTCAGCAGAACGCCGCGAATGTGGGGAAGGTTGGGGAGGAGCAGGGCCAGCAACGCTCTGGCTCGACCGCGACACGAGTAGCGCGCCAGCGGGCTGAAGGTAACGATATTCAAGTAGAGTTGCGCCCGCCCATTATGCCGCTGCGCTTTCCTTTGACCGATAAGCCCGGTATTCTGGCCTCCGCGCCCGCTACGACCTCGTTGCCGCCGAGCGGGCCGCTTTCATCTCGCTTACGCCATCTGAACAAGCGCATGGTGGCGGCGTTGATCACTTTGCTGGTCATCGTGCTGATGGTGCCGCTCGGCATGCTCACCTGGCACACTGGCCCCGCTACGCCCACGCTCAAGCTGTCCCTGTCGCAACAACGCGAGGCAACCGCGACCGCGCTCAGTGAGGCGCAGGCCGAAGCGACGCTGGCCGCGCAATCGCGGGTTGAAGCGACGGTTGGCGTGGCTGGCTCAATTGGTGGTGGTCGGTTGCTCTATGCCGACGCCTTAACAAGCAAAGGCGGTGGCTGGGTTGACGACGGCTCGCAGTGCTTTTTTAGTCCCCAGGGCTATCACGTCAAAACCGCACTCGCTCATGAATTTGCCTGGTGCTACTCTAACCAGCGCGCGTTCGCCAACGCGGTCATGAGCGTCCAGGCTCAGCTTACGCGCGGCGAGGTCTACGGGCTGGTTTTCCGCCTGAGTCCCACCAGCCAGCAGTTTTATACGCTGGAGATTAACAATCAGGGCGAGTATCGCTTTGTGCTGGCGACCGGCAGCGACCCGAACACCTGGATCACGTTGATCGATTGGACGCACTCCAACGCCATTCAGGCGGGCTATAACCGGCTCAATACTATCCTGGTGATTGCCTCTGGCTCGACGTTTCGTTTCTATGTTAACAAGCAACTGATCGTGACCAACTATACTAACGCGGTCTATGCTGGCGGGCTGGTGGGCTTTCTGGTTGGTGGCGATACCTCCAGTGGTACAGAGGCGGTCTTTAAGAATGTCCTGGTCTTTCAGAAATAGGCTCATTCCATAGCAAAATTGGTCAGACGGGAAGAAAACCGCCCGTGCTTGCTGTTTTTAATAAGCAGAATGAGGCTACTCTGGAGACTGAGAGGACAACACATACATGAGTATTGATGTATCACTTTCGCCGCTGTTTCCCAAAAATGGGCATGCACCGGTGGCTACACATACCGTTTACCTGGCCCTGGGGGCGAACATTGGCGATCGACGCGGCAACTTGGCGGCGGCCCTCCAGCGTTTGCGCGAGGTCACGGAAATCGAGGTAATCTCGTCGATTTATGAGACCGAGCCGGTCGGCTATGCCGATCAGCCGCGTTTTCTCAATACCGTCTGTCGTGGAAAAACCTGGCTGGACGCGGAAAATTTGTTGAAATATGCCAAGGAGATTGAGAGCGCGATTGGTCGCAAGCCTTCGTTTCGCAATGGGCCACGTCCAATCGATATCGATATTCTTTTCTATGACGATCTGACTTTGGAGCAAGAGAAGCTGACGCTGCCTCATCCGCGTCTGCGTGAGCGCGCCTTCGTACTGGCTCCTCTAGCTGAGATTGCGCCGGAGGTCGTTGACCCGGTAAGCGGCAAGAACGCGCAGGAGTTGCTGGCGGCGGTTTCGCAAGAGGGCGTGACCAGGCTTGCGCCAAACTTGAAGATTTCGCTGGACCGCGATATCCAGAGCGGTCAGCCAACGGTGCATGTTCGCTTGGGGCGCGCGGGCGTCGTCGCGGTTTCGAAGGCGATTCTGATTGGCGATGAGGGCCATCAGCAGTGGTTTAATGCCTCTTTTGATCTCTATGCCGACCTGGAAGCGACGCAGGCTGGTGTCCACATGTCGCGTTTCAGTGACGCGCTGGATGAGGTGCTGGAAGAGATCGGCCTGAAAGCGTGGCCGCGTATCGAGATTCTGGCGGAGCATATCGCCAGGACGATCGTCGAGAAGCAGGAGGTTTTGCGCTCAGAGGTGCTTATTCACACCACCTATCCGCTGCAACGCTGGACTCCCGTTTCTGGCAGACGCACCCAGGAGGTGTATGGTTTACTCGCGCAGGCGGTTGCGACTCCGGAGGGTGCGCGGCGCATGGTGGGCGTTGAAGTCGAGGGCATGGTTGCCTGTCCCTGCGCGCAGGATATGGTTCACTCGTTTGCGAGCGTGCGCCTGAGAGAAGAGGGCTTTGACGAAGAGATGATCCAGAAGATGCTGGAGGTCACGCCGCTGGCCACGCACAACCAGCGTGGGCGCGCGACCTTGATGGTTGGCACCGAGCTTGACCTGGACGCGAGTGAACTGGTAGGCATTGCTGAAAACGCCATGAGTTCGGAGAATTATGGGCTGCTTAAACGTCCAGACGAACTCTACATCGTCAACAAGGCGCACGCCAATCCGCGTTTCGTTGAAGATGTGGCGCGAGAAATCTTGCGTGCTATCGTTGAGAAGTATACAGACCTGCCCGATCAGACCTTTGTCTGGGTGCGTCAGCGCAACGAAGAAACCATCCATAAGTACGATGTCGAGGCCGAGGGTTGGGGAACGCTGGGCGAGTTGCGTGCCGAGATTCTCCACAACCAGAGCATCGCGCGCCATACTACCCGTGAAGAGTGGTTAGGGCTGGTCAGCTCTTGCCAGAACGTGTTATAATGCAAAAAGTTAGAAAGTCTCTTCCATATCTCCGGGTCCAGAACCCGCGCGAGGTAGGATAATAAAAAGTACAGAGGGAGCGATTGTGGAGGGAGTTTTGCTTGATCCTGGTCAGTTAGCGCGCGCAGCAGCCGAGGCCGCATCTGACAAGAAGGCTTCAGACGTTTTGCTGCTGGATATTCGCGAAGTAACGACGTTCGCCGATTACTTTGTGATTTGTAGTGGCAGCAACCGCCGCCAGCTCCAGGCGATCGCTGATGCTATTGATGAACAATTGAGCGCTCAGGGGGGCAACCTGCTCCACCGCGAAGGCGACGCCGAATCCGGCTGGCTGCTAATGGATTTTGGCGATATTATTGTGCATATCCTGGGGCCGAAGGAGCGCGAGTATTATGATCTGGAACGGCTCTGGAGTGGTGCTAAAACGGTTGTCTATCTACAATGATTTCAGCGAAACAAAGGTGGTCAACGATGACATTCTTGCGTAATCGACTCTTTCTCGGAGGTGTACTCTGTGGTGGCCTGTGCGGTATGGTGATTGGTTCGGTTATTGCCTTGACGCTTGGCGAAAGTGGGGCCAACGCGGTACGCCGCATGGTGCAGGAGCGCAGCCGGGGCAAAGTGCCGATCGAGTACCTTTCGCAATAACAAAACCCCTGGAGATGTGTTTCTCCTTCCACAATGCTAGCACGACCATAAGGACGCAACAGGCAGTTTAAAAATCTTGCCTGTTGCGTCTCTTCTTATATGAAATCCTAAATATAAATATATCTATTTAAGTATCTTTGCTAAACATCAAGCACAAATTATTCTGATTTTACCAAAATTACCTATATCTTTTTAAAAATATTGCATATATGCACGTTGGAATATATACTACGTATATACACAAAATAATTTGTTGGGGTAATGTCGTCATGGAGGATGCGTAATGTTTCAATCTCGCCTTACTATAGCTCTACCAACAAAAAATCTGTCTGTCAGATGGTTTTCCCTCGTTTTTGCCACTTTTTTAATTGTCGCCAGCCTGCTTTTCGCGGTTATGCCAGTTCATGACGCGCAGGCGCAGACACATACTTGCGCGCCGGACCCACCCGCGCTTCTCCCCGGCAATCCTGCTCCCGCTCCCGCGATGCCGGGTAGCATAATGATTAATGAAGTTTTAAACTTGCCGCACACGACCTGGAATTGTTCAGAACCGCCTGGCGTTTATTCACAGCAGAAAGACACCTGGATTGAGCTGTACAATACACAGAATCAACCGCTGGATCTCTATGCTGCCCACGCGCAATTCTCGCTTGATGGAGGGCAAACCTGGGTGCTTGTGCCTTATGGTTCCCAGATCGCGGCAAACGATTTCCTGGTCATTTTCCCGTTAGCGCATGGGCAAAGTCTTCCTTCTGCTCCGACATGGGCGGTGATGTTGGAAATTAATGGGACGATCATCGATCAGGCGAGTATTCCCACACTGCAAGTTAATCAGTCATATGCGCGCATTCCCGATGGTTCTAGCAACTGGGAATTGGTGGGTCAGCCGACGATTGATGCTACGAATGATAACTCCAATCAGCCAGTTACACCCACGCCAACGAAGACACCCAAACCCACCAGAACGCCAACACCGACGAAGACACCCAAATCCTCCGCTGGAGGCAGTACAGGCGGAAGCAGCGCTCCGACGAGCTTTGGCACGCAACCGGCCTGGGGTGGGGTGCAGTTTCCCAACGGCGCTCCCCCAACGCTTACAGGGACAGCTTCCTCAACTCAATCTACGCAACTCCTGGCCCAATCTCAGGAGCAGAATGCGCAGACGAGCCAGGGCAACGGTCAGAATAGCTGGTGGCAGAGTATCGCGCTGGTTTTGCTCGGTTTGCTGCTGCTGACTGTACTTGTCTGTTGCTGGCGACTCTTCCGCACGCCTTGACGCCCGCTTCGCTGCTATGGTACGCTGCAAACAGGACTCATCCTCAAGAGCGACCAAAAAGTAAAGCGAGCGAATCTTTATGTCTGAGACAAGTAATACACTGCCGCAGGCGCTGCCAGCCAACGCTGGACGGCGTAATCGGCGTGCCAAAATAGCAATTATCGGAGGCGGTAGCGCCTATTGTGCTGGCCTGATGCGTGCTTTTGCCCACCATGCCCAGTCTTTCCAGGGTTGCCAGATCACGCTGATGGATCTCGATCAAGAGGGCTTGGAACTGATCTATACCCTGGGTACGAAGTTCTTCCGAAACGTGGGCGCGGATCTCACATTAGAGCGTACCACCGATCGCCTGGCCGCGTTGGCAGACGCGGATTTCGTACTGACCAGTTTTCGCACTGGTGGACTGCAAGCCCGGCGGCTGGATGAGAAAATCCCTCTTCAGCATGGTCTGATCGGTCAGGAAACCGTGGGCGCGGGCGGCTTTTTCTATGCCCTGCGCACTGTCCCGGTGGTGGCCGAGATTGCTCAGCAGATGGAAAAGGTTGCCGCGCCCGGAGCCTTTCTGCTCAACTATACCAATCCGAGCAATATCGTGACAGAAGCGGTTGCCCATTGCAGCACCACGAAAATTATCGGTATGTGCGATGGACCAGTCCATGAGATCCCCCACTTTGCCGCGCGGGCCGGGATCGAGCTTTCCAACGGCAAACGGCTCTATCATCGCACCGTTGGCCTCAATCATGGCAACTGGACAACCGCCGTCTGGCGCGAGGGCGTGGATATTTTGCCGGAGATCGTTGCCTGGTGCCAGCAGTATCTTGAGACTCAGCCACAGATGACTCAGGAGAACTACTCGTTTGTCATGAATGCTACGCTGACCGCGCGCTATGGAGCGATCCCGTCGGATTACTTGCACTATTACTATTTCCCCGAACGGGTTCTGGAGTTCTACCGCCAGAAGCCAACCTCGCGGGCCGAGGATATCATGGCCATGTTGCCGGAGATTCTGACGCATTATCGCGAGGAGGCGAGCAAGGATGTGCCGCAGTTGACGAAGCTGCGCGGTGGCGGCGGTTTTGGCGACTTCGCCCTGGACATTGTGCGCAGTATCCTCAACGATACCGGTGAGGAATGGGTGTTAAACGTTCCCAATCGTGGGACTGTCGATTTTCTGGCCAACGATCGTATTATCGAGGCTCCTTGTCGCGTCGATGCACGCGGCGCGACGCCTTTTGTGCAGGGCGATGGCGGCATTGCTCTCGATCAGCGCGGCGTGATCTGCTTGCTCAGTGAATTTGAGGGCGCGACGGCTCAAGTGGCGCTGCATGGCACGCGGCGCGATGCCATCAAAGCGCTGGCCGCGAATCCGCTTGTCATGTCGTATAGCAAAGCCGAAGCAGTCTATGCCGACCTGGCCGCAGCTCACGCGCAGTATTTACCAGAACGCCTGGTGAAAAGCTGAACATTATTGTGATTTGCTTCCAATTGCGAGAGAGGCATGATATGCTATGGACAGTAACGTTCCTGGGATTCAGTAGGCGCAAGAATGGAAGAGCGCCGAAGGGTAAAAAAGCATGAGCATTACAGAGCTTTCTCAATCCGTTCCGTCTCCACTTTTTGAGCGCATCTCTGTGGCTAAGAAGGCTGAGGTTGTACGCGAACTGCGCAATCTGTTAGGCGCGCGCTATGTTCTGCACACGCCGTATGACCTGATGCTCTATGAGTACGACGCCTCGATTGATCGCAGTTGCCCGGATATCGTGGTTTTGCCGGCCAGCACCGAGGAGGTCGCAGAGATTGTGAAGATTGCCGCGCGTCAGCATGTTCCGGTGGTGCCGCGCGGAGCTGGAACCGGCCTGAGTGGCGGCGCGGTCCCCGTTTATGGTGGCATTGTGATTGCGTTTGCGCGCATGAGTCGTATTTTGGAAGTCGATTACGCGAATATGCGCGCGGTTGTCCAGCCAGGGCTAGTCAATTTACACCTGAGCAATGCGCTGAATCCTGATGGCTACTATTATGTTCCCGATCCAAGCAGCCAGCGTTCCTGCACGATCGGCGGCAACGTCGGGGAGAATGCTGGCGGACCGCACACGCTGATTTATGGCGTGACGACCAACCACGTGCTTGGCCTGGAGATTGTCACCACCGAGGGCGAGATTCTCCAGATTGGCGATTGGACTCCCGATATGCCCGGCTACGATCTAACCGGCCTGATCATTGGCTCCGAGGGGACGCTCTGCATCGTCACGAAGATCATCGTCAAGATGGTGCGGCTCCCAGAAGCGGTCAAGACGCTGGTGGCAATTTTCGATGATCTCGATGATGCCTCGAATACCGTCTCGGAGATTATCTCATCGGGGGTGATTCCGTCGGCGATCGAGATGATGGATGGGATGATCTTGCAGGCGGTTGAGGCCGATTCGCACGCGGGCTATCCGCTCGACGCCGCGGCGGTCCTGCTGATGGAGTCGGAGGGCCTGGTGGAGAACGTGAACGAGCAGGTCGCGCGAATTGTCAGTGTGTGCGAGAAGCATCATGCCCGTTCGGTGCGCATTGCCGCTGACGAGGAGGAGCGCTATCGCTTCTGGGCCGGGCGCAAAAACGCTTTTGGCGCGGTCGGACGGGTCAGCCCGGAATTTTACGTACAGGATGGCGTGGTGCCGCGCACACAGTTGCCGCGTGTCTTGCGGCGCGTGAGCGAAATCTGTACCAGCTATGGCTTGCGCGTGGGCAATGTGTTCCACGCGGGCGATGGGAACTTGCACCCGCTGATCCTCTTTGACTCGCAGGTGCCAGGCGAAGTCGAGCGCGTGCGACAGGCCGGGCGCGAGATTTTGCAGGCCTGTGCTGACGCGGGCGGCTCGATTACGGGCGAGCATGGTGTGGGCATTGAGAAGCAGGAAGAGATGGCGCTGATCTTCAACGAGGTTGATTTGCGTATCATGCAGCAGGTGCGCGTTGCCTGGAACCCGGAGCAGCTATTCAATCCGGGCAAACTCTTCCCGCAGCCAGGGCGTTGCGCGGAGGTCAAAGAATTATAGACACGGTAAGCAAGCGGGCTGAGAGTGGGGCGTTCGCGACAGGCGCGATAAACAATCTCCGACGTACAGGAGGCGTCGTTTCGTATGGCTAGTATTGAGACATTTATCGACGAAATTCAGCAGCACGTTCCCGGTGTCCAGGTGATTAGCGATCCAGATGAGCTACGCGATTACGCGCTGGATGGTCTCTTGCCGCGCCTGGTAGTCACGCCGCGCAGCGCAGAAGAGGTTGCCAGCGTGGTCGCGTTGACCAGTCAGCACGGATTGACGACGTTGGCACGCGGCGGCGGCTCACGCATGCACCTGGGAGCTATTCCCGATCCCTTTGATGTGATGATCGAAATAGGCAAGCTGACGCGCTTGCAAGAGCACGAAGCGCCTGATCTGACCTGTCAGGTCGAGGCGGGGATTACGCTGGCCGATTTGCAAACGCTGCTGGCGACCAAGGGCCAGTGGTTGCCGCTCGATCCTCCCAATCCTCAGCAGGCCACGATTGGTGGGATTCTGGCCTCAAACGCCAGCGGTCCCAAACGCTTGCGCTATGGGACCGCGCGCGACCTGGTGATCGGTTTGCGCGTGGTGCAGGCCAACGGCGAGGTCGCGCGCAGCGGTGGGCGTGTGGTCAAGAACGTGGCGGGCTATGATCTCAATAAGCTCTATATCGGTTCGCTCTGTACGCTTGGCGTGATTGTTGAGGCCAACTTCAAGCTGCAACCGCTCCCGGCCAACGAACGTACGCTCTTGCTAACCTTTGCCAATTGTCAGGACGCGATGCAGGCGGTTCTGGCCATGCAGGGATCGCTGCTCACACCGAGCGCGATGGAGCTGATCGACGCGGGTGCTGCCAACGATATGAGCGATTTCTTCGGTCTGAGCCTGCCCACCGACGGCTACACTCTGGCGCTTGATTTTGAGGGAAGCATGGCTGTAATTGAGCGTCAAATGGACGAAGCGCGCCTGATCGCACGCACAAGCGGGGCGCTCCTCGGCGACGATCTGGCCGGGCCTGAGCAAGAGGCGTTCTGGAATGGTATACGCGAGCATCTCGTCGGCTCAGTAACCTGCAAGGCGGCTATTCTCGTCTCGCAAATGGCTCATTATTTGCAGAAATTGGACGAGATCTGTCGTCGTCACGAACTGGAGTCAGCAGTGATTGCCCATGCTGGAAATGGTATTCTGTACATAGAGTTGCGTCCAGGCGATGCGACTCCACGCCTGGTTGAAGCGATTGCCGAATTGCGTCAACAGGCCCAGGAGGCGCGTGGCAGCCTGGTCGTGGAGCGTTGCCCGGTCGATCTCAAACGCCGCATCGATGTCTGGGGGTCGCCCGGCGCGAACTTCCGCTTGATGCAGCGACTCAAAGCACAATTTGATCCAAAGGGAACGTTTGTGAAAGGGCGTTTCGTGGGGGGACTGTGAATCAGGAACAAACACAAACGGCGGGTATATCCGCCAATATTCTTATTACTGCTCATGCTGAATTTTTGGAGGATGCGCTGCAAGAACTCAGACGTTTAGAGAAGCAATTGCAGACTGTCAAAATTCTGGCACCGGAAATTGCGCTCTGTAGCGTGTCCGATGCGCCAAAGTTTATGTATATGGTCGCTGAGGCGCGCCCCATTTTCGCGCACCATCTCGCTCCTGTTCAAGCGGTCGTTCCGCTGAAGAATAGCGAGGGGGATATTGAGAGGCTGGCGGTGGCGCTGGCAGAGTTGCCGACCTTTCGCATGTTGGAGCGCGGCCAGCATTTTTCGGTGCAGACGCGCCTCGTCCAGAACGAAGAGGGCGGGAGCAAACGCGCTTACAGTGGTGGCAAGGTCAATCAGTTGTTGGCTGCCGCAATTGTCGATGAGACCGGCGCGGTTGAGGATATCAAGAAGCCGCAAATCGTAGTCTCGCTGCTCTGTACGCGGGAGCGTGCCTACCTGGGGATTTCGCTGGCGCGCCAGAATCTCAGCGCGTGGCCCGGTGGGATGCGCCATTTCGCGCAAACGCCCGATCAGATCAGCCGGGCCGAATTCAAGCTGTTGGAGGCGTTGGAAACTTTTGGGGTGACGCTGCCTGAGCGTGGACGCGCGCTCGATCTCGGTGCTGCGCCCGGTGGCTGGACGCGCCTGTTGCTGGATGCGGGTTTGCAGGTTGTCGCTGTCGATCCAGCGCAACTTGATCGGCGTCTCTTTCGCCGCCCTGGCCTGATCCATTTTCGCGGCTACGCTGAACGCTATTTAGAGATCGAAGAGCCGGGCAAGCACCCCAGGCTCTTTGATGTGATTATGAGTGATATGCGTATGGATGCTCGTGATGCCGCTCGTTTGCTGATCGAGATGCGCGGGAAGCTCCAGCCCGATGGTTTCATTCTCAGCACGCTCAAGCTGCCGCACGCGACCGCCAGTATCGATCCGATGCGCAATTTGCGCGAATCTATGAGCCTGCTCAGCCGCTATTTCAATCTGGTGCAGGCGAAGCAATTATTTCATAACCGTCAGGAAGTAACGGTAATTGTGGCACGTCCACGCCCGGATCAGCTATAAAGACGGTGCGCTCCTCGCCAGAAAGAGGAGCGGAGCGCTGTGGCGATTCATACCATGATTGAATGCGAAGGAACGATGGTTTTCTATCGGGGAGGGAAAAGAGATGTCAAGCGAAATCAGGCGTGACCAGGCCATGCCTATGCTTTCCGGTAAGGGTCCATTGCAGCGCGACACCCCTACCTATGATCTGATGCGCCAGTGTATTCACTGTGGCTTCTGTCTCCCAACCTGCCCGACTTATTCGGTGCTGGGAACCGAGATGGACTCGCCACGCGGGCGCATCTATCAGATACAGGCTGTAACCGAGGGTCGCATGACGATTTCCGATGATTTCGTGGAGCATATGTACTGCTGCCTGGGTTGTCGGGCCTGTGAAACGGCCTGTCCCTCCGGCGTGCAGTTCGGCAAACTGATCGAGGCGGCGCGCGAGCAGATCCAGATTGAAGCCGCGCCGCCCGCGTCTTCTCGCACGCTCATTGTCAACCCTGCGGTGAAGCGTGAGCAGCCCGCCGCTTATCTCCCAGCCTTGCCAACAAAACCAAAGCTCGCGGAAAAAGCCTTGCGGCGCTTCTTCTTCGATCTGATGCTGCCCTCGCGCCCGTTGACCTCGCTGGTCTTTGCAGGACTCAAAGTCTATCAACGCACCGGCCTGCAAACCTTCGCGCGCCAAAGCGGCCTGCTGAAGTACGTCAATGCGCTACCCACGCCGTTCCAGGGCAAATTAGCCACGCCTGAAGCATTGATGCCCCAGGCCAGCGGCGATCTCTTTCCCAAACCGCTGACAGAAATTACCCCGGCGATCGGCCCCAGGCGCTATCGCGTCGGCTTTGTGAGCGGCTGCATCATGGATCAGGTCTATCGCGACATCAACGAAGCGACGATCCGCGTGCTGGCGGCCAATGGCTGTGAGGTTGTGACTCCGCCTGCTCAGCAGTGTTGCGGCGCGCTGCATATTCACGCGGGCGAAGGCGAACGGGGACGTGAGTTGGCGCGCAAAAATATCGATATATTCGCTGATTACGACTGCGATGCCATTATTATTAATTCGGCTGGTTGTGGCTCCAACCTCAAAGAATACGGCCATCTCTTGCATGATGATCCGGCCTATGCCGAGAAGGCTCGCGCCTTTAGTGCGCGCGTCAAGGATATCAGCGAATTCCTGGTCGATCTCGATCAGCAGACGGTGATGGGCAAACTCTCCTACACTGTCGCGTACCACGATGCCTGCCATCTTGCTCATGGGCAGAAGATCAAGCAGCAGCCGCGTCAGTTGCTCAAACGCATTCCCGGCCTCAATCTGGTGGACTTGAAAGAGGCCGATTGGTGCTGTGGCAGCGCGGGCATCTATAACATTACCAACCAGGAGATGGCCAGCCAACTGCTTGAACGCAAGATGCGTAATATCATCGCCAGCGGGGCTAACGTAATCGCAACTGGCAACCCCGGCTGCATGATGCAGATTGCCCTGGGTGCGCGCGAACGCGGACTGGACTTGCGCGTGCTGCATCCCGTCCAATTGCTCGACGAAGCCTATCTCGCTGCCCGCTATTACGATCTGCCCGCGCCAGTTGCTACGGATAACCAGCGTAACCGCCAGCTAGCCCTCTTCGCAGGATTAGGTATCGGGCTGGTGATTGGCTTGTTGATCGCTGGCCGTAAACGTAAGAAAAGATGATAGGGAAAATCCATGCAGGAAGCAGAAAAGAGCAGTGACGTTCAGGAAGTGGGGACTGTGCTTCAGGTGGAGAAGGACATTCCCTGGCTCCCTCAGCCAAACGAGGGGCGCATTATCCTCGCGGCGCAGTTGCCGCCACGCGAGGAGATCGCCACGGCATTTGTGCTTGCCTTTTCAGGGGATCGCTTGCTGCAAACCCGACTGGTGAAGCGTGGGTGGGATATTGTTGGCGGACATGTTGAGGAGGGCGAAGTGCCGGAAGAGGCTGTGCGCCGCGAGGCATATGAGGAGGCCGGGGCAAAGCTGGGAACGCTGCATTTGCTCGGCTATCAATGCCTGCGTCTGCTTGGCCCTCGACCGGCTTCCTACAAATACTCCTATCCGAACAGTTATCAGCTTTTCTATTGGGCGCGCATCGAAGCTCTCGATGATTTTATCCCAACGCCAGAAACACGCGGTCCGGCGCTTTTTTCGCCAGATCAGGCTCAGACTTTGCCCTGGGTGCAGGCACACCTGGAGCTGTATCGCGCCGCTTTAGCTTTGCAGAAGAAAGAGATCAACATGGTTGTATTTGATGAGTGTGAATGAAAGGATAGCCAGCCGCGAGCCATGTTATTCTAGCCGTGGCTGGCTCTTGCCTGCGAACTACACAGAATGCGGCTCTGGCAGAATGCTCTGCGCGCCAAACTGACGAAGCAGAATACCGCTGAACGCTTCGCGCAGCAGCAGTTTCATGAAGAGACGTTGCGTGACTAATCTGGTCTGACTTTTGGGAATAAATGTTTTGATGGTCGTGCGCGCATTCTTCTGGCGTTGCTCCACATGGGGTTTGACAGCTTGTTCGTAGCGTTGAAAAGCTGCTGTGTAATCGCGTTCCTCGTGCAAGGCCTCGGCTAGAATGTACGCGCCTCCTACCGCCATCGATGCTCCCTGGCCAGACAAGGCCGTCGGACAGCCGCAGGCATCTCCAACCAGAACTACGCGGCCTTGGTGCCAGGTAGGCATCTGAATCTGGCTTACCGTATCCATAAAGATCGCTTCAGAAGCGGGCGCATCTTCCAGCAGATTTTGCGTCACCCAGCCCATACCAGCGAAGGCTTTGCGCAGCAAGGGCAGACGTTGTTCGTGTGGAATGAAGCCCACATCAGGTGTTTTATACATAAAAAAAGCGACAATTTCGCCCTCGTGGTTGGTATTATACGCGATTGCCGTGCGGCCAGGCTCGACATAATTTTTTCGAAAATGACCTATGCCGTAACGGTCAGGCAAGGGATAGCAGGCGAAATAGCAACCGAGATACTGTTGGAAGCGTTCATCTGGCCCAAAAGCCAGGCGACGAGTTCGAGAGTGGATACCATCAGCGCCAACGAGTATATCAAAAATTTCCGATGTGCCATCGTTAAATGTTACAATCATTCCTTCTGCCTCATTTTTTACAGCAGTAATGGTAGAGTTATAACGGATTTCGACATCGTTAGCGACCGCTTGATATAAGGCATCCTCCAGCGTTCCATGCATCAGCGCCAGGTATTTGCCGTGCAATACCTTCTGCATCAGCTTTGTATCCAGTGCGGTAATGTGTTTGCCCCTGGCATCAACATAAGGGATGCTTTCAACTTGAATTTGCTGTTCACGCAAGGTATCGAGTATTCCCATACGTTCTGCTACATCGTAGCCAGTGCCATAGAAATCCAGCCCGTATCCTTCCTGGCGAATATTTCCAGCTTGCTCAATCACGAGAGCGGGAATGCGATAGCGATTGAGCCAGTAAGCCAGCGTCAAGCCGGCAATCCCGCCCCCAGAGATTAATACACGCATAATCATTTCCTTTCTACTGCCCATTGAAGAGAGATCGATGGACAGACTACAATAATAACTGACCGGTCAGTTATTATTGTAGTCTGAGATGCCTGGTTTTGTCAATAACTGACCGGTCAGTTATTGACATGTGGGTAATTTCTCGCTATTTGCCTGTGAATAGGAGAGCAAGAAGATGATGGATATTCTCATGGAGCTATAGCTAGCACTTGAAAAGCTACTCGGAGGCGTGATAGAACGGTGAAGAAAGGTGCATGGTTCTTTTTCGGGAAAACAGGCTGAAAACCAAAGACTGCTTCTCCTGGATGTCGAGGAACCGCCACCAGAGGCTCTTTCACTCGTTCGACCTCAACAGAACAGTGGGTCGCGGTAGTGGCTACGACGGACCATAAATGCTTGTGGACGCGGGGTAAGACCAAAAAGGCTCCGGCTTTGAGGCTCCTACGGATGAAGCAAGAACAACAAAGAGCGTACTGGTGATCACTTACGAGTATGTTTGATGTAGCAGAAGAAATATTCACCTGACCTGAGTGCAATGATCTGGCGCACCCAGGTCAGATGGATGATCTGGCCTGTCAGTCGCCCAGAACAGCCAGGTCGAGTTGGTGAAGTTGCGCGGGATTAGCGACTACATTGATTTCGGTGATCTTGCCGTTCGTGAGCGTAAGCTTGAGGGCCAGGAAGAGGTGCCCAAGCGGAGCCACGAGAACTCCCACGTTGCCATCAATGAGCGCGGCACGCGCGGCCTCAGCGCCACCCTTGAAGAGTTTGGCCACTCTCTGTGCGGTGTGAATTTCCCTGGTCGGGCCTGGAAGTGCAGCGGTCAGATCGGGGCGGAACACAACATCCGGGTCGAGTATCGTGATGAGCGCGTTGAAGTTTCCCGCACGCGCAGCCATGAGGAAGGCCTCAACAACTGTGCGGCTGCGAGCAAGATCAGGACTTTTTGTCATTCCTGTGCCTTGCACGCGACGGCGGGCACGGCTCGCGAGCTGTCTTGTCGCGGTCGTGGTGCGTTCGACGATAGGCGCAATCTCATTGAAGGATACATCGAAGAGATCATGCAGTACGAACGCGATGCGCTCGGCAGGATTCAAGGTGTCGAGGACCACGAGCATCGCGAGACCGACCGAATCAGCCAGGATTGCTTCTTGCTCCGGGTCAATTGTTCCTTCGCGTCTGGTAGTCGGCCCATGTGCTTCCTCGTCCGCTTCCAGCGATTCTTCGCGTCGCGCTTTACGTGTACGCAATATATCAAGGCATACGCGCGCCACAATCGTTGTCAACCAGCCGCCCATATTTTTCACATCGCTTGTCTCAGCGCGTACGAGATGGAGCCACGACTCCTGTACCGCGTCTTCGGCCTCAGAAAGCGAGCCGAGCATACGATAGGCCACTGCTTGCAAATGGCCTCGATAGGTTTCAAATTGTTCTGCTAATGCTGTATATTCGTTCACCGGTCACGTTCTTTCCGTTCGTTCCGTCAATGATGTGACGAAGGAAACCTGCTCGATGTAACAGAGTGGCTGAGCGCCAATGGGTCGGTAAGGGCATAAATCGGTGCGTCCAGCCATGAATTATTCGTCTAGCGGTCACATTCCCTCGCCGGGTTTCGTCAATGTGATGACGAGAGAAATCTGGTCGATGTGACGCAGAGATTGGCTCTGCCGAATACATTGAGGCGAACTCGTCACGATCAAAACCGGGCTATGATGTTCCGGTTTTAGTACAACTATATGGAACTATCTGAAGGAGATAATGCAATGCAACCTCGTATGAGCAATCCAGCCGCGCTTCTTCCTGACGCCATGCAACCCATCCAGGATCTCTTGAAAGCTGCCTATAAGGGTGGGGTGCCGCGAAAAACGCTTGAGCTTGTCCATTTACGTGCGAGTCAGATCAATGGCTGTAGCTTTTGTGTTGACTCTGGAACCAAAAGTGCAAAGAAGTCTGGTGAAACTGACGAGCGGCTCTTTGCTGTAGCCGCCTGGCGGGAGACTCCCTACTTCACTGAGGCCGAACGCGCCGCGCTCGCGCTCACTGAATGCGTTACCCGGCTTAGCGATCGGAGCGATCCGGTTCCAGACGAGGTTTGGAACGAAGCCGCAAAGCACTACGACGAAAAAGGGCTGGCCGCTCTCATCCTCATGATCGGCATAACCAACCTTTTCAACCGCTTCAACGCTTCCACGAAGCAGATGGCGGGAGTTCAGAACTGGTAAGGTGAGGATTGGATGATCGGGGCATGAGCAATAATGATTGTTCATCTTCCGATCGTCCAGCCTCTATTCTGTTAAATCTCATTGCCAATTTCAAGAAAATTCTCTTCTCAAATTCCCCCTTAGCCGAGGCGGAATGATCTG
>Ga0207674_10002607_pt1 | contig 22623 bp, 28 predicted proteins | sample KBSCornC72_FD_184303 | JGI IMG/M metagenome (GOLD analysis project Ga0207674, IMG submission 184303) | Corn rhizosphere microbial communities from Kellogg Biological Station, Michigan, USA - KBS Corn C7-2 (SPAdes) (version 2) | ecosystem: Host-associated > Plants > Roots > Rhizosphere > Soil ...
GCCCACCTTCACGAACAGCGTGGCCATCATTCCTGGTCCGCTTTCCGTTGCGACCTCATCGACTATAGTGAAATTGTTATTCATCTTAGTCGAGCCGAAATAGAGAGCTGGGGCACTTTTGCCACCAACCCTCTCCTCTCCCTCAATCTTTGGCGCTCCCAGTTTAGCGGTCTTATCTTTCAAGGCCGCCATCGACGCTGCGGTTCTTGCCTCCTGAGCATTGGCGGCGCTCGCCATCAGCAGGAGACTTCCGAGGAAGCCAATGGCAATAGGAACCACAAGCGCTTTTTTTGCAACAAACCTTACTGCGCGGCCCGCGATTAATTCGCGCGTGCGTAACATGATTAAGCTCCATAAGGAGGCAATGGGCTAATGTTTGCCCGCAACTCCTTCCTCGATGAGAGGCATAATTTGGCATATTGCTATCAATATAGAAAGTAACGCTGCAACGCACTTAGGCTAATGGGCAACTGGTTTTTCAATCTCTCTGTGCCATGGATGGCCCTGATTATTTTCCTGGCTGCTTATCTCATCGCAGGCAGCGTTGATTTAGTTGTGACCAGACTCGCAGTAAACGAACGCGTGAAAAGCTTCAAGGCGGTTTCGCCTGGAGTGCTACCCGTATTCGGCATCCTGTTCGCCCTGCTGGTCGGCTTCATCGCCGTCGAGGTCTGGGGCAATTTCGACAAAGCAAAGGCTGCAGTAACGACTGAGGCCAGCGCGCTTCGTGCTGCTGTTCTATTCGCCGGAGCCTTTCCCGACGAACAGAGGACGCGCATTTATGCGCTGGTCAACCGTCAAATAGATGAATCCGTGAACAAAGAATGGCCAGAGATGGCGCGACAGCGAGCGACCCTCGCAAATGTGCCAACAGCCCTGATTGAGGCATTGCACGAAACGCTCGCCCTAAAGCCTGCCGATGCTGGCCAGCGAGCTGCACAGCTCGAGATGGTGAAAGCGATTCATACCGCGCTGGATGCCAGGCGCCAGCGCATCGTTATCAGTCAATCTACATTAGCCACGGTTAAATGGGTGGGCATTCTGCTCCAGGGACTCTGCACCTTGGTCGCGTTTGCGGTGGTTCACAGCGACAACCGCCTCGCCCGCACCTTAACAATGGCTCTCTTTGCAACAGGCCTTGCAATGTCCGCGCTACTCATCGCCGCTTACGGTCGCCCTTTTTCGGGCGAAATTTCCATCGGACCGGAAGTCCTTAAGCAAGTTATCGCAAGCGAGGTCCCTTTCGGCGGGTGATCTGCGAGTGACCCATCAAACGTCCGCTTTGGGTCATTAGCGGACTCACTGATAAGTCCGCGCCATGTCCGCTTTACCCCCAATAACGGACGTTGGGCGGCGCATCCAAGTCAGCATTTGGCTATCGGTTTATGAGTACATGCCCCTAGGTCGGGATTTAGAACGGCACGCAGAAATAGGCAGGTTCAGGTGCGGGAGCCACTGAAAATTCCTTTTGTGCGCCAGGGCGGCCTTTACGCCCGCACCTTGCGCCAAGGCGTTGTTTCCGCCCGACTATGGCACAACTCCCGGGCCCACCAATGAAAACAATGGCGTAGGCGGGCTTGCTCGAAAAAAAACCACGCTAAGGCTACTCTAAGGCTACGACCGCCATAGGGCCTCGTACGGCCGCGTAAGGCCGTCATCTAACTCATATGGGAAATCGAGGCGAGCGCTCCCTACCGTCAGACCTCTAACTCGCTCTCATTAACGGTACGGTAGAATGGCTCGTAGGCGCTTTTTACGCGGTATTGCAAATGTCCGTCCCGCTCAGGAAGTTGGGCAACTACTTTGTACGGGCCAGGCGCGGCGTTTCGCGGCGGAAAGCGTTTACTGAGGCGCACCACGTTGCCGGTGATGAAGCTATGCCTAGAATTTTCGTCGAAGTGTTTCATCGTAGCTTTCACTTGTGTTCGTTAGTCAGTTTCTAGCGCCTTTTCGTCGTCGCGCGAGCTTGAGCGGTAATCATCTGCGCAGCCTCGCTAGTCCTCGGCTGACTTCGGCGGCTGTTGTCGATTATCCGCTCCAAACTTTCGCGGCCGAAGGCGATCGGAAGGATGTCGCGTTCCAAAAAGACTCCACCACTTCTCCACGCTTGCCACCCTTCCTGGCGCAGTTCAGTGCGTCGCCTCCTGCTGGGTGCGATAGCGAGCACTCGCATCGTTGAATCTTCCAGTCGCCCTCACGGAAGACAACTATGTACTGATTGGGTCTCAGCGTGCCATTTCCTCATAAGTAGCGCGGTACTAACAAGCCGCCCCCGAAGGGGCGGCTCTCTTACATCAGTAACCCAAAGCGGTTCGGATATTGCCGACTGCGGTCTTGCCGTTGCGGCTATCTTGCTCGGTATCGAACGATACCTTCTGGCCTTCGACAAGGTTGGGCATTCCGGCTCGCTCGAGCGCGCTCGCATGCACAAACACGTCTTTTCCACCATCGTCGGGCTGGATAAAGCCAAAGCCCTTTTGCACGTTGTAAAATTTCACTGTTCCCGTAACCATCGGGGTTCGTCCTTTCGTTGCAGTGCAGTCCTACTCGAGGCCAAGCAATCGCGAGGCTCGAGGATTGTTCATCGATGTTTGGGAGGGTCTGAACGTGCGCCTAGCAAATTAGCGAAGGCGGGCGGCCACAATGGTCCGGCCAAATGTCGATGTTGTTAGCTAAGCTTGATCAGAACACTTTACAAGTGGAGGCGTATGACCACCGGCTTCGTTTGCCTTCGAAATGTGAAAAGTCATCAACGGACGTTGCAGCGCGCCCCAGCTATCCGCCGCTGCACGCATACAAAAGCACGAGAGTCAGAACGAGGGAGATCAGAATCGATCCGATGAGTCCAACGGTGTTCGAAAAGAAGAAGAACATGGCTGCGAACCACTAGAAGCCCCTACATCTGATTTGCCCTATCTCTTCGCTTTAGACTTTTTGGAGCTGGACCTGCGGAGTTTCGCGATTCCAGTTTTCCGCGTAGTGGCTATTCTGTGGGCGGCAGTGCGTGGTGATCCGCTTTTAGAACCAGCCCTTTCTTCGGAGAGACTTGAATCCGGCAATCGCTCTGCCGCCCGAGTAAGGAACCAGGGCGCGAACACCATCTGTCCTAGTTTCGTTATCTCAGAAATGTAGGTCTCGTACGCCTTCTTGGCGAGCTGAGCTTGCATTTCAAATGCGCGTCCCACTGACCTTTTAGAGTGCTCCGTCATCTCGGAAGCAATTCCCAGTAGGCTCTTGTTGATCTCGCCCACCGAGCGAACAACCGAAACAAAACTATCATTGCTGTCCTTGCGATACTCCTCACCAATGGCTTGCAACTCTCTCGACTTAACGCTTCCTTTCAACTCCAGTACACGCGACAGCTTGCTCGCTGCCGTCGTATCGAAAGGTCAACGCGCGGCATGTGCGAACGTTCAGATCTTATAAAGTTTTTGGTCAGGTGCTCCTCACTGAGCCCGCCGTTGCATTTCGAAAGGGCTAGAGCGTGCTCATTGTTTGAGCGATGAGTGATTTACTTTCGCTCGCGCAACTAACGAAGGCTACAGAACGCATGTTCGTTCGAACAGGCGACGCTTATCGATTAGCGACGAAAATCCAGCTCCTAATCGAGGAAAAAAGCTTCCAAGCGGGAGTTTTCGTGTCCCTGTCTAAAACTGCACAGCCACCAAGGTCTGAGCTTGCTAGGTTTTCACGATCCAGCGCTGGCGTTGAAGGAGAGGGGGTCCCGCCGGCAATGCAACAGGGAGGTTCCCATGGGCTCTTTTAAACCACCTCGTGCATTTCATCCCCTCGATTTGGAAATCATGGACCGTGTCTACGAGACCGCTTGGGCGCACCTCGAAGCCCGTGAACCGTTCCGCGACAGGCAAAAGGATGGCGAGCTGCAGAACGCCCTACGAAAGCTGGTGTTCGACAGCGCAGGCTCGGACAAAATCAACTTCGACACGCTCTGCGATAGAGTGCTGGCTAGTATGCTCGACACCTGGATGGTGTTCACGAGTGGTGAGCCTCATAGGTCGCCAAAAGTCAGCTTCTGAGCCTGCCCAGGCCTGCTAACGCAATTTCCAGCGGTTCCTGGCGACCCTCCAAAAGGCATGGTGCCCGTGCTAACACTAATTGACGATCTCGTTCTTGCGGTAAAGCGGTCTAAAGGCGCCCTTCATTTCTCTTTGAAAGACACTCAGAACGCGGCAGCTTGTGGGACTGTTCGCCGCCGTTATCACCAGGCGCCGAGCGCAAAGAATGATTAGCTTATGAGCCCGCTTAACTGGCCCCGCAATCGTCTGCTGCTGGCGCTTCCCGCAGGCAATCTCAAGCGGCTGATGTCGCAGCTTGAGCCCATTCCTTGCGAACGCGGCCAAGTGCTCCTCGATGCGGACAGCGCGCTTGACGACGTCTTCTTCCCCGATAGTGGTGTCGTGTCGGTCGTGGCGGTTTACGAAGACGGGAGCGTTATCGAGATGGCGACGATCGGCAGGGAGGGCTGCACGGGGTTCCAAGCCATCTTCGGCGACAAAGAGTCTTCAGTACGGTTTCTCGTGCAAATCCCAGGAAGCGCCGCGAGGATTTCGCGCAGCGCGTTCCTAAGAGCCATGAAAGCGATGCCGGCCTTCCGCAATTTGATGCACGCCTATGTGCAAGCCTTCATGGAGCAAGTGCTGGTGTCGGGGTCCTGCAACGGCGCACATAGCGTGAAACTGCGGCTGGCGCGGTGGCTGCTCATGATGGATGACCGGACCGACGGCAACATCCTGCAGATCACGCAGACCCTGCTCGCCGAGATGTTGGGAGTGCACCGCCCGACAATTACAAACGCTCTGCGAGAGTTCGAAAAGGCCGGCCTGGTTGCCCCCGGTCAACGACAGATCGTGGTGCTTGACCGAAAAGCTCTCCTGCAAGCGTCGTGCGAATGCTACCAGCTGGTCCGTAAGCGGATTGCCTTTCATCTTCCAAAAACCTACACGTAACCCGCCAAAAAAATTGAGCCGCCCGTAATCTACATTACCGACATGCCTTCGATCCCAGACCATAATCGGCATGGGGTGGAGCTCAGGCATGACCCCAAAAGATAAAGCTTTCGACCTTGAAACCTTCCTCTCCAGCGTGGATGGGGGAAGGACGATTTCCAAGTATCGCAAGGACGAAACCGTGTTCGCTCAGGGTGATCCGGCGAACGCGGTTCGATCAGCAGGGATCATTTGCTTTTACACTCACGGTGCAGGGGACGAATGCAGCGTCCGTCAACCTAGCCGGGTCGTTCGCCGCTAGATCGAGCCTCGTGCTACAGACGCATGGGTGCCATCGTTTGTGCCGCTCCGGCTACGGCCCGTCGCGTCCCCTCGGTTACCACAGGCACACGCAAGACTGCGTCCCGACTAGGTGTCGTGAGTGGAACTGGGGATGGTTGCCGTGGCGCTGGTTGAACGTGCGCCCCGACTAGGTGTCGCCGAGTGACCGTACCGGCCTTGATTTCGCTGTCGGATTGCTTCCGAGAAGCACACTTATCGGAAGTAAACTGAGGAGCCGTCGGGACTCCAGCCAACTATCCTGGCGACGACCCTGTCTAGGCGTTATTGCCGTGCGGGGTTCGACAACCGAGAAGGTCTCTCCATTACATACCACTGCTCGTGCCGCTGCTCGTGCCCGTGCCTGCCGGATTATTCAGCGGCGGCAGCGCAGCATTGGGATTGTAAGTGGGCGATCCTGGCTCACCTGGCAGAGCGCCAAAGTTCTGGAGGCTGCCCACGCCTTCGTTCGGATTGGTCTGAGGAATACCTGGCAAAGCGCCAAAGCTCTGGCCGGTGTTCACGCCCCCGATCGGATTGGTCTGAGGTGGGGTCGAGCTGATCGGTGGGGGAGGGGCGATAATGATGTTGCGGTTCGTTGCGGCCTCCGCACCGCTCGATCCAAGGAGCAGGGCAGCTGCGAGGAAAATTGGAAACTCGGACTTCATTTGGAGCACCTCCGTTTTGTCGTTTAGCGTTAATTGTGTCGAGGGCTACGCCCGTTGCCTCGAACGACTCATCGCGGAGATAGGAAGCACTTCATCTCGCGACTTGGCTGATTTTGCTGCCACTATCTGAGGGTTGCGTCGATCCGCTTGCAAACTTTCTAGAGGCTGCCTTTGCGCTTTGGGTCAGCTTTCCAGCAGACGCGCTGTCGGCCGATGCACCGCACTAGCCATCGCGAGCGGGCGTCTATGTCTTGATCCGCGCGATAGGCTGGGTCATTGGCGGCTTTGCGGCTGGGTGACCCGTTCATTTCCTTTTTTTTTCTCAGCGACTTCAATCAGGTGACCAGCTCTGCCTTTACATTGTAAGGGCCGTTATGGGGTCATTTAGTGTGTTTTCTTTCGTCATAAACTCTACTCTCAGCGTATCGGGCGTATCGGATACGTATCGGTATCGTATCGGGTACTGAGGGCGTATCGGGTGTCGCGTATCGTATCGGGGGTATTAATAAAATACCCCGATACGCGACGCACGCCCCGCGACGCTTCTCCGTGAAATAGCTGTCGCCGCTGCGCTCAAGCAAGAGTTCCCCTAGGGCGTGTACTCATAAATCGAGATTAGTAAGCGCGGTTGGTCACTGTCCGCTTTGCCCCCAGAAGCGGACATTCGTCAGCTTATTGAGCATGTCTGCTTTGTGCCAACAGCAGACGGTTACCCAACAAGCAGCCCGCCGTATCCGCGGGACGATTCATGACCTATAAGATACTCGGTTTTAGTTCGGCCCTGTTATGCAGAGCTCGTTGTTGCTGCAGCTGCTGATCCTACTGGTGGTGGCCAACGGGACAGCTGTCGTCGCCAAGAAGCTCTTCGGTGGTGCGTTTGCCCGCCCGCTAGACGGCGGAGCTCTCTTTGTCGATGGCCAACCCTTATTCGGGCCCTCTAAAACCATCCGCGGCATCGTGGTGTCCATGTTGGCGACGTCCATCTGCGCGGTGTTGATGGGTCTTGGATGGAAGGTCGGAACTCTGATCGCGACCTTTGCCATGACCGGCGATCTTTTCTCTAGTTTCGTGAAACGCAGACTGCACCTGGCTTCAAGCAGCATGGCCATTGGCCTCGACCACATCCCGGAATCTCTCTTCCCTCTCCTGGCCAGCCGATTGCTGCTGCCTTTGAGCGCTCTCGACATTGTGGCCGGGGCGACGATCTTTGTTGTGGGCGCGCTGCTCCTGTCACCCATCCTTTTCAAGTTAAATCTTCGCGACGAGCCTCACTGACCTATCCGACATGAAGGTGGTGCAACGTGATTTCTGGAGGGCAGTTGAAGCGCACAGGAACGACGGAAGATCCCGCGCCCACGGACGTGTAGCCGATCAAGTCACGATATTTCCAAGCGCCGGCGCCCATCGAACGCGGCAGGACCGAATCGAGGGTGATCGGGATTCCCCCCGGAAGGCAGATCTGGCCGCCATGAGTATGGCCGCCCAGGAGGAGATCGAAGTCGGCACGGGCAGCCTGCCGATATACTTCTGGCGTGTGGGAGACCAGAATCGAAAACTCGTCGTACGGTATCGTGGCAGCTGCCTTCTCAATGTTGTCCATTCCATAGAAATGGGCGTCGTCGATGCCGGCAAGATGAATGCGCTCACCGCCGCGCTCGATTACGACGCTCTCGTTGAGCAACATTCTTATGCCCATCGCCTCCAATCCCGGCACCATGCAAATAGTGTCGTGATTACCAAGCACGCCGTAGATTGGGCCCTTGAGGGCGGCAATTACGCGCGCCATTCCCGCGAGCGTCGTGTCGTATGGACCGCAGGTCCTTCCCCGGTAGTCACCTGTGAGAACGCAAACGTCGTAGGGTGCCTCTCTGAGAAGATCCACCACGCGCTCCATTGCAGTTTCGCTCATTTCGACATGAAGGTCGCTGAGCTGAATGATCGTGAACGCGTCGAAGGCCTTCGGTAGACGCGGCGACACAATCCGATTGTGCCGTATGTCAACCTTTGCCGCATTGCTAAGCCCGCGCCAATAGAGGCCGGTCGCCATGAGGAAGGCGCAGACCAGAACATGCGACAGCGGTAGATTCTCGAAGTGAAAGAAGTTTATGCCTTGGCCGAAGACCTGCGCCTCATGGTCCTTCTCGATCCCAAGCCGCTGCCGCGCGTGTCGCCGCCCAAGACGCTGTTCAAGGATTGTCAAGATATCTTGGTTCGCCATGCTGCCTCGCAGTCAATGCGCTTTGATCTGATCGGCCACGTTCGCTGTTACCTTCGTTGAGTCTGCAGGGGAGCCTATCTCGGAGGGCTACGTCTCTGACCAGCCATGAGGAATTGCACGCCGGCAAGGCCCAGCGTGCGTCGACGGGCCTCGACGGCGCAAAGACGTCGCACAGGCTGCCGATCCGCACCCTCGTCGCCGCCAGCGTGGGCAACGCCGTCGAGTGGTACGACTGGACGATCTACGCCACCTTCTCTATCTACTTCGCCACCCAGATCTTCTCTGCGGAAAACGAGTCGCTGGCCTTTATCCTCACGTTTACCACCTACGCCCTCGCCTTCTTCTTCCGCCCGCTCGGTGGCTTCCTGCTGGGCCGCTACGCCGACCTCAAGGGCCGCAAGCAGGCGATGCTGCTGACTATCATGCTGATGGCCGGCGGCTCGTTGGTTATCGCGATCCTCCCGACGTACGCCGCCGTCGGCTGGCTCGCCCCGATCCTCCTCCTGCTCGCCCGCATCGCCCAAGGCATGTCGCTCGGTGGGGAGGTGTCCAGCGCGTCGGCGTACCTCGCCGAGATCGCACCGCCGAACCGCCGCGGCCGCTACTCGTCATTCTTCTACATCTCCACCGGCATCGCGGTACTGCTCGCCTCGCTGCTCGGCGCCTCCCTCGCGAGCACGCTAGCCGACGACCAGTTGGCCAGCTGGGGGTGGCGGATCCCGTTCCTGATCGGCGCCGCCCTCGGCCTCGTCGGGCTGTGGATGCGCCGCGACATGGCCGAGACCAAGCAGTTCGAGAAGAACGTCGACAAGGCTAAGGCGATCAAAAACCCCCTCATGTTGACGCTGAGCGAGTACCCGAAGTCAGTCGCCCAGCTGATCGGCCTCACCCTACTCAGCACGCTCTGCTACTACACATTCTTCTCGGCGTTGACCCCGTTCGCGGTCAAGGGCAACGGGCTCGACGACAGCATCGTGTTCTGGGCGCTTTCGATCGCCACCGCGCTATTTGTGGTGCTGCAATACCCCTTTGGCTGGACCGCCGACCATTTCGGCCGCAAGCCTCAGCTGCTCGTGTGGTCGGGCGCGATCGCGCTGCTGATAGTGCCGGTCTCGGCGCTGATCCACCCCGAGGCAGGCTTCGGTTCGGTGCTGCTGGTGTTCTGCTTCGGGCTCGGTCTCTACGCGATGAAGAGCTCGATCGCCCCGGCGATCATGAGCGAGCTATTCCCGACCCGACTACGCGGCCTGGGCATCGGTGCCTGGTACAACCTCACCGTCGCCCTCTTCGGCGGCACCGCTCCGCTAGTCATCCAGTGGCTCAGCAACGTCGGCCACAGCAACTGGTTCTTCTGGTATGTCGCGGTCGGCGCAGCCGTCGCGTTCGTCGCCACGCTGACCCTCCATGAGACCAAGGGGTCGGTGCTCAGATGAGACCGGCGACGGACCTGCTGGGCCTCGAACGCGCTTTCAATGCCCGCTTCGGTCATTAGCGGAGACTAGGGAGCTAGAAATGTCCGCTTACTGCTCAAAAGCGGACGTGCCGCGTGCCGGCAGTCAATGTCCACTAAGTGCCATTAGCGGACGTCAAACGCGCATCGCCCGAGTCCGATGCTAGCTCAACTTCCGTCTTGCCCATTCACTGAAGATGTTTCAACGGCAGGGTCAGATGGACAAACAACCCGGCGGGGTTCCATTCGTTGAAGATCTTGCCACCAAACTGATGAACAACGATTTGGCGTGCGAGCTTGCCGCCGAATCCTTCTCGATCCGGATCACCGTTGATCGATGGCCCACCCTGCTCCTTCCACGTCACGAGAAGCTCATCCTTGACCAAAGCACAATCGACATGGACCACGCCGGTGGCAGCCGACAAAGCTCCGTATTTCGTTGCGTTGGTGGCTAGCTCATGGAGAATCAGAGCGACACTCGTGATGGCTCTTTCGCTGATTAACAGGTCACATCCCGTGATGTTGATACGTTCCGGGTTACCGGAGTTCTCAGAGGAGTAAGGGGCCAAAATCGCGCGGATCAAAGTACTCAACATGATTTGGCTGGGCTCTGCTTCCGTGTTGATGAGGCTTGGACGCGTGAGTTCATGAGCGCGATTAAGGGCAGCTAGCCTAGCCTGAATTGCCGCCGCCATTTCTTGCGGCGTTTTTACTGAACGTGCGATCATGCCTACCAAGGCATTGGTTACCGCGAAAGGGTTGTTAACGCGGTGTCGCATCTCGCCGATAAGAAGGGCCTGCGTCTCCTGCGCCTGTTTCCCTTTGGTAATGTCACGCGCAATTTTTGACGCCCCGATAATTCTGCCCTCCACATTCTTGATCGGGGAGATGGTGACCGACACATGGATCAAACTTCCATCCTTGCGCCGGCGAATGGTCTCGAAGGGCTCGAGGCGTTCGCCTCGTCTTAAACGCTGAAGGATCGATTGTTCCTCTTCATAGCGGTCAGGCGTCATTAGGGTTGTAATGTGTTTGCCGATGATCTCCTCGGCGGTGTATCCGAAGGCGTGTTCGGCTCCCTTGTTCCAGCTGGTGATGGTTCCGTCGAGGCTCTTGCTGACGATTGCGTCGTTTGATGACTCAACGATAAAGGCGAACCGCTGCATATCTGCGCCTGTTTGTTCCGCCTCCCGATCAGCCTTTCGCTTTGATTTGAGGGTCAGGACGGCTTGATAGGCAGCCTCTGCATTTGGCATTTGGGTAAATGCAGGAACGGAAGCCTGATACGGAGAGTGGCACAGACATCGACCTCTTTAATAGAAGTTATTTAGAGCACTATGACCGGCTTCAAGCGTGCAGTAGAGAGAGTGCTCCGCTTATAAACGCCGATGCTCTATGGAGGGCCCTATGCGGGGTGCGCACAAAGCGAAGGAGATGAAGCGTCGAGCAAGCCAGCGCAGAGCGGCACATAAGGCACGGCTGGCGGCGCTAACACTCAAAGCGGAAACGCGGCAGGCAGCAGTCGAAGCCGGAAAGGGCAAGACGAAGGCTGCCTCGAAAGGTCCTGCAAAGTCAACTAGCAGAGCAAGCAAGCGCGAGAAGAGAAGCTCCAAACCTTAGCCAGAGACTGCCTATTCTCCATTCTTTGTTATGTCCCTGCCTAGCGCTCTCGCTGCTGCCGCACGATGGACAGGCTTGATGTGTGAGGTGAGCCCGAATAAGGCAGTGAGCACGGCTGCATCATCGGTAAATGCAAGGCCACGCCAGAGTAATGTCAGCGGTCGATAGCGCCATCTAAAGATGAAATAGGCAAGCGCGGCGAGCAGGACACCACGTACTCGCATAGGTGTCGCCGGATCGAGTGCGCAGTAGTAAGCCGCAACTAAATCCTCGACAAAGGGCAAGCGTCCAGCGAACTGCTTGAGCGCGGTCCAAAAATCCCGCTTTACGGTTCGCTCGTGCTCTTGGAAGCTCAGGGCGGGAGCTCTATTCCACGCATCCATACTGAACCTCTGGCCAGTAAAAGTGGAGTTGGAGATATGCTGTCGGCCCGAAGTCTACAAGCGCTGCGAGAGACGACGCTGTTGAAGTCCTGAGCGGTCAGCGTGTGCGCGAGTGTCTTAACTGTTCGTCCGCACTCCAAACCCCGCCACCTGCAAATACCAAGAACAAAAAGACAAAGCAGAACAATATGGCGAGTTGACCGCCGTTGATCGTCGGGAAGAAGCTCTTCGGCGCATGGGCCATGAAGTAAGCCACGGCCATATCACCAGCGAGGATAAAGGCGACTGGTCGGGTGAAGAACCCAATGAGAATTAGAAAGCCACCGACAAGTTCAAGCGCACCTTGAACGCCGATTAGTGAGAATAGCGTCGGAGCGGCATGATCAGAGGGCGGAAAATCAAGTAGCTTCCCCGTGCCATGTTCAAGGAATAGCAACCCAGTCACAATCCTCAGGACCGATAGAGCGCGTGGTGTCCAATCATTGAAATCCATTTGGCTTTCCCTTATTTCCGGTCATCACTCGCACGTGTATCGCGCCATATCCGATCAGTGGCAAGGCAACTACATCAATCCCAGTGGGAGCGAGGCAGGGAGGCACCTGCCCTGAAGATGCTCATCAGACTCGAAGATTGTATACGTGGGCTAGGCCTCACCATAATGGTCAATTTGTATGAGCGGAGAACCGTCCATTTCACGGAATTTCGCAACTTTCCCAGGGCCGACGTGGAAGGCAACAAGGTTCGCCTCTCGGCGAACGGCGACGTCGCAGTGACGATGGAGCAGGAGGGCTGAGTCCCTCCAGCGCCCTTGAGCGCTGCGGGAGGGTTGGTACGTTCCGGCGATCTCGAATAGCGTAGTGCATGTCCGCGGCACTTTTCGGACATCCCACTCGCTCAGACGAATGTCCGCTGTTGGGGGTAAAGCGGACATGAGACGAACGGGCCCTTATGTCCGCTAATGACCCATAGCGGACATACAGTGACCACGCCAAATCTCAGCCCGCAGTCCATTCCTCTCGTTAGGCCGCAGCCAGACGCTCGAAGACCCAGTACGAAGCGATGCAGCCTACGGCGTAGGCAGCGACGCGGGGGGCCCATACCGGGCTGTTCTGGAGCGCACACCGGCCCAGGTAGATCACAGAAAGAGCGGTTGCGATAAAGGCTAGTTGCCCGCACTCGACTCCCACATTGAAGGAAAATAGCGCCAGCGGGATTTCGCCATGCGGGAGGCCCACTTCAGAGAGGGCGCCGGCGAAACCGAGGCCGTGCAGGAGTCCAAAGCTAAACGCAACCAGCCAAGGATAATATTGCGTTATGTCGCTTCGTTGGGCTGGGTCGCGCAGCAGTTCGCTTGCGAGGAATACGATGCTAAGGGCAATCGTTGCCTCGACCGGGGCTGACCGCACAATGACCAAGCCAAGCGTGGCCGCCGCGAGAGTGATGGAATGGGCGACGGTGAAGGCAGTGACAGTGGCCAGGAGCATGCGAACGTCTCTCACGAGCAGCACCAGGCAGAGCACAAAAAGAAGGTGATCGACGCCGGTCAAGATGTGCTCCACGCCGAGCTGGAAATAAGTCCAAAGGACAGCAAGACGACTGGGCCTGGCGGGTACATTGAAGCCGGGTTGAGCGGGGGTCAGACGTTCGGTCTCGACCGCACCATCTGCCCCCTCGACCCGCACCAGAACATCGGTCTGAGTCGCTTCCAACCCGCGAATGAGAATTCTCGATCCCGCAAGGGGTCTGTCGCAACGAATCCGTCCTCGCTCGATGAAGGCGCTATCCGCTTGCGTGGTCATCGGTTCCCCGATCTGGCGACAGAACTCAGGATAAGACGGCTGGATGGCGAGGCGATAGTCGCCGCGCGCTGGCACCTTCCATGTCGTCGAGAACACGCCCGACTCGCTCTCGCGGAGCTCCAGATACCCCGGCCGAACTTCGTGCGCGTAGGCCAAGGAAGGTAGGAAGAGCAGCACCAAAAGGATTGGGGAAAGACGCTTCATTGTCCCGCCCGGACGCCATTCAGGCCTTCCACGCGCACGTGATAGTTGGCCCGCAGTTTCTGGTATTGCTCGTCGCGAACAGCCGCCCTCCGGGCTGCAAACCATTCGCGTTGAACCGCGTCGCGAACTTCTTCGAAGGGCGGAAGTTGCGACGGCTCTATCGCCGTCACCAAGACCAGATGAAATCCGTAAGCCGACTTTAGCGGCCCCGCCCAATGTCCGGACTCGACTTTTGAGAGTTCACCAGCGAAGCCTTCGCCAAACTGAGCATTTATCTGACTCAGGGGCGTAAGACCGAAGGTCTCGGGCAAAAGCAGTGGATCGCTACCGCCTTCAACATTGGGCCCAGAGGCGACCAGTTGCGGCAGCAAGGCCTCGGCATCGGCCTTCGGGTTGCTACGCTTTGAGCTTAGAAAAACTTGACGGAAGGAGATGCGAGGCTCGACCCGAAACTTGTTGGCATTCGCGTCGAAGAAGGCGCGTAACTCTGACCCGTCAGGCTCCCTGACCGTGTCCTCCAAGAAGAAATCCATCTTCTGGCGGATGCGACGACGGACGATCGTGTCGTCCTTGTCGAGACCGAGAGAAAGCCCGGTCCGATAAAGGACTTCCTCGCGGATGTAATCGTTGATTGCCCCCTGAAGCTCGTTTTCGGACGGTGGTCGTTGCCATGTCGCACTGAATCCGGCGGCGATCCGCTGAATATCAGTGGTGGTCACAACGATTTCCGTGCCGCCTGCAGACGGCTCTGGGCCGCCTCGGCCGAAGATGACGAACAGCACCGCGCCCAGCAGGAGGAAATGCAAAAGTGGTTCGCGGAGGAGCCGTCCAAGCATCGCGGTGCTCCTTCAGCTCTTGGGCGTATACCAGATTGGCGACGTGTAAGCCCGCTCTTGCGTGGTCATCGGCACTTCCTTCGGCATGGACACGCCGAATTTCTTCGCGTCGTACGCCGTCCAACGCGGAGTGGGAATCTCTATCACCCGAACATAATAGAAAGCGCGGAGCTTCGGGTCGAAGTCTGGATCGGTCCACTCGGTGATGAGTTCGGGATCGCCTATGGTGTTGGTCCAGGTCGTGTTCGGAACGTCAACAGTGCTGCCGACTGGAGGCAACTTGCCGTCAGCACCGAGCTTTCGCTTGTCGGCATTTCCCCACACCACATCGTAGACCTTGTCCTTGAGCCCCCCTTCCGCGTCCTGCCATCCTTTCACGACCTGGATGCGGTCGAGATTGGCGCCAATAGGATCCTTGAGCGCGGCGACCAGGAAGGTAGGCGCCTTGCCGTCGGGTGCGGCCGTCAAGTCGCCGCCCATCGGCACGCCTTTTGAGTAGCCGACTTCAGCTGGGCTGCGTGTCATTGCGTCGGCCGGGTTAAAATCCCAGCCCCCGAAGAAGCGTACGATCATACGCGGACCTGTGGTGGCATAGACTTCTTTCCGCATGAGCGCATCGAAGATCGCTTCCCGCGTATTGTCTGTGGCCCAAACGCCCGCGTAACCCGAAGCAGTCATCTCCCAGCCGAACAGCGTCACCGATTTGTCGGCCGACTGCATGAAGGGATGGAGTGCGCGCTCCGGGCTTGGCTCTGCACCGGAGTGCTTGCCGAAGAAATTGTTCTCCTCGGCGGTTGCCAGAGATGTGTGCGAGTCAGTGGAGCCGATCATTCCGAATTTGAACGGGTTGACGCCGAGCTCCTTCTCGAGCTTCAGCCCCAGCTCCAGACCCTGGCGGGCATATTCGTATTGCAACATCTCCGGCTTCTTGAGCTCCGTGAGATCGAGGTTGCCCTTATCCCAGAGCTCGTAGCCGGCGAATTCGTCGTTGGGCGACAGAAAGGGATGCGACTCTCCATCACCCTTTATCTGCGTTACCTCGTAGACGGGTTCGAGTCGTGCGCGTGTCTCGGCATATTCGCGTGTCAAGCCGCGCCCGTCAAAATCAACCAACGCGAACATTCGTCCGTTGGAGAGATTGCCGTTGTGAGGGATGGCAAGGATAGATCCCCCAGTCTTGTCTTGGTACGAATCGAGGAAATCCCAAAGTTTTGCAGGATTCTCGCTGTCCGCTGCCGAGAAGGGAACAATCAGATCGGCCTTGTCCTTCCCATCCCGGAAAATGACCACGCGGTGCAGGTTGTTGCCGGACTTGTTCGAAGTCCACTCGTAGCCAATCAAGGCAGTGAACCGTCCGGGGTCGTTGTAGCGCTCTGCCGTGCCGGTGTAGGCCTGCCAAACCGACTTGGCCAATCGGGGATCGAACATCGCTTTCGGGGTCGTGCCGGTTCCGACCGATCTGATGATCTCCAGCGCAGCGTCCACACCCTGCCCGCTCGCCATCATGTCATGCCAGCGCTTCAGTGTCGGATCAGCCATGAGAAGCGGATTGCCATTCTTAAGCTCTACCGTCGCCCCCAGTGCCTCGGCGTGGTCGGCAACGACCAGAAAGTCGAGTGGCCGGCTCAGCTTTACCCGCTGATCGGTAGCAGAGAGGACCTCCTCTCCCCGTGCGAACCTATAGGCCTCCTCGGGCCCCAACGTGTTGCCGAAGGCGGCAGCGTCGAGAGAGTTAGCAGTATGAAGGTGGGTGTCGCCCCAAAGCACGCGCGTGGGGTAGTTACGGCCTGCATAAGGTGAGTATCCCGGCGCCTTATAGAGCGGCGCTTCCTCGTCCTTGTAAAATGTGCCGATGTCCGTTCCGGCCCCAGTTGCACTAGCGCCCTGAGCCTTGGCGAAAATGTCGGATTGAAGCGTAACAAGCGCGGCAATGGCCGCTGCAATTGCCGCAGTTGATGTGCGCATGAGATGTGAGACCCCTGAAGCCGAGCCAAAGCATGGTTGGTGGCGCGGGCAACGCTGATCACGGAAGTTGGCCGAAACTTTGACTGGTTCCGTGGGGCCGATGTCCGCCTATGGCACATAGCAGACATGCTCAATGCGCTGACAAATGTCCGCTTTTGGGAGCAAACCGGACATTTGACCAACCCCTGCTTACCAATCTCGATTTATGAGTACACGGCCTAGCTGACGCTTGATGATCTCGGCTTCGATCTGCGGCAGCTTTGTCGACAGGCGCGCGCCGCTTTCGTGAGTTCGCCAACGCATGGCCGCACGCGCCGGTTCGCATCAAGGCACGAGGGTTCGCAGCTCGGAAACCACGGGCAAGCGCGCGGCGGCTCTTCGACGAAGCGGTGGCTCGCGCGGAAGCGGCGATCAACGCGCGTATCGATGTGCTCGTTTACGAACCCAGTGGTCGAGCTGCTCGCTCGAAGATGCCGTCCTTGGCAAGCTCGGCGACCGTCTTAAGCGTCACGCACAAGAGGCGCGCAAGATTGCCCGTCGTTCCTGTGACGTCGTCGTCGCTCATGGGGTGAAGTCTACATCACGCTGCGAACACGTCGAGCGAAAGGCCGCCTAGGCCGAATTACTTTCCGCGCTTTTTCAGAATTTCTAAGGTGATCTCCTGCGTGGCCGTCGCGTGCGTTTGCCGAAGGAAATAATCCACTTGGGAGGCTATACCGTTCTCAGCCAAAACCTTTATCATCATTTGCTCAAAGCCTGAGCACGCAGCAAAGATGGCCGGAATGATTGTTTCTATTGGTTCGGGCTGGAGCGCAAAAGTATCGGCCTGTCGCAGTGTACAATTCACCCATGCGTCGCTTAGCGGTTTAAGCTTTGCCTGAACCCCAATCATGCGCTGCCATGCTCCCTCCGCGGTCTCGGCCCTAGAAGGAAATATAGATAGGCACAAGGAGCACGCAGCAAGAATTATCCAGGCCATTGTTGTTGTGTGGGAGCTGCTCATCCCGCCGCTTTCGCGCTGAGTTACTTGCAGCATGGCCGGCATCTTAACCCCTGCCAGCGATTTTTGCAGCGCGTGAAATCTCGGGGAGCAGCGCTCCCCGCTTTGTGTCAAACGTCGAAACAACCTTTAAAGGCGCTTTCGTCCTCGCCACCTGCGCCACGCCTCTTGAGGTCGACAGCGTCGCATCTAAGCAAATGTGAACGATATGAACGCACCAGGCCCGATCAACAGGTTCCTGGAAACATTCAGCATGGAAGGAACTATAATGACCCATTCCTCGCCCCAAGCGGCCACGACGATCCCGGCGGATGACCCCGCAAGGAATTTCACGCTTGCGCGGTCAGATAACGCGGACTTGCCTCACATTGGGTTGGTGGGAGACACGTACACAATCCTTGTGGCCGGCAAAGACACCGCCCGGCCGCTACTGTCTCATCGACATGCACATTCCACCTGGCGGCGGCCCTCCACCTCATCGCCATGATTTCGAAGAGATGTTCTCTGTCCTAGAGGGCGAAATCGAGGCTACTTTCCGAGGAAAAAAGACCGTCATTCGAGCTGGCGAAACCATCAACATTCCAGCGTGCGCACCTCACCAATTCCAAAACAAGAGAGGGCAATCGGCGCGACTGCTATGTCTGTGCTCGCCGGCCGGGCAGGAAGAGTTTTTTAAAGAAGTTGGCGTTCCCGTGGCGACGCGGACAACATCGCCACCCCCACTGGACGAGGAGGCCGAGGCAGTGTTCTTAGCGAAGGTAAAAGCCCTTGCTCCGAAATACCGAACCGAGCTTTTACCTCGTTAGACTAGAACTCTGGCCTAACCCGCAATTGGCCTGCAAAACGGACATTAGATGACGGCTACTGCCCAACACGATTTGCGAGTACACGGCCTAATTCGCGCGCCGTTCTACTGGAGCTTTTCAATCTGCTCGATCGTCAGATTGCCGTCCTCCGTCGTAATCGTCACGTTAGCCCGATCAGCGATGGTCAGCTCCTGCATCACGAAATCAATGGCTCTGCGCAAGGACTCAAAATGTCGTTCATGGCCGCGCCAGTCGGCTCTAGCCTCGGGCACCTGATCTGCTGGCATCCAGTGCACGTCGGCAGGCAGATCGAGTTTCACCCTTTGCCTAGCGTTGAGTGTTGCTTGGATACGTCCTCGCCGTTCAGCTCCATCAAGGAACCAAAGCAGGACGTTCAACTCATCAGGTAAGGGCTGGTAACAACAGTCGAAGCGTGCCTGTAGGCCTCGCCCCAGGAATACTGCTTGCTTGGGGAGATGTTGCATGACCTTTCCTCCGTCAAATTTTTTTACCGATTTTTGGCGACGCCCATTGATAGGCTCGTCGCAAGAGGTCACATTGCAACCAGCAAACCCCCTCGTACTTTCGTGTGTTCCCGTACAAGCTCGAATTATCGTAAATTTTCCACAGCAAAAAGGTGACGCGCGCCAGTTCATCGGCTTACGTGACTTCGCTAAATCAGTTTAAAACTCAAACGCTGAGCACTCGAAGGCTGCGCAAATCTCGGTCGTATGCACGATGATCGGGCAAAGGCTTCGCTTGTTCGTTCCTGAAGCCCTTGAGTAAAGTTTCGCCGGCGAAAGGACTTCGGCCGGTCGGAGCGGCGACATCGGCCAGAGTAGTCCGCTTCTGGCACAAAGCAGACATAGATGCCGAGGCTGAGCACGTCCGCTTTCAGGGGTAAAGCGGACATCGCTAACTCGTTCCCCAACGTCTGCTAGTGACCCAAAGCGGAGATCTGGCGTTTACGGTAGTGTGAACAGTCGAAAAGGCTGATTTCGTGTCGCCGCCGACCATTGGCGTCAACAGCAATTCGCCGCGCGGGGACTTTTGGCCTACAGTCGCTGTAGTTGAAGCGGTCGTCCGAGACGGAAAATCTCCGGAGATTGCACGAGGTCAGCGGGGTAAGTAGACCCGAGGGCCTCAATAAATCCGGTCTTAAAGTCGCCGCAGGCAGATGATCGGCCGCGCGGACCGCACTGCAAAGGAGGATGCAGATGACCATTTTCACCGGAACTGGCGCCGTCGATGCGGCGGACGCGACTGTGCCAAGCCTGAGCGGATTTACCGAGTGAGACATGACCCGTCTACGTCTGCACCCGGAAAGTCACCTCATCAGCCGCATTGGTTGGTTGCGAGCCGCGGTGCTCGGGGCCAACGATGGCATCATCTCGACCGCAAGCTTGATCGTCGGCGTCGCCGCGGCGGCCGCGACACGGAACGATGTCTTGATCGCGGGGGTCGCGGGTTTGGTGGCTGGTGCCATGTCGATGTCCGCGGGCGAGTATGTCTCCGTCAGCTCACAATCCGACACCGAACAGGCGGATCTCGCGCGCGAGTGCAAGGAGTTGAGCCAGGATCCCAAGGGTGAGCTTGATGAACTCACCGAAATCTACGTGAAACGAGGCCTCGATCAGTCGCTCGCGCGGCAAGTTGCTCAACAACTGATGGGGAAAGATGCCCTGACGGCCCACGCACGCGATGAGCTTGGGATCTCGGAAATCACAGCCGCACGTCCTGTGCAAGCCGCGCTGACATCGGCCGCAACCTTTTCAGTAGGTGCGGCGATGCCCTTGCTCATGGTCGTCGTATCACCCGCAAATGTGCTGGTCCCCGTCGTGTCCGCGGCGTCTTTGGGCTTTCTTGCCCTTCTGGGTGCGATCGGGGCAAGAGCAGGCGGCGCAAATGTTCTGCGCGCCACAGCCCGAGTAACATTCTGGGGCGCGTTGGCAATGGCTCTCACTGCCGGTATCGGTAAGCTTTTCGGCACGGTGGTTTGAAGATTGGCGCGGCGTTACGAGGTCGTGGGTGTCCTTGCGTTTTGACTACCAGCCGAAAGCGATGTAACGGTGCTGCGCATGGACCCTCACCTTCATTTCAGGCAGGAGCACCTTTTTAATTCGGTGCTTGGAGGCTTTACCCAACGCCCCCGTCCCCTGCGGGTCTTTGACCCGTTCGTGAAGGGTGGAAAGCTTCCCTACATGAAGTGTCTTTATCAGAAGCCCTTTTGGCGCTGCCTTTGATGGTGGTGAATTCCGCGGCCGCCGCGGAGAAGGACCTCGCCACCAAAGGCGAGGCTATCGTCAGGGAGAGCTGTTCGCGCTGCCACGCTATCGGCAAAGAAGGCGATAGTCCCCAACCGCCAGCGCCGCCTTTCCGGACGCTCTCCAGCAAATACCCGGTCGAGGACCTCGCCGCATCCCTCGCCGAAGGAATTGTCTCAGGACACCCGGACATGCCGATCTTCGTGTTCAGTCCTCAAGACGTTGAGGCGATCATCGACTATCTCGAGTCAATTCAGGAGCAGCCTTCGCCACCGGAGCCCAACTAGGTCGTTCGCAGCTTAAGTTGGCCTGGTTCTTACTGGGGGCGCCATTCGCATCCATGTTTTGGACAATCGCTTTGATTGGGCTGAACGAGCGGCTGCAAACCTTCTATGGATTTGTTGGTCACTGACAGCTCGACTTCCGCTATTGGCACTTTTCGCACATCCCACCTGCACCGACGAATGTCCGCAATCGGGGGTAAGCGGACATGACGCGAACGGGCCGTTATGTCGGCTAATGACCCGAAGAAAAGTCGAGATTTGGATTGAGTGATATGCTTGGACATGCATCGGCTCCCGAGATGGCTGGTCGGCATTGTGGCGTCCCTCCTTGGCTCAAGCTTGTTGCTCATACGATGGGGTGGAACAAGGGTCGTTGAGAACGCTGCGGGGAGCCCAGGGAAGATGGGCGCTTTGCTAAGTGCTGTTCAGAATGAGCCGGCAGGCGTGGTTTATGGAGCTATCGTTTTCCTTCTACTAGTTGGTTTTGCGCTCCTAATACCCACCTCCAAATGGAGGAAATGGGTCACAGGTCACAAACAGCGAAGGGGCTCATAGCACCTTGCGACGTATTAGCCGTGCTGGTTGATCGCCCTGCCAAACTCAAAAACTCCGCCCTTTCCGCCTTGAGTATCGGGCTGATCCCGTCCTCAGGCTGTAGAGGGACTTCTTAGGCGCGAGGCGTGAAACCGTGGCGTCCCATTTTTGTTGCTTTGTTCGCGGCCAAGAGGCGACAGCCGAAGCCTACGCCACCCGATCAGCCACCTATTGAGGCCTTCCTCCAACAGTCGGGAGGCTCACGGCCAGCGGCTTCGTCAGACTTCATTAGGATCGCCAACTCGTTGTCGAATCGTGAGTGCAGGATCGCTTTCGCGTCTTCCACATCCGATATGCGCCGTTCGTCTATCGGCTTCGCTTGCTCGCACCGAACAAACTCATAAAGCGCTTGCGCAATGATGTAGGACTCTTTGGGGTCGGTCATGTTGCTGCTGACCTCGGTATAGCGCAGCCTCTCAATCAACGCCGTATATGACCCTCCGTTCCGTATTGTAGAGGCGCTAGGTCTCCCGCTAGCGCGAACTCAGCAGTTCAGCCGGTCTCAAATTGATGCTGATTACGTTTCTCGATCTCGGCATAGAGCCTTTTCAGGATGGTCTCAGGGCTGCCCATGAGGACGACATTGTCGTTGCCCGTTTTGATCTTTAGGTATCGCGCCCACGATCGAATCGGGGTTTTGCTAGTGAGCCCGTCATTTTCGTCTTTGCCGGCGTCGGAAATATAGATGTTGCGCATTGCGTGCACCACTTAGGTGAAAGGGCGGAAAGTACCACTGGCTACGTTTAGCCGCTTAAAGGGGTGATCTCCGCTGGCGCGTTGCCTATGTCCGATCGCAAGACGCCGAGCAGCCGACACCTCCTTTGGTACCTTACCTCAGTTGAGGAGCGTCTGGCGTAAAGGGGTGAAGACTGGAAGGTTGAGCCGGATGTCAAGATAAGCTCGGCAGCGCATCGTGCTGCTGACACCTGATGGCTGAGACCTTGCAACAATTCTCGCTTTGGTCGTTCAGGCTTAGGATGGAGATTCATTATGTCTATATGGGATGCCTTTATCGATGACTATGAGCATCGAAGGAAAAACCTGCTCAAAAGAATTCAACTGATGGAAGCCCGCCTATTGCGCACTGGAAATTCAGAACTAGGCAGATGGATCACCACAACCGCTGACTCGCTTGCGCAGGCCAAGGTGGACCTGGCAGAAATCGAGCGATTACTCGAAGAGGCCAAAGCCAAGCTCCCCGGGAGGGGTTTGCCGCATCTTTCTTGATACCTATGCGCATTATGGTG
>Ga0207674_10002610_pt1 | contig 22610 bp, 8 predicted proteins | sample KBSCornC72_FD_184303 | JGI IMG/M metagenome (GOLD analysis project Ga0207674, IMG submission 184303) | Corn rhizosphere microbial communities from Kellogg Biological Station, Michigan, USA - KBS Corn C7-2 (SPAdes) (version 2) | ecosystem: Host-associated > Plants > Roots > Rhizosphere > Soil ...
GCCTGCAACCGGGCAAGTACAAGGTGACGATCAAAGTAAATGACGAAATCTCAAAACAAGAGATTGCGCAATCGGCACCTTTTGTCGTGGAATAGTACGAAGGGTTCCGCAAGATGGGCTAACCGGCATGAGACCGGGAGCCTGCGGACGATTGATTCCCAGGACTTAGCCAGGACGCCGCCGGGTCACCAGCGTAATTGATGATTCGCAGGCTCCATCTCGTTTCTCTTGTCGCGCTGATCGTCGTAGCGGGCGTGCATCTCCATGCCGCGTCGAACGGAACGGTCTCAGGTGTTGTGCGCGATTCCGCCGGCATTCCGCAGATGGGAGCGGCTGTCGAACTCCTCAGGTCCGATCTGACGGTTGTAGCCGCGGTTTATACCAACAACAAAGGCTTCTACACATTCTCAAACGTCCTTCCAGGCCGTTATGCAGTGAAGGCCATTGGGACGTCATTTCTTCCGTCATTGCGGGAAAACGTGAGGGTTCGCAGCAATGCAGTTGTGAACCTGACGATGAACACCCTGTATGAGGTTATGCAGTGGTTGCCGGCCGAGCCTAAGGCAGGGAACGCAAACAAGGACGATTGGGAGTGGACGCTGCGGTCAGCTGCGAACAGGCCATTGCTGCGGTGGCTTGAAGATGGTCCTCTGATTGTTGTGTCGGACCGGCAGGGCGCGAAGCCCAAGCTCAAGGCGCGACTGATGGCGACTGGGCAGGAAGGCACATTCGGCGAGAGCGGCGAACGTTTTACCGCAAGTGTAGAGGACACGCCTTCGAACAGCCGCGAACTCCTGGCTCGCGTTGATTTCGCCCCGAATACAGCTGAGGGCATGGAGTCGATGCTCGGGTTCCGGCAGGATCTCGGGTTTGCGGGATCGGTTGAGTCATTGGCGGCCATATCAATCCACCCGGTCATCGAGGGACCTGATGGCTCAGGGCTGGACGAAGCAATGATGCGCAGCGCTGAGACCATGAACCTCGGGGACGAATTTCAGGTGGAAGCAGGAACGCAGCAGGTGTTGGCGCGGTTCAACCAGAACTCTCCGAATACCGTGATCGCCGCGCTTCCGTTTACGACGGTGACGTGGCGTGGTTCGAATTCGCAGGTGAGCTACCGGATGGCGAGCGCGATGCCGGTGATGGGGCAGGACGAGTCGCAAACCGGGTACTTTCTGCCGCGGCTTGCAATGCGCGAAGGGCAATTGACGATGGAGCGCGGGCTGCACCAGGAGATCGCGTGGGAACACCGGACCGATGCATCAGGCGTTTCCTTCGTTCTTTATTCAGATCACATTGAGAATCCGGTCATCGAGGCGAGCGGCACCGCGTCGGCACATGATGATGTGTTGCGCGACCGGCGAAGCGGTTTGATGCGGGGAGCCGGGAAGGATTTCTCGGGCGCAGGCGTTGTGGCCACAGTCGAACACCGGATGGCAGGCGGCAACCGCGTCCAGCTTGCGTATGCGAATGGGAACGCGATGGTGATGCCCGCTCAAGTGCGTTCGACAGGACTCAACCAGTTATTCGCGGCTGCGAGGCCGCGGCGCGCGCAGATGTATGCGATCTCTCTCTCTGGAACGCTGGAGGGAACCGGAACTCGATGGCGCGCGAGCTATCGCTGGCAGCCGTCCGATACGGTGACAGCGATCGCACCCTATTCAATCGGAGCGATCGAACCGTATCTCAATCTGCATCTGCGGCAGCCGATCGTGGCTCATAACAACGGCGTGAATGTGGAAGCACTGCTGAACGTGAGCAACCTGCTCGCGGAAGGATACCGGCCCTACATTACGAACTCCGGCACGGTAGTGTTTGCCCAGGATCAACGCGGCATTGCTGCGGGCGTGGCGTTTACGTTCTAGTAGACGTTTCAATTCCCAAGTCAAAAAGAGAGAAGTCACTGAAGGCGCACAATCGCGTCTGCGTGATGAGTCTTCGCTTATCGGGGAGATGGTGGAGGCGGTAGGAATTGACCCTACAACCTGTCGGTTAAGAGCTAGCCATTTGCACTTTTCAGCATTGCTCATGAGTGCTCTATATTAATTATTTAGCGCAACTTACAAGCGCACCGGCAGACCTCAATGAATTTGAGTCTCTTAAAACTACTGACGACTGTGCGCTCGAAACCACGCTATTTGTCGAACAACAAAAGCCAACCAGTGTTCTCTTTTTGTTGGCGGGCCAGGTGAAACTGTCTATGAATCCGAGCGCAGGCAGGGGGTAATTCTCGGAATTGCCTCCCCGGGAGAAACTCGGGCTTGTCGCTGTCATTTCCGGCAAGCCGTATGAAGTCACCGCAGAGTCTGTATCTCCATAAGAGCTCTGTACGGAGTACGCCCGGGCATGCGTTGTGAATTGCGATCTGCGACGGAAGTGTTCATTCGATAATCCAGGGCTTCTTGCAACGTTACCTTTGTTTCGGCTATGAGGACTGAACCTAAGTTGATAACGCATGAAACAGGTTCTCGGAGAGTATGATCGTCGGTTGAATTGAGACGACTAAGGCGGCCCTTTGAGGCAGCCTTCCAGCCTAGTCTTGATCTCGCTTTCCCTTCGGAGGCAGAAGTCGAAAGCTACGGTAACCCGTAGTGAGGAGCAGCTGCGTTCCAAGCTCCCTTCGGCACAGGGATGAGTGGTTGTGGTTAGAGCATTTGGACGCGATGCTTCGGCCCGGTTCACACACTGTAGCCGGAACATTAAACGGTGCTATCCCGTTGAATGTATGGATTCACTGCGGCGCACTCATCTCTCGGCCGCATCCATGTTGTCTTTAGTGCGCTTCCTACACAGACAAGCCTACACACGCAAGAGCAAGTCTTTCCTGCTTTACAAGCCTCACATTCAAATTCTGACTTCCGGTACATCAGCCTGGAGAACGTAAATGCGCATCGTTGAGTGGCTTCGTCTATTTAGAAGGACCGTCTTGGCAACGGCGATGTTCTTTCTTTCATTGTCATGCTCAGTAAGCGGGTCTCAAGCTCAATCATCCGCACCGATCAAGATAGCTTCTTCCACTTTTCTCGTGGCGCCATCCTTCCCGCTCGGGTTTGCACCATCGAGCGTGGCACCCGGTGATTTGAGGCAGAGCGGCAAATCTGACCTGGTCATCACAGATTACGATTCGGGGAGAATCAATGTATTTCTCGGGACAGGGAATGGAGACTTTGCCCCCGCAGCAAGTTACGATTCCGGACCGCAGCCAAGCGCCGTTGCGGTCGCAGACATCGATGGCGATGGAAGGTCCGATGTCGTCGTGTGCAACGAGTCTGATGGCGCGATCAGTTTGTTAAGAGGAAGCGGCGATGGAACTTTGCAACCACGGCAGAGCTTCTCTGTTGGTTTCAACCCATCCCTCATTGCCACAGGCAAATTCGGGGGAAGTGGCGGAGTTGACATTGCAGTCGCCAGCAAGTCCGGGAGTCAGCTGGCAATTCTGCTTAACGACGGCGAGGTTGGTCTTCAGAAACCCATTTTCCGCTCACTGAGTCAGGTGCCGGCGGCGATTACCGTCGCGGACTTCAATAAAGACGGGCGGAATGACCTTGCTCTCTCAAACTCAAACGGGACAGTCAACATTCTCCTTGGCGATGGCATCGGACAGTTGCGTTCGCTTCCAGACATCGGGGTGGTTTCCGGTTCACTTTCGTCGATTGTCTTCGGCGATTTCAACAAGGATGGCAGGATCGATCTGGCGGTTACGCAGCCCGACCAGAAGCTGGTATTGGTCCTGCTTGGGAGAGGTGACGGAACATTTATAGCCGCATCGTCCTATTCGGTTGGCAACATTCCCGTATCCACCTTATCGGCAGATTTCGATGGCGACGGCCTCATTGACCTCATAGTCGTCAACAAGGGGAGCAATACTTTCAGCATCCTGATGGGAATTGGGAATGGCACCTTCAAGAGTCCGCTGGACTTTGTGACAGGAAATACGCCCATCGGTGCGGTGGCAAGCGACTTTGACGGCGATGGTCATATTGATTTGGCGATCCTTAACCGCTCCTCTCAGACGGTAAGCGTTCCACTGGGAAATGGGGATGGAACATTCAAAGCCAGTCGCTCCTACCTGGCCGGACAGAGGCCAGTCTCAATTTCTTCAGGCAACTTGAACGGCGCTAAGTACCCTGGCCTTGCTGTAACCAACTACTGTGGTTCCGACGTCGCATGCAGCACGCCCGGAAGTGTCGCAATATTCCTTGCAGACGACAATGGAGTGTATCGGATTTTCTCAACATACGATGTGGGCTTGGGTCCCGTTTCCGTTTTGCTGGCGGATGTAAACAACGACAGCAACCTGGATGCAATCGCGGTCAATCGAATCGACAAGACGGTCTCTGTATTAGCTGGCAGCGGAGATGGAATTTTTGGACAGAGGATCACATTTCCCACAATGGGATTTCCGGTCGCAGCTGCAGTCGGCGACTTCAATCAGGACCGTATGCCGGACATTGCTATCGTCGAGGACTGTGGAGCGGGAAAATGCTCCCAACCGAGCACCCTTGAAATATTGACTGGCGCGGAGGGCGGCAATTTCCAAAGCACGTTGAGCTACCCCGCAGGATATTCTCCAACTTCCCTGACGGTTGGCGACATCAATGGCGATAACAAGCAAGACATCATCGTCGCGAATCTTTGCGGCAACGACTCCTCTTGTCAAACGGCTGGCACAGGAACTGTTCTGCTCGGGGATGGAACCAGCAAGTTCACGCCAGGAGCGGAGATCGCACTTGGGAACAGTCCGTCTTCAATCGAATTGGGAAATCTCAGCGGCTCTGGTATTGATCTGGTTGTCTCGCGGTCTGCTGACAACACTGTTGCGGTGCTGCGCGGGAAGGGAGATGGTTCATTCCAGTCGGCCGTTTCGTATCCAGTTGGCGCCGCCCCAGGCTCCTTGGTCATCGCGGATTTTAACGGTGACGGCAAAGGCGATGTTGCGGTTACAAATCTTGACGACTCAACGGTCAGCGTCTTACTCGGACGTGGGGATGCCACGCTACTGGCCGCTACGGCCCTGCCGGTTGGTAGTGGTCCTAAAGGGCTCACCGCATTTGGAATTTCAGCCGGGGGACACGCTAGTCTCGCGACCACCAGCGACAATGCAAATTCCCTTGCCATGGGCACGAGCATCACCGTACTTCCGAACTTCCAGATACGGCCTATGTTCGGGTCTACCGCAAACACGACCACATTGACGGCCACCCCCAACACGACGACCGTTAACGCGCCGATCACCTTGGACTTGACCGTGACCGGTGGCCCACCCACTCCTACCGGGACCGTAGACATTACGAGCAATGGCACTCCAGCCATCGTCTGCTCGGGACTTATTTTAGCTGGCGCCGGAACGGCATCGTGCACCCCCTCCGCCCTCCAGGCAAATGTAAGCTCGCTGACCGCCACCTACAGCGGTGACGCGACGTACGCCGTAAGCACCGGCACCGCAAGCGTAACGGTGAATAAGCTGAGTCCGACCATTACGATGACGCCCACTCCTTCGCCCGTAAGCCCCGCGGCGATCAATACTCCGGTGACGTTCTTTGCAACATTGGCAAATGCGGACTTTAATCCGGTCGCTCCCGGCGGCACGGTGCAGTTCCAATCGGGCGTCACTCCAATCACCGGTTGTACTGCTTTGCCGGTGAATGCCAGTCAGCTGGCTACTTGCACCACTGCTGCCCTACCGGTAGGTGACATTCCGATTACAGCAGTTTATTCAGGCGACACGAATTTCAACAACGCCACCGCTGCGGACCTGTCGTACGCGGTTGCAAAGGCGTCCCCGACCCTGACAACGGCGTCAAGTCCGGCATCTCCAACTGTAAATAGCGCAGTGACATTTACGGCCACGCTGACCGGCCTGTTCACTCCCACTCCTCCCACGGGCACAATCGCATTCGCGGATAACCTGGCTCCAATCGGGACCTGCACGGCGCAGGGGATAAGCGCGTCCGGTCCGAACTACGTGGCCACCTGCATCCTTTCCAACCTGGCCGCCGGTTCGCATTCCATTTCGACAGACTACATCGGCGACGGGAACTTCAATGTGGCGAACTCCGCCGCGCTGCCCATTACCATCGGCCAGGCGGCGACGACTCTGACCATCGCCGCACCCGGCGCCACTGCGGTGAACTCGAACGCCACTTTTACGGCCACGCTCCACGGGACGTTCACGCCCACCACGCCTACCACGGGCAGCGCGGTCACGAGCACGGTAGCGTTTTTTGCAGACGGGAGCGGTACCGCCATCAGCGGTTGCGGTTCGTCTCAACTTCAGGTGACCGCTGGTGTTTACACGGCAACCTGCACCACGAACTCGTTGAACGCCACAGCGCACAGCATCAGCGCGAGGTACTCGGGCGATACCAGCTTCGCGACCTCGAGCACGACAACGTCGGCGTCCTACACCCCCACCAAGCTGACCGGAACTCTAGCCTCCGCCTCATCGGTGGGTGCGACCACCACGGTCGGCACCCAGGTCACCTTCACGGTCACGTTCACGGTGACGCCGGTGACGCCGTTGGAGCCCGGCGGCAATGTGAGTTTCACCGTCAATGGTGTAGCCGACGCGCGGTGCCCGGCGTTCGCCATCAATGGCAGCCAGCAGGCAACCTGCGTCACAAACGGGTTGACCGCCGGCAATTACCAGATCGGCGCGTCATACGCGGGCGATACCAACTTCAACACCGCGACCGCGACGGCCATCAACCTCGCGGTGAACAAGGCCGCTCCGACGGTTGGATTGACTTCGAATTCCGTCACGCCGTTTGCGGTGAATCGACTCATCACCTTCACCGCCACGGTACCCACTCCGGGCACCGGGGTTCAAACCGTCCTGCCTACCGGAACGGTAACCTTCAAGCAGGGAGCCACCACACTGTGCGCCAACGCGGGCCTCGATGCTTCAAATCCACCGCAAGCGGTATGCCCATATTCGTTCCCGTCGCCGGTGGCTGCGCCCGGCATAGTGACCGCGACCTATAGCGGTGATTCCAGCTTCACGGCCGGTACCGCAGGCACCACCACCGGCACCGTGAACACCGCAAGCACGACGACAGTCACCACGTCCTCGGGAACAGTGAATGTTGGTCAGGCAGTTATCTATACAACCACCCTCACGCCACAAGATCCTGGTCCGCCGAGCTATCCGCAAGGGACGGTGATGTTCACGACCAATGCGAATCCCGCTCCCACAGGCACGTGCACCACGCCTCTGACCGTCTCTGGTACCGGGACCGCACCCAACTGCACCTTGATCTTCTCGAGCGGGGGACCATGGAACGTGTTCGCTCAATACGTTTCCTCCAACAGCAACTTCGCCAACAGCACGTCGGCCACGGTGGTCCAGGCGGTTAACAATAGCTCAGTGGGAATCAACCTGACTTCCAACTTGAGCCCCGCCTTAGTGAACCAGTTGGTCACCTTCTCGGCGGCGTTTACGCCTTCGATCCCGTGGCCGGTACCCAGCGGAAATGTCACCTACGCCGATAACGGGACCACGCTCTGCACGGTCCCGATCAGTGGAACCGGAACGATTCCGAACTGCACCTACACGTTTACGTCGGCTGGATCACATTCGATCCTTGCCAGCTTCCCTGGCAGCGGAAGTTACAACGCCGCCGGATCGAACGCAATGACCCAAGTTGTCAACCACGTCCCAGTTACCACCACGGTGACAGGGCCTGCCTCCGCAACCGTAAATCAGACGCTCACCTTCACAGCAACGCTGAACGGAACTTTTACCCCGACAGCACCTACTATAGGAAGTTCAACAACCAGCACCGTGGCATTCTTCGCGGATGGTGGGGTGATCAGCGGCTGCAGCGCGTCTCCGCTTGCGGTCAACGCCGGCGTCTATACCGCCACGTGTACCGCGAATTCGCTGAGTGCGACCGCGCACAACATCAGCGCGGCGTACTCCGGCGATTCCAACTTTTCGACCAGCGTGTCCTCAACCATCTCGGAGGTCATCAGCCCGCTCGCCGCGACCCTGAACTTGACGTCCGCACCTTCAAATTCGACAAGCGTCAATAATACCGTCACGTTTACGGCCGCCCTTGGTGGTGTGGCTCTGACTCCGATTGCCCCCTCAGGAAAAGTAAGTTTCACAGCGAACGGGGCCGTGATTGCCGGCTGTTCCGCCCTGCCTGTTGATGCCACAGGGAACACGAGTTGTTCTGCGTCGACATTGCCAGCCGGAACGGATCAGATTGCAGCGATGTATGCGGGCGATGCTAACTTCACGGTATCTTCGACGGGCACCGTGTCCCTTACCGTTGCCGCTCTTAATCCCACGCTGGGTGTAACGGCTTCTCCTTCCAACTCCACAAGCCTCGGCACACCGGTGACTTTCACAGCCCAACTTGCCGGCGTGGCTTTCACCCCCGTCATTCCCCGCGGAACCGTACGTTTCTCGGCCAACGGGTCCACGATCTCCGGTTGTTGGACGGTCACGGTGAATGCCTCCGGTGAGGCATCCTGCTCCACTTCTGCGCTCGCTCCCGGTCAGGCTGCAATTGCAGCCGTCTATTCGCGAGACGCCAATTTCACGGTTTCCGCGCCTGGAACAGCCACCCAGACTGTCTCAAAGATCCCGCCCACGCTTGGAATCGACCTCTCATCCGGCGCCAACCCGTCAGCCTATGGGGCCACTTTGACCTTCACTGCTACCGTGACTGGCGCGGGTGGCTTCTCGCCCACGGGATCAGTGAGCTTTACCGACGACGGCGGCCCATTGAACTGCATCAACCCAGGCACTCTGACGTCCTCTGGAGCAAACTCAAGCTCGGCCTCCTGCAACGTCCCGGCGCTCGCCGTAGGGCAGCACCAGATTTCAGTCGCATATGTCCCAGCAACCGATAAAAATTATCTCCCGGCCGGTCCCACTGCGCCGATTGGTCAAACGGTAAACCAGGCTAACGCAGGGCTTTCTCTTACTTGCACCCGCGTGACCTACGACGGCCATCCTCACTCTTGCGTGGGTTCTGCGACAGGCGTTGCGGGTGCACCGATCTCCGGCACATGGAGTTATTCCCCTTCTACCGCGACCAATGCAGGCAGTACACCAGTGACCGGCACATTCACCAGTTCCGATGCTGATTATGCAAACGGCACAGTCATCGGCACTCTGATGATCGACAAGGCTGTTCCCTCAATTCAGGTAATGCCATCGTCCTCGAGTATCACAACGGCTCAGACATTGTCGGTATCGGTCGTAGTCAGTGGGGTTGTTGGTATTGCTCCTTCGGGAACGGTGACGCTTGCCAGTGGCAGCTATGCTTCCAGCCTGACTGCGCTCCTAAACGGGAGCGCGACGTTCGACATCCAAGCCGGTTCACTTAACACCGGCGAGGACACAATCACTGCGACATACTCGGGGGAAGGGAACTATAGCGCAGCAACCGGCTTCTCTGCAGTCAATGTTGCGGTTCCGGTGAATCCCAGCTTCGCGGTCGGCGGTACTGCGGTCACCGTCAAATCCGGTGCTACCACAGCCAATACATCGACGATCACGGTAACACCATCCGGAGGGTTCACTGGAAATGTTGCAATGACGGCCACCGTGACTTCAAGTCCGGCTGGCGCTCAGCACCCTCCCACGTTGAGCTTCGGCTCGACCACCCCGGTGACCATCTCAGGCACTTCGGCAGGAACAGCCATACTCACAATCTCCACAACGGCAGCTACGAGCACGGCGATGGTACAACCCAAACCCCTTGGAGTTCCCTGGTACGCCCCTGGTGCAACTCTTGCCTGCCTTCTGCTCCTTGGAATACCTAAACGGAGACGTAGATGGCTAACCATACTCGGAGTGCTGACACTCATCCTGGCGCTTACAGGCGGCATGGTCGCGTGCGGTGGGAGCAGTACCAGAGGGGGCGGGGGTGGGAGCGTTCCAGGAACAACGGCAGGGACTTACACTGTTACCGTGACCGGCATCTCTGGCGCAACCATCACAACAGGCACAGTAACACTGACCGTACAGTAGCCCAAACTGATTCGACCTCTGCAGCATCCTTTCCAGATGCGGCGTAGACCGTCTGAATTCCCGTCGGGCAGGAACCAATTGCGCACCGCTCGTCTCATTGTCGGTTCAGGCAGCGTGTCTTGAGCTGCCTGCCCGCCACAACTCGAACTCTTCCAGGGGCAGCGCAACAGTATGCCTTCAGTCAGCGTCGAGCGTGCAGCCTTCTCATGGTTGCAGTTTCGAGCGTCCGTTATCAGGCACGAAGCTCAGATGAAGACCTGCGGGCGCGTCTGGTGGGCCTGGCTCTGCGGAGGAAGAAGCGCAAACACTGCTTCCGACAGAGCGTCCCCCTGCGCCACTACACGGCCGCAAACCAGGAGTGGGCGCTGAATTTTGTGCACGATGCGATCGCGGCGGGACGCGCGATCCGTGTGTTGAGCGTGGTCGATGCCTTTACGCGCGAGTGCCTGGCGCTGGAAGTTGATACCAGCTTCGCCAGTCGGCGGGTAACACGCGTGCTAGATGAGATCATCCAACACCGCGGAGAACCGAGGTCGATTCGCTGCGACAACGGCCCCGAACTGACCAGCCGTCATTTCCTTGCCTGGTGTATTGAGAAGAAGGTTGAGCTGGTCCACATCCAGCCCGGTACGCCCACACAGAACGCGCATGTTGAAAGCTTTCACGGGCGGCTGCGCGAAGAGTGCCTGAGGATCAGTTGTTTCAAAACCTGTTTGACGCCAGAAGGAAGATCGCGACCTGGCGCCATGATTACAACGAATAACGACCACACAGCAGCTTGAACTATCGGACGCCGGCAGAGTTTCCGCGCCAAGCAAGCTATGGAAAAGGCGTGGGCTCCGCCCACTCCGAAAACGCCGATGGCGTTTCCAACTTTCCCACTGCTGCGACGGTAATGTACGTGGCCGCGCACCCCTGTTCGCAAATGAACATCCCTCCAGTGAAGACTGAAATTCAAGTCGACGGAAGAGTCATCGCCGAGTCACTTCTCGACGGGATTTGTATCTAGACGTCGGCTAGTCTTCCGGTTTCGGAAAGTGGCACGCAGATCCGTTTCCTTTGCGGAATGCTACGCATGAACAAGATATTTTCATCTGAGCTGAAAGCCAATTGACTCTGCCATCTTGGTGTTCGGAAGGAGACGGGTATCTTCCTGTTGCAGCCCCGAGGATTCGTAGGTCTAGAGGCTAGGTGAATGACCGTTTGCCGGTCTGGATGGATAAAGTCTATTGTTGCTGAAGCATGCTTCTGTCGAGCGGATTCTGCGAACTGGCAATTGCGACTAATTGCGTGCTCCTCGCGTTGAGCGGGGGAGCGCAGCAGCCGCCGAAAAACGAGTTCCGTGAGCTGCTGCAACAGGGTTTTGCATTGCATCAGCAAGCAAAGTTTGTGGAGGCCATCCCGATGCTCGAAAAGGCGCGGCGCATGGAGCCTGACGACTACTTTGCAAACCTTCTGCTAGGCATTGATCTGCTGCGGACGGATAAGACGGCGGAGGCGATCGGGTTTCTGCAAATCGCCGCTCGCGCTAATCCTGACGAAGACACTCCTGAAGAGTACCTGGGCGAAGCACAGGCGCGACTTGGACATTTCGCGCATGCCGCCGCGGCCTATATGGAAGGCGTGAAGCGGGGCAAGAGTTCAGAAGAGTCCGTACTCGCGTGGGCAGGATTTGCACTGGAGCGATTCCGGCAGATTGGCGAGCAGCTACGCAGTTCGGAAGAGGGGGTTGCCGCCATGCGTATGTTGCAGGATGAGGCGAAACAACCGGTCGCATCGCTGCGGTGCTCTGCCCCAATTCCCGTTCTCGAGAAGAGACTGGAAGCGCGGAATGCAAACTCGGACGCCGCTACGAACACGCGCCACGATCTTTCGTTGTGCTACGCGGTCGAGGCGGATGGCGCGGCGGCGCAGTTGAATGGACATACGCAGGACCAGGCGGCGCTGCACCAATTGCGCGGGGATGTACTGTTGCGGCTCAGCAATGATGCGTCAGGAGCGCAGTCGGAATATAAACAGGCGATTGCGGTGCGAGGCCAGGATCCGGCGTTGTACGAGCGAATGGCGGAAGCGCAGATGTCGGCGGGCGATCCGGAGGAGGCACGGCAATCTGCAATGGCAGCGCTAGGGATCGATCCGCATCGCCGAGCCGCGATGGGGACGCTGGCGACGCTGGCCATGAACAATCGCGATTACGAAGAGGCGCTGCCGTGGCTGGAAAAGATGAAAGCCGAATCGCCCAAGGATCGCAAAGTCGAAGTGGAACTGGGTAAGGCACTGGCGCAGACCGGCAAGCCTGCCGAGGCGCTCACAAATCTGCAGGATGCGCTGGCGGTGGGATATCCCGATGAGAAAGGGGCGCTGCACTCGCTTGAGGCAAGACTGTTGAGGGAGCTCGGCAGGAACGCGGAAGCGGCCAAGGCCGCGGAGGAAGCGAAGCGGCTGTCCAATGCTTTCCAGAGCAGAAACCGGAGTGGATCCAGGAACCGAAGTGAATCCGGAAATCAAAGTGGATCAAGAAAGAAGCCGGATGCGGAGCAGTAGACGTGAGGTTTTACGAGCGCTCTCCGCGATTGCAGCGGGCGGGATGCTGCCTGGATCTGCTCGGGCGGGTGAAACGGCAAACGGGCCGGTTGGCTTGGTGAAGTTGGTGAACGGGGCGGCTGCTGCGGGGCTAAATTTTGTGCTGCGCAATGACGCGCGTGGCCGCAAATACCAGGTGGAGACACTGCCGGGCGGCCTGGCGGTGATCGACTTCGATGGGGATGGGTGGCCGGATCTGTTCTGTTCGAATGGAGCGACGCTTCCCGGTTTGACGAAGTCTGGCCCTGAATTCTGGAACCGGCTTTATCGCAACAATCGCGATGGAACCTTCAGCGATGTAACGGAGAAGGCGGGTCTGCAAGGCCAGGGATACAACATGGGCGTTGCTGTGGGCGACTACGACAACGATGGGCATGAAGACCTTTTCGTCGCGGGTGTTCACGAGAATTTTCTTTACCGGAACAATGGGGACGGCACGTTTTCGGATGTCACCAAGCTTGCGGGATTGCAGAGTCCGGGATCGCTGGGACGCCCCGCATGGGCAGTAGGCGCGTGCTGGATCGATTACGACAACGATGGAAAGCTCGATCTATTCATTTCGAATTACTGCGATTGGCAGGCGGGGACTGATCCGATATGCGGGGGCATGGCGGACCAGGCGCGCGCGTATTGCCATCCCGACGAATATCACGCGGAGCCGATGCAGCTGTTTCGCAACAACGGCGACGGAACCTTTACGGAAGTTACCCGCAAGCAGGGATTACCGGATTTGCTTGGCAAGGGCATGGGGCTGACCGTAGCGGACTTCGCGGGCGACGGGCAGCCGGGGATCTTTATTGCGAACGACAATGCACGGAACCTGCTGCTGCGCAATCGGGGAAAGGGCCTGGAGGAAATTGGGATCGATGCCGGTGTCGCCTATAACGGCGATGGCCGGAATATCTCCGGCATGGGCGCAGATTTCGGGGACATCAATGGGGACGGCCGACCGGACATCGTCATGACCGGACTGAAAAACGAGACCTACGATGTGTTCATGAATGAAGGTAAGGGCCAGTTTGACGATGGCAGTGCGAAGACAGGCCTTCTGAACCTGAGTCGAAAATGGAATGGCTGGGGATGCGGACTAGTGGATCTGGATAACGATGGATGGCTTGACCTTTTTGTTGCGGGCGGAGGGCTGGACACCCAGGATGCGCAGCCGAACCGCATCTTTCTGAATCGCGGCGGACGGTTTGAGGATGTTTCAGAGGGAATTGGTTCGGATTTTGCTCGGCCGGCACAGCACCGCGGAGTGGTGTTTGCGGATTTTGATCGCGATGGGCGGCTGGATGCCGCGGTAACTTCACTGAATGCTCCCATCGAGCTTTGGTGGAACCGGAGTTCGCGCGATAACCCGTCACGGCACTGGCTACAGTTGCGTTTGACGGGGACCCGGAGCAATCGTTCAGCAATCGGCGCAGAGGTTCGCTGCTTTGCCGGCGGAAGGATGCAGGTGCGAACGGTGTCAGGCAGCGTTGGGTACGCCTCGACCAGTGATTTGACCGTGCACTTCGGGCTGGGAGCTGAAAAAGAAGCGAAGATCGAAATCCGCTGGCCTTCGGGCAAAACACAGGCCATGCCGAACGTACGGGCAGACCAGAGGATCGCGATCACCGAAGCCGCAAGCTGACGCGAGAGACCGCTGAAACGCAATTTCAATAAATCAACCATCCCCGAAGCCGTCAAAACGAAAGAAAAATCGTGATCGCACATAGACTGTTGATTCAAGTGCGGACTATGAGTGAGTGCTGTAGGAGTCGGCATTGCATGAATTCCCTGAAAGCCGGCTGCTTCGGAGGCCTCAAGAGCCATGGAATCAATCTGGAAAAAAGCCGGGTCAAGGCTTAGAACGGCGGCCGCGCTTGCCGGATCGCTCGCGGTTGTGTTGTTGGGAAGCGTGCAGCTCAACGCGCAGTCGTCAAACGCGCAAATCAGCGGGTTGATCACCGACCCGAGTGGGGCAGTCGTTCCGGGAGCTCAGATCACCGCTGTCAATAGTGCAACCAATGTGCCTTACGCGGGGGTCAGCAACGGTTCAGGAATCTATGTTTTGCAGGAGTTGCTTCCGGGTCCTTACACCGTCACGGTGACGGCGCAAGGATTCGGCGCGATCAAACAAAGTGGACTGGTGCTGATGACAGGCGCACGGCTATCGCAGAACTTTGAGCTGAAACCGGGAGCGGTGGAGGAGTCGGTTTCGGTGTCGGCAGCGCAGACGCTGATTTCGTCCGATGATGCGGCCTCTGCCTCGGTGCTCGACAACGCCATGATTACGGAGTTGCCGCAGTTGAACCGCAACGTTCTCGATTTGACGTCTACGGCGCCGGCGATCCAGGGCAGCGGTCCACCGGTTGACCAGATTGGCACTCTGGGTAACGCGGCATACCTTATCGCAAACACCGGTAACAGCTACTCCGTCTCGGGCGGACAAGTGAACGGCACGAGCATCAGCGTAGATGGAAATCCGGTGCAGGAAGCGGAGTTCAATGCAACGAACCGCGCGATTCCGACGCCAGATTCGATTGGTGAATTCCGGGTGGAGAGTGGCGTGCTGACGGCGGACAAAGGGCGCTACGCCGGCGGCATCATCACGATGCAGACGCAGAGCGGCACCAACGATTATCACGGGCGAGCTTTCTTCTACTTCCGCAACGAGAACTTGAACAGCAACGATTGGACGTCGAACTCGCTGGGAAATCCGCGCCAGGCATTTAATCAAAAGAACTACGGACTCGCAGTTGGCGGACCGCTGCGGATTCCGCATCTTTACAACGGAAAAGACCGCACGTTTTTTTATGCAGCGTGGGAGGGCGAGCGTTTCTCGCAGGGACAGGAGGTCATTAGCTCGATTCCAACCGATCTGAACCGGCAGGGCGACTTCTCGCAGACGGTGATCAACTACGACAAGGGAAACCCGGTGTACGCGAACATTTACGACCCGTTCTATGGCTCCTATACTTCGAATTCGTCGCAGTGCACCGGGCCTCTGGCGGATCAACTGGCAAGTTCAGGGCAGTGCTGGGTTCGCCCGCAATTTCCTGGCAACAAGATTCCGGCGAACTTTGGGACCGGCGTTTCAGGACAGAGCGCGTTGTTCCTGAAATATCTCGACTTGTGGCCCGAGCCGAACCATGCTCCGTCGGCGAACACAGACTTCCTCAATAATCGGTACGACAAGATCAATGTGACGCGGCCAACGGACAAGTACTTCATCCGATTAGATGAGGCACTGACGAACGCACAACATCTCTTCGGCAGCATTAGCCGATCGGCGCTCACGAACAATATTCCAGCCCCGTTCAAGCACGCGGCAGAATCGGTAACCACGGATACGGATTGGAGTGGCAGTCTGACGTACACCGCCACTCTGAATCCAAAGACGGTGTTGAGTGTGCGGCTGGGCGTCGGCGTAACCAATCTTTTCAGCAACGGCGTCTCAGGAAACGGTTCCGCGCCTGACCCGAGTATCGATACATCAACATGGCCGTTTGACCCTTTTATCCAGAACAACAACGAAAAATCGACGAAGGAAATTCCGCCGGTAATCAACGCATGCAGCGGAAGCGTGGGCTGCTACACGCATGTGGGCGGGAATGAATTTGACAGTTTCATCACGCAGTCGACAAACGGTGCAGTTTCGGTAACACGCCTGTGGGGCCGACATGCATTGAAGCTCGGGTACGAACAGTATTTCACTCGTTTCACGGAGCAGGGCGGCGACAAGACCGGCGTGGCGTGGGTAAATCCGGGAGGCGGTTCGAACCAGTACTGGAATCAGAACGACGGATCCTCAGGCAACCAGTTGGCGGAACTGATGATGGGTTCGGCGAATTATTTCAACTGGGGCAACTGGGATATCACTCCCTATGGCTGGAACCAAGCAGCCTATGTGATGGACGACTGGAAAGTGAACTCAAAGCTGACGGTGCAGATGGGGCTCCGCTGGGATCATGACGGTGCGCGGCAGGGCCGGCATGTTCCGGGCAGCCTGATGTACGACATGAATGCCAAGAACGTTTTATCGGCGAACGGCGATTGGAATTGGGGACAGGTTACGAGTGCAGTACCCGGGTTGGCCGGGTTGTCGGCGCCGCAATGGCTATCGGAGGGTGCGACCGGCCGGGTTGCCCTGCTGGGCACCAAGGAGTACCCACAGAAGAACCTTTATTCGACGAACGTTGTGAATCTGCAGCCGCGCCTCGGGATCAACTGGGCGGTCGATCCAAAAACTGTCGTGCACATAAGTGCCGGCACGATCGATCAGGGTTTGAACGGCCTGGCAACAGACTGGCTCAGCTTCTACTACAACTCAAACACGTTCAACCAGGTTTCAAGCACAGACGGGCAGCACTGGATCAGCGAGTGGGGCGGTGATCACGGCTTACCTGCTTTCCCGGCAGTAACCGGCGGGAATCTCGGTTGGGTGCCTCCTCTTACCAACAACCAGGATTACTGGTACGCCAGTTTTGGTGCGGCCGGAAATTTTGACCAGACAGGCACGACGATCAATCACTACGACACGCCCACGGATTACATGTGGGGTCTGAGCCTACAGAGGCAACTCAACAACAATTGGGCAATTACGGCGGATTACCTCGGCGTCAAGGGGGTTCACCTGCTGACGAATGTTTGGGGCTGGAGTTTGAACAACATCCCGCTTGAGTACTACAGCCTTGGCGACCACCTGAGCGATCAGGTACCGAATCCATTTTTTGGGCAGTCTCTGAACTTCTCGGCGCAGCCGACGGTTTCGCTCAGTCAGTTGCTTGGATTGTCGCCACAGTATGCGGGTACGAACTCGACAACTCCCGGACAGGCGTCGTGGGGCAAATCGTTCTCGAACTTCGTGAATCTTCAGATTCAGGGCCGGCATTATCACGGACTTGAACTGCTCGCGTCCTACTCGATTCGCAAAACTCTGACCAACACCAGCAGTACGGACATCCATGTCTTCGGCAGCACGGCCGGGGCACTGCAAAATCCGCATAACCTGATGGAGGGGTATGGGGTCGCTCCATACGAGATGCCCCAGACAATGAAACTAAACTACTCCTATGATCTGCCTTATGGCCATGGCAGGATGTGGGGTGCCGCGCCCCAGGGAGCGGGGCAGCACGTGCTGGACGCAGTTGCCGGCGGCTGGTCACTTGCGGGTATCACAACGTGGAGCGTGCATGGAACACCGGTGCAGGTACCCCATGTGGATGGCGGAAATCAGGTACCCGGCGCGGCGATTCGGTGGTCCTTCGCGAACCAGAGCTTCCGCAAATCGGGCGGCAGCAATAGCGACGCACTGGTCGTAGACGGGGAATTTGTGAATCAAACTGGGGCAGGTGTTCTGAACCCGACGGCGTTCGTGAAGACGCCGGACTTCAGTCTCGCCAACTCGCCGGTGTATTTTTCCAACCTGCGTAATCCTGGGGTGTTTACAACGGATGCAAGCATTTTGAAACGCTTCTACCTTGGAGAAACATCACGTTACATCGAAGCGCGTCTTGAAGCGGAGAACATCCTTAACCATGCGAATTTCGGCTCGATTATCAACGACCCTGATTCGCCGGTCTTCGGCGGCATCAACGGCAAATACGGACAGCGCGTGATGCAGGTTGGTATTCGCTTCTTCTTTTAACGAGAGGCTCGAATATTGGCGCGGCGTTCGATGAGTGGGCGCCGCGCTCTTTTTGCTCAAACGACGAAGCGCTTTCAGTAATGCGGGTATGGAGAATCAGGTTGAACATGGGAAATGTTTCGGGAAAGCCAGGATCTTGGAAAAGCATCACGATCGTGACCGGGCTTGCAGTGACACTCGGTGGCGGGGCACGGCTGGTTGCCGCAAATTCCTGTGCTGCGAAACTTGCAAACTCAGATGTGAGCCTTTGCTTGCAAAACAATGGGGCGGAGCCGCGGATCGCGTCAATCTCGGCCAGAAAGCAATTGGAGCTGGAAAACAAAGTGGGAGAATCCCTGCCAGCGACCGTGGAAGTGAACGGGGCGAGTGTTGCAGTGCAGTGGAAGCTGCAGCCGCATCTGGGAGAGGCCGACTCGCGCCACGTCGTATTTGTGTACGAAGCTGCCGAACCTCATCTGCGACTGCACTGGGTATGGGAGTCGCGAGCGAGTTCAGGCGCGATGGAACACTACATCGAAGTGGAGAATTTAAGCGGCAAGGAGCTATGGTTGCCGATGATCGACTCCCTGCGGCTAGCGGTCCACTATGCCACCGGCGCCTCGCTGGAGCACGTGTACGTGGAAAAGGGATCAAACACGCCTTCCGGTCATGGCACCCATAATGAGGCGATTGCTAACGGCTACATCTGGACCGGTACTTCTTCGACCTATGCTCTTCCTCAACCGGGCCAACCGCGCGAAATTATTCCTGCCGAGTTTGTGTTCGAGCGCGAAGGAGCACAACGGGGATGGTATGCAGGAATCGAGTTCAGCGGACGTACGCGGATTTCGCTGGAACGAAAGGGCGATGAACTCGGCACGGTTCTGGGGTTGAATCCCGATCCAGGCCCTTATCGCACCAGGCTCACTGCAGGGGGCAGCTTTAAAACACCGACTGCGTTTCTAGGAGTTTTCTCAGGCGGAGCGGACGGAGCCGCGAACCAGTTGCGGCCGTGGGTGCGGAATGTACTGGGAAATCCGCTGACATGGAAGGATGCGCACTATCCCTTGCTGGTGAATAACAGCTGGGGTAGCGGGATGCAGGTGGATGAGAAGCTTGCGCTGCGGATGATTGGCGACTCAAAGGATCTGGGATTGGAAATGTTCCATATCGATGCGGGCTGGTTTCGCGGAGTGGGCGACTGGTACCCGAGCCCCACGAAGTTTCCGCACGGACTGGCTCCAATTGCGGACGCGGCGCACAAGGTGGGGCTTCGCTTCGGCATCTGGGTTGACTGGACGCAGGCTGCGCTCGACACGGGGCCCGGGGCACTCAACGTGAACGATGAGAAGGTGCGCGACTGGCTGGTGACCGATTTGCCGCCTGACTGGAAACCCGAAGAGTTCAAAGGGCAGACGGTGGACCTTGGGGTTCCGGCGGCGCATGACTATCTTGCCAACGAAGTAAAACGCATGGTGGATGACTACCATCTCGACATGATCGAACACGATGGATACCTGGTGGCGCAAGGGTGCGTGCGCGACGATCATCCGCACGCTCCGCCGAATCGCAGCACAATGAACGTGAAGCACGATTGGGGTTCATCCTTCGTGATCGCCTCCAACTCGACCGACGTTAGCTACCATGCTGTGAATGCCTATTACGATATTTACGAAAAGACGCGCCGGGAACATCCGGGACTGCTGTTCGAGATCTGCAACGACGGCGGTCGCATGGTCGACTTTGGTTCTGCCGCGCACGGCGACTACTTTTCGATCACGGACACCTACGATCCTTTGTCGAACCGCAGAGCGTTTTATGATACGAGCTACATGCTTCCCGCGGCCATGCTGGAGAGCTACGTGGAAAAGTGGCCTGTGCCGCACACTGAGAATTTTCTCTATATGCTGCGTAGCGGGATGATGGGATGGCTCACCATCATGACCGACACCACCGCATGGACACCGGAACAGCACAAGATTGCGGCAGAAGAATTCGAGCTATACAAGCAGCAACTTCGCCCCCTGATTCGCGATGCGAGCCTGTACCACGTATCTGCGCGTCCGGATGGCGTGCATTGGGATGGCATTCAATATTGGGATTCGTCTCGGGGTAAGGGCCTTGTGTTCACATTTCGCGGGACCACACCGGATGAAGACCATCATTCCTATATTCTGCGTGGGCTCGATCCTGCTCGGAATTACAAGCTGCATTTTCAGGATGGAAGCGCGCCCGATGCTGCGGAGAAGGGCAGCCGGCTGATGGAACAGGGACTTGAAGTGCACCTGGCAAAGCCGCTCAGTTCGGAACTGGTGTTTGTTGAAGACGCAGGTAGCCCGAAATGACAAATGAATATCGCGATCTCGTGGCAGTTGTGACCGGCGCGGCTCAAGGAATTGGACTCGCGATCGCGGAAGAGTTGCGAGCGCGCGGTGCGCGACTCATCCTGATAGACCGCAATGCGGAGGGCGTGGCTGCGGCAGCGGATGCCATGCGGGGCGGCGAAGGCGCATTGAGCTATGTTGTAGCGGATCTGGCAGACCCAGGCCAGATCAAAAAGCTTGCGGCAGAGATTGCATCTATCGGCTCACGGGTTGACGTTCTGGTGAACAACGCCGGCATCGAGTCGGATCAGCCGTTCGAGGAAATCACAAGCGAACTCTTCGACCGTGTAATTGCCGTGAATCTTCGCGCACCGTTGCTCGTCACGCAGGCACTGCTGCCGCTCTTTCCCTTGGCCGGCGGGGCAGTGGTGAACATCAGTTCCATTCATGCCGAACATGCCTTCCCGAACTCAATACCTTACGCGTGTTCGAAGGCGGGCCTGGTGGCGCAGACGCGAAACCTGGCGCTGGAACTGGCACCGAGACAAATTCGCGTGAATGCGGTTTGTCCAGGCTATATCGACACCCCGATGTGGGAGGAATGGCTTCGGTCTGCTCCAAATCCTGCCGAGCTGGCGAGCCAAACAGAAGCGCTTCATCCTCTGGGCCGCAGGGGACTGCCCAGGGATGTTGCGGAGGCGGCTGCTTTTCTGGCAAGTCCGCGTGCCGCGTGGGTTACTGGTACGTGCCTTGTGGTAGATGGTGGGTTGACCGTCCGGGCGCATCCCTAGAGGATCGCTTTCGACGTCCTGGCAATAATACGGAATTCGCATCGTTAAAACGTAAGGCTACTATTGATTTTTCAGTATTCGGAGTTCGGTTCGAACGGATAAGATGGCTCCGCCTCATCCCGTGGGGGTCCGCTGCGATGAAGAAGCACAAGGCCGCTATCAGTGAAACTCTCAAGCAAGAGTTCAAGAAAGACCTTGAGCTCTTCCAGTACTTCCTCGTACTTCTGAACAGTTCAAGCCCGATCCGCAATGTCGAGCTGATGTGGGCGGAAGATCTGGAGCTGTTTGATCCCTCGCAGCGTCCGCGGATTAATACAGGGGACGCCCTAGTCCAGTTGCAGCACGGAACCATGGACACGCAGGGACGCAGCTCTCCGAGCCCAAGCACCCATTTTTGTGACCTCGTTCACGGCTTCGGCGCATACGAAGAGCAGACCTGCGCCAAGAGTGACAAGCCGGCGAAAGCGCGTTGCCGTGCCACCGGGCGCAGTGACGTATATCCGTGCCATGTGGGGCTGACCGACATTGCCGTGCCAGTGATCTGCGAAGGCAAGTATCTCGGCACTCTCTTCAGCGGACAGGTAGTTACGGAACCGCCTACCGCCGAGAGCTTTGCCAGGGTTCATGAGGAATTAAAGAATCAGCCGCATATTGACTTCACCCGCCTGCAAGAGGCCTATCAGCGTGTGCCGGTAGTCACCACCGCTCAGCTTGCCGAGATGGTGAGAATGCTGGAGGTCTTCGCGCGCTACCTTTCCAACGCCTGGAAGCGGCTGGAAATCATGAGCGAGTTTCAGCAGGTGCGTGAACGGGAACTCTCTCTGGACCGGCGTGAGCTTGCGGAGAAGCTGCTATCAGGTCAGATGGCCAACCACGGAACTGATGGAATGGAGATGCTCAAAAACCTGGCGCGCAATGTTGGTCTGGAGCGCTTGCCGGACCGCTTGCTTGTTGTGCGGATGCAGACGGCGCAGGAGGATGGAGTCAACCGAAGCAACAATCCTGCGGTAGAGCGGATCTCGGCGGAAGGTATTACGAAGCAGCTTACGCTCGCCCGAGTTGCGCACAGCATCGAGGACCGGTGCAGGAGTTGGCCGAATACGTTGTCCACGGTTATCGCGCCGGGAGAGATGTGCATCTTTACCACGCAAAAGTCGCGGACGACCAGCCACGAGCGCCAGTTGGTGGATGAAATCGGGCAGGCGTTATTGCGTGTTGCGCGTGCAAATGGGCTACTCAACGCTCGGATTGGCATTAGTGCGTTGCATCCACAAACGAGCGAGCTGCTCCGTGCATATCATGAAGCGGTATCC